>FLOH01000559.1_pt1 | contig 76263 bp, 76 predicted proteins | sample 756751 | NCBI WGS metagenome assembly FLOH01 (sample SAMEA4026879, study PRJEB14308) | marine metagenome | biome: coastal water; material: water | depth 74 m
TGATGTCAGCAAAGACCTTCGCACCCTCGAGGGTGCGGAAGGTTCCCGAGATTTTCATGCGCAACTTCATCATGCGCAGGTCCTGTTCGGCCTGATTGTTGGTGAAGGGCACTGTGAAGTCCGTAAGGAACCTCAGAACGTCATCGCGGTAGTCACGCAAGCGGACCAAGAGGTTGTGGCCTGGCCGTTTGGCTTCTCGGCCTCGCGCGCCAGGGCGTCTCGCCAGCGGGGCTTGTTGCTCATGGAAGGCGATGCCCTCGGTGAGGATCGCCATGTATTTGGTGATGATGCCCTGATAAACCGACGCCGAGAGTTCGGTCTCACCTCGGCCTTGAGCAGCACACTTGAGTTTATTGGCGCTGATGAGCAGCGCGCTCATTGCACACGCCCACGGCTCCTTTTCGATCTCTTCGATAGCCTTGAGTTCGCGTAAATGATGCGCCCCGCACAGGGCGTGAGTATCCACCCCACTCATATGGGCGTAATAGGATTTCCAGTGGTCATGAACAATTGTCCCGCCGGTCAGAAAGGCTGGAACAGCACCGCGCTTGGCGCTTATGCGATAATGCGTGAAGGCGTGATTGCTGATTGAGTGCAGCCAGTGCAGCTTACCAGCGACACGAAGTCCGGTCTCATCCAGATGCCGAACGCCGCCTTCAGTGAGCCGGGCCAGAATGTGTTCGACGACGCCACCCAAGGTGCGCGCTGCGCCGTTCACCCAGTTGGTCACGCTGGCCGCGCACAGGCTGGTGGCACCGAACAAATCGCGCAGGAGTTGGCAGACCCGATCCTCTGGGATCAGCTGCTGAACATTGCAGTAGACCGCCGCCGCCCGAATGCGCTTACCGTATTGCACGTGTGCGTTCACGCCATCGGGAAAGGCCGCGGTCGTCGTAGTATGGCAATGGCCACAATAATAAATCGCTGCCTCATGCTCTGTGACCTCCAGGCGCGGCACCGGTATGTCAAAAACCTGACGCCTCTCCACCCCCTTGATCATCCCCGCCGTCAAGCCATGCTGACAGGTGCCACAGGACTCAGCCTTATGTCGGTGTACAAAGTCAGGCGTTGCTGTCTGACGTAGGGTGTCGCCTCGGTGGCCAGCTTGGCCACCACTTTTCTTACCGGACTTACCACGCAGGCTACGCGGTGCCGGCTTTTTTAACCCATCACTCGAAGGCGGCTTGCTGCTATTACTGCTGTTCTTGGCCAACTGCCTGCGCAAATCCGCGTTCTCTTGCGCCATGCGCGCCAATGCGGATTCCAACTCGGCGATCCTGCGCAGAGCCGTGGCGAGGAGGTGTTCAAGGGTAGAAACTTGGTCCATTCCCCCAATGATTCAGAAAAATCATCACAGCGCCACGAAATTCAGACCACAACAGAAAATTCATGCGCCAAATAGCCAACGGGACTCACATCAAAACTGACAAAAACCCGTTGGCCCATGGGGTGCTTGGGAGTTACAGAAATTCTAAGTATATTTTTCATGGTACATTCCCTGCAATTACAATGAGAACGATATCCATTTGATACCAGCAGTACAACTTAGAAATCACTATCACTTTTAAGTTGTGTATAGGTTCACGTCTTTTGAGTTATGCCCGAAAGTTGGTGATGGCCTGAAGCTGGCGGCATATCATGGCGGTGTTGAAAGACGCCGTCAGTCTCAAAGAGAAAGGATATGCCACCATGGCCAAATCTACTGTTGTACCATTCGAACTGCCATCAGAATTTTCCCCGGATCCGCTGACGGAGGTGATCCAGAATGGCGCGAAGGCGCTTTTGCACACGGCGATCCAGGCTGAGGTGTCGTCGTTCATTGCAGAACACGCGCATTTGCTTGACGAGGAAGGCCGCCAGCGGCTTGTGCGCCACGGGTTCTTGCCCGAGCGCGAGGTGATGACCGGGATTGGGACGGTGCCTGTGCAGGTGCCGCGCGTTCGCGACCGAGGAGCCAATGAAGATGGCAGCAAGATCAAATACCGCTCGGCTCTGGTACCGCCCTATCTGCGCAAAGCGAAGTCAGTCGAAGAACTGCTGCCCTGGCTTTATCTGAAGGGCATCTCCACAGGGGACTTCAGCGAGGCGCTGGCGGCGCTTCTGGGCCCTGATGCCGAGGGGCTGTCGTCATCGACCATCACACGACTGAAGGCTGCGTGGTGGGAGGAATACGAGGCCTGGCGCAAGCGCGATCTCACGGACAAACGCTATGTCTACATCTGGGCGGACGGGGTCTACTTCACGCCGCGTCTGGACGGCGATCGTCAATGTATGCTGGTGATTATCGGTGCAGATGAATACGGCGAGAAGGATGTTCTGGCGATCATGGACGGGTTCCGGGAGAACGCGGACAGCTGGCGCGACCTGCTGAATGGGCTGAAGAAGCGCGGTCTGGCGGTGCCGCCAGAGCTCGCCATTGGCGACGGTGCGCTTGGATTTTGGACCGCGCTGCGGGATGTTTTCCCCACAACCCGTGAACAACGATGCTGGGTCCACAAGACCGCCAATGTCACCGGAGCAATGCCCAAAGCGCTGCATGAAAAAGCGAAGTCTGATCTCCAGGATATCTGGATGGCTGAGACCAAGAAGGAGGCCAACGCGGCCTTCGACCTCTTCGTGGAAACCTACGGCGTGAAGTACGAGAAGGCCGTTGCCAAGCTGGTCAAAGACCGCGCGGAACTGCTGGCCTTCTACGACTTCCCGGCCGAACACTGGAAGCACATCAGGACCACGAACCCGATTGAGAGTGTCTTTGCCACGGTCAGGAACCGGACACGAAAAACCAGGGGATGCCTGAGCCGCAAAACCGCCCTTGCCATGGTCTTCAGGTTGATGATGTCAGCCAAGAAGAAGTGGCGGAAAATATCCGGGCCAAACCGGCTGCCCGAGGTCATTCAGGGGGTTGAGTTCAAGGACGGGATCAAGCAACTTCAAAACGCCGCCTGATGACGGCCGTCACCAACTTTTGGGCATATCTCCCTGCGGGACCCTGAAACTCTGCTTGAAATCTGGGTCACCCAAAGAAATGGTGACTGGATCATTGTACAGAACTACACAAACGGAACATCGTGCATTGTCGCCATGGGCGAACATTGGGAAGACGAAATTCCCGGACCAGCCTAACTGCAGGCTTCCTCAAGCCGATCCGTCGCTGGGGCAGGTCTTGGTGACAAAGCTTCTATACGCGCATAGGCATCGGCGGTTAGTGTGATATTGTTCGCCTTTAAAGAAGGCACAAGCTGCTGAACGTTTCGTGCGCTGATGATCGGCGCGGTTACTGCAGGATGGTGCGCTGCCCATGCCACGGCTAGTGTTGCCGGATCCATGTCCATCTCATCGGCCAATTGAGCAAGCGTTGCTGCTACACCATGCATCCAGCCCTGCCCATACCTTGCGGCATATCGCAAATCAGAGGCCAGCCTTCCCACGCCACCATTCATGTATTTGCCGGTTAAGAGTCCGCTGCCGACCGGCGAGTAAGGGGCTACGTTGATATTTTCGGAAATCGCCATTGGAAATAGCTCCACTTCGGCCTGTCGCTTAACCAATGAATACATCGGCTGAAGGATGTCGATGCGCACATCTACTGGGCATACATGAAACCCTGCTCTCACAGATGGAGAACGGGCGGCGCATGCCAACGGTCAAGGAAATATGCTCGCTGTCGATGATCTACGGGCGTAGCTTTGAAAGCCTGTTCAGCGGAGTTTTCCAGGATGTGCGCAGTGACCTCAAAGAGCGGCTGATCACGATTCCAAAAGCACCCAAAGCGTGGATCGGGTCGTTAAACCGGCAAAACACCATCGACCGGCTCGCACAAGATTTAGTAAATAGTGGCGGCAATCAATATGGCCTCTAATACCCCCGCCGTATTGTCGATTGCGGCGCGTTCTGGGCGAATTGCTTATGTGTTCTTTGATGGATCAGAACTGAAAGCCTGGTCGACGTCGCGAAAAGGCAGCAAGAACGCGCGGGCGGCTTCCGCTGATATGCGCTTCTAGTGTGTCAATGTAGGTCAGGTTGAAAGCGAAAGCGAAATGACAATTATGCATTTGGCCGTTTATGATGACTTGTGTTGTTCAATCAATATTTAGATGTGTCTCACAGTTAATAAGGATAGCTGCGTAACGCTAACTTTTGTTCTCAGAGAGACAAAATGGAGACAAGTGAAATGCCTTATCGTTCCTAAGTCATTGAAAGTAATGGTACCAGCGCCCCGATTTGAACGGGGGGCCTCTTGATCCACAATCAAGCGCTCTAACCAACTGAGCTACGCCGGCACCTTTAGGCCCTAGGGCCAATGGTGACGAAGTAAGGATTTATGGCACGGGGGTCAATATCGAAAAGCGCGGTCAGAACTTGTTACGCACCAACATGGCCACGGCCACGATCAACGCCAGTGCCACCAGGGCCTGCGCGGAAATGGCTTGCACCAGCAGGCCGACATTGGTGACGACGGAAATAACATAGTCGCCGGAATCCCCTCCCAACAAAAGATAGACAACAAGCACAAACGCCACGAGTGCCAAACCGGTTTCCGCGACGGCCAGAAAAAAGCCGCGCAGGGTCGTTAGCCACTCGATCAGTTTGGTCATTTTATCTGCCTTTGCTGGGAGGGGTTTAGATTATTTCTGGAACAGCCAGAGTACGACACCCAAAGCGATCAGACCGGACAGACCGGCACTGCCAAGGGACGATACCAACGCGGTAATGTTGCCTGTGACATCGCCCAGGAACGACATATTCGTTGGCCCAACCAACAGTGACGCCACGATCGCCAGTGCGAGAAGGGCAACCCCGAGTTCGGTGATGCTTTTGATTGCGGATTTTGCTTGGTCAAACATTTACTGTTTCCTCTTTGTTGTTGCCGCCCCCTGTTTGGACGGTGTGACGAAATGACATAGGCAAAAAACCGCTTAGTCAACCAAATGTTGAGTTGACACACCGTAAATTGTGTCATTCGCAAGAATGTTGCGCAAGTATTGTATAACGGGAAATAATATTTCGCCCGAAACACCCGAAAATCCGGCGGTTTGGAAAAGACCTGGGCGATTTAAAAACGTATCATTGCGCTGTTTTTGGGTTTTTAGGGATTTGGCTTGCGCCCAAATCGGCCCTACAGTACCCATTGCCGGTCAAAAAAGAGGGTAACATGAGCATCAATCGACAAAGCGAAATTGCCGCAAATTTGCAGATCGGCCCGACATCCTTGGGTATGGTGAGAATTTACGTTGAAACCGATACCGCCAATTTCCCTTTGGATTTTGAGCCCGAAGAAGCCGAGGAAATAGCCGAAGAATTGCAAGCGGCAGCGGCAGCGGCTAGGGCAATGGCGAAGTAACGTCAAATTGCAACGTCGGATGCGGATCGCGAAAACTGTGCAGTCGGTCGGCTGCATTGCGGGCGAATTTCAACGTCAGTTTTTTGCGCCGGGCCGCAGCCAGTTTTTCTTCGGGTGCCATCCGCAGAATTTCCGCGTCATAGCCATCTGCCAGAATGAGGCCGGTATCCTCTGGCAAAAGTTCGGTCGGGAAATCGGCGTCAACCGCCCAGAAATACCGATCGCACCAGTCAAGGTATCCGCGCCATTTATTATCAGACGTGAAATCCAGGCGCGACGATTTACATTCCACCACCCAAATCTCGCCCTTTGGACCCAGCGCCATCACGTCGACCCGCAAACCGGAAATCGGCACGAATTCTTCAAGCGTCAGAAAATCATATTGCCGCAGATGGCGGCAAACGCCCCGCGCCAAAAGCTGCCCTGGCATCAGATCAGTGGTCATGAGGTATTAATGAACATTTCATGAACATTTCGTCAAGTAGACTTCGACGCAACCGCTTGAATGGCGAAAGCAAATAGCGTATATCACTCCGTGGCGGGTTCTGCCCATTTCGTGAGTGGCCCTTTCCTCGTGGCCTTAAATTTCTGTACGGGAGCTGGCTCTGTGACTGGCCCTGGCCTATCTCACCCGGTGCCCACCTGGTTGTACCAGGCTCATAGGAATTCACGCCTCCACGGATGCGTATGCGGGCTCGCCACTTTTCCCCAGAGATTGGGCTAAAAGCCTGTAATTGGCAGTGCGCGTCGGCAGGGCAGGTGCCTCCGGCGCAGATATTTATGAAAGAAAAAGCCATGCCCGAGTTGAGTGAACAAAAGGCAACGGCCCGCAAACTGGCGTTTGTCGCGCGAAAGCAGGCGTTTGAACTGGGTCTCGACGCCGAGGCGTGCGGGCATTTATCGGCGATCATTGCGCAATATCCCAATGTGGAAGTGATCAGTGGCTATATGCCGATCAGAACCGAGATCAGCCCTTTGCCGGTAATGCGCGCTTTGTCAGCAACCGGTCGGCGCGTTTGCGTGCCGGTTATTCAAAGGCTGGGATTGCCTTTGCTGTTTCGCGAATGGACGCCGGATAGCCGGATGGTGGGCGGTCCATTCGGGGCCTTGGTGCCAGAAAGTGGCGCGTATCTTGAACCTGAGATTTTGATCGCGCCCTTACTTGCCTTTGATGCGCGCGGATACCGGCTGGGTTACGGGGGCGGGTTTTATGACCGCAGCCTTGAAGGCCTGCGATCGAAACGTAAAACACTGGCGTTTGGGTTTGCCTACAGCGCCCAACAAGTTGGCCAGGTGCCAATCGAAGCCACAGATCAGCCGCTGGATGCAATTGTCACCGAGGCCGGATTGATCCGCCCCTTCTAAGACTTGCCCTTACCGAATATGGCCAGTAAGCGTGGGTCATGAGACTTTTGTTCCTTGGTGATGTAATGGGCCGCACCGGACGGGCGGCGATCAGCGAACAGCTGCCGCAAATGCGCGCAGACTGGGCGCTTGATTTTGTTGTGGTGAATGGCGAAAACGCCACCGCCGGAATGGGATTAAGCGGCAATCACGCAAAAGCCATTTTGGAGGCAGGTGCCGATTGCGTCACCCTTGGCGATCATGCGTTTGACCAGAAAGACATGATGCAGGCGGTCGAAAACGAACCGCGCATCCTGCGGCCGATGAACTATGCCAAATCGGCTCCGGGCATTGGTATGCGGCTTTATCCGGCGGGCCATGGCAAAAAGGTTCTGGTTGTGCAGGCGCTGGGGCAGGTTTTTATGAAAAAACCGTTCGCCGATCCCTATTCTGCAGTTGATCAGGCGCTTAAATCGCATCCGCTGGGCAAGCTTGCCAATGCAATCATCGTTGATTTTCACGCCGAGGCCACCAGCGAAAAGATGGCGATGGGCCATTGGTGCGACGGGCGGGCCTCGTTGGTTGTCGGAACCCATACACACGTGCCGACGGCGGATGCGCAGGTGCTTCCGCGCGGCACGGCCTACCAAACCGATGCGGGCATGTGCGGCGATTATGACAGCGTGATCGGCATGAATAAACTCGAGCCGATTCGGCGTTTTGTCACCGGCATGGCCAAAGACCGGTTCAACCCGGCTGACGGACCCGCGACCTTGTGCGGCACATTTGTCGAAACGGATGACGCCACCGGCTTGGCAACGCGCGTGGTTTCGGTGCGCATCGGTGGACGGCTGTCGCAGCTATCCCCGTGAGCAGAACCAACACCGGTTACTTTCTGCTGCTTTTGCTGATGGGCGCTGCGTGGGGGCTGACCCAACCTTTGACGAAAATCGCGGTTTCGACCGGGCATTTGCAGTTTGGCCTGATCGTCTGGCAATTGGTTTTCGGAATTGCCGTCTTGCTGGCCATTAACCTTTACCGCCGAAATGGCTTGCCGATTGGTCGGCGATATATGCTGCGATATGGCGTGGTGGCGCTGGCGGGCACGATCATCCCCAACAGCATTTCCTATCAGGCTGCAGTGCATTTGCCGTCGGGGATTTTGTCGATTTTGATGACGTTGGTGGCAATGTTTTCTTTGCCGATGGCGTTGCTGATCGGGCTTGAAAAATTCCAGCCGTTTCGGTTGGTCGGCGTGCTGTTGGGGGCTGCGGCAATGGTTTTGCTGGTCGGGCCGGACGCCAGCTTGCCGGATCCAAGCCTTGGAGTCTGGGTTTTGTTCGCTGCAATCACGCCGGTTATGTATGCGTTCGAAAACACCTGGGTGTCACGCTATGGCGTACTTGATCTTGATCCGGTGCAGGTTTTGCTGGGCGCATCATTGTTCGGCTTGATCATAGTTGTGCCAATGGCACTGGGAACCGGGCAGTGGATTGATATCACCCAACCGTGGAGCGCGCCTGAATTCGCATTGCTTGGCTCGTCGGTTTTGCATGTGTTTGCTTATGCCGGTTACATCTGGCTGATTGGGCGAACCGGGTCGGTTTTTGCCAGTCAGGTGTCCTATCTTGTGACCGGCTGCGGCGTGCTTTGGGCGATTGTGCTTTTAAACGAAGGCTATTCCGGATGGGTCTGGTCGGCGATGGCATTGATGATGGTTGGGCTGTTTTTGGTGCAACCGCGGGATCGGCAGGCATGAGCGCAGCTCAGTCCGCTAAAGAACGTTGGCTGCCACTTGCCATTCTGGTTGCTTTGGGCGCGGTTTGGGGCCTGAGTTTGCCTTTAACCAAAATCGCCGTATCAACCGGGCATGCACCCCTTGGGCTTGTGGTTTGGGAACTGGTTCTAGCGATTTTTGTCCTGCAGCTGATTAATCTTGTTCGCCGTCGCCCTTTTCGATTTCGTGCCGAGCACCTGAAGTTGTTCATTTTTATCTCGGTGTTTGGCAACCTGATCCCAACAACAATGTGGTTCGTTACCTCGGTGCATCTACCATCGGGTATTTTGGCGATTGTGCTGTCGCTTGTGCCGATGTTCGCGTTGCCCGTGGCGCTGTTCCTGCGGCTTGAACATTTTCGCTGGTTGCGGCTTGTAGGCGTTTTATGCGGCGCCGTTGCGATTGTGCTGTTGATTGGGCCGGGTACCAGTTTGCCGGATCCATCAAAAATATGGTACGTGCTTTTGGCGCTGATCGGTCCGGTCTGTTACGGTATCGAAGGTAACGGGGTGGCGAAAATGGGCCTAAAGGGGCTTGATTCTGTGCAGGTTCTGCTAGGTGCCTCGATTTTCAGCCTGATTGTGGCAGTGCCGATGACACTTGTTAGCGGCCAGTGGGTAGACATCTTTGTCCCTTGGGGGCAGGCGGAATACGCGCTGATTGTCACAGCCGTTATGACCACGATTGCCTATGCAGGATATGTCTGGCTGGTTGGACGGGCAGGGTCGGTTTTCGCAGCACAGTCCAGTTATCTGGTCACTGGATTTGGCGTGATGTGGTCAATTCTAATATTGGCCGAGACCTATTCCGGTTGGGTCTGGATGTCGCTTATTCTGATGTTGGCCGGATTGTTCTTGGTCCAACCGCGCCGCGCGTGGCCACTTGTGTCTACGGGTAATGCAAGTGACAATAACGCTGACTAACCGACAGGGACTGCCATGCCCGAACTTATCACCGATCCCGATATTAAGGCTTATGTGGCGCTGGCTGTGGTTGGCGTGATGTTTCTGATGTTCCTGCGCGAACACTATCCGACCGAGGTTGTTGCCATTGGCGGCGCGGCGGCGATGTTGCTGCTGGGATTGGTGCCATATGATCAGGCGATTGCGGTGTTTTCCAACCCGGCTCCGTGGACGATTGCGGCGATGTTCATCGTGATGGGTGGTTTGGTGCGCACCGGCACTTTGCAGTGGTTCATCGGACACGCAGAACGACGCGCGGCGGATCGACCCAAGACCGTTTTGGCACTCATGGCGCTGGCGGTTGTTGTAACCTCTGCTTTTGTATCAAACACGCCGGTCGTCGTGGTGATGATCCCGGTAGCAGTGCAACTGGCGCGCACGTTGGGGGTGTCCGCCTCAAAACTGCTGATCCCGCTTAGTTACGCGGCAATTATCGGTGGTACGATTACGCTGATTGGCACCTCAACCAACCTGCTGGTCGACGGCGTTGCGCGCAGTCAGGGATTAAAGGCATTCACCTTGTTTGAAGTCGCCCCATTGGGCGTGATCCTTGCGGCCTTTGTGCTGGCCTATCTGTTCCTGTTCGCGCGGCATTTATTGCCGGACCGGGATTCGATGGCAACTTTACTCAGCGAAAAGCGGGTGCGTAAGTTCTTTACCGAGGTGGCGATCCCCGAAGGGTCCGAGCTTGAGGGGGATGAATTAAGTTCTGTCAGCATGTTCAAACGCGACGGGGTTCGCGTGGTAGATGTCCTGCGCGGCGATCTTTCGCTTAGGCGGGACATGGCGGCAATCGTGCTGTGTGCTGGCGACCGTGTGGTTTTGCGTACCGGTATGGGCGAGCTTTTGGGGTTGCAGCAAAACAAAGCGGTGCGTGAAGTCGACAAATTGTCAGAGGTTGAAACCACAACGGTTGAAGCGTTGATTTCACCGGGGTGCAAGATGATCGGGCGCTCGCTTGGGTCAATGCGTCTGCGGCGACGTTACGGTGTTTACCTGCTGGCAGTGCACCGGCGAAACCAGAATATAGGCCGGCAGTTGGATGATCTGGTTGTCAGGGTCGGCGACACGCTGCTGTTAGAGGGGGCTGCCGAAGACATCGCGCGCCTTGCCGCCGATATGGACATGGTTGATATCGCAAGACCGTCCGAAAGCGCCTTTCGGCGTGGCCATGCGCCACTGGTGTTGGCGGCTTTGGCGGCCATTGTCATCCTGGCGGCCCTTGGCATTGCACCGATATTCGCGCTGGCCGTAGTCGCGGTTGCAGTCATTTTGCTTAGCCGCGCCATTGACGCCGAGGAGGCATTTTCTTTTGTCGATGGTCGTTTGCTTGCCCTGATCTTTTCGATGCTGGCGGTGGGTGCCGGTTTGCAACATTCCGGCGCCATGGCGCTGATCGTTCATTTGATGGTGCCGGTTCTGAAGACCCTGCCGCCGTTTTTTGTGATCTGGTCGATCTATCTGCTGACCTCGATCCTGACCGAGCTTGTGTCAAACAATGCGGTTGCAGTGGTGATTACACCGATAGCTATTGGGTTGGCAGCGGCCTTGGGGATCGACCCACGGCCTTTGGTGGTGGCTGTAATGGTCGCCGCCTCGGCCTCGTTCGCGACACCCATCGGGTATCAGACCAACACGCTGGTCTATGGGCCGGGGGGGTACAAGTTCACGGATTTCATGCGGATCGGGATACCGCTGAACATAATGTTAGGTCTACTCTCAAGCTTTCTGATCCCCTATTTCTGGCCTTTATAGGGTCGGTGTCTGGCCTTTTTAAAGTGGCCAGAATATCAGGATAGAAGGGATGCTGACAAGGATCACCAGGATTTCCAGTGGCAGGCCAGCGCGCCAATAATCGCCAAATTTATAACCGCCGGGACCAAGGATCAGCGTGTTGTTCTTATGGCCAATCGGTGTGAGGAACGCGCAGCTGGCAGCGACAGCAACCGCCATCAAAAACGGATCAGCACTGACGCCAAGGCTTTCAGCCATTTTGATGCCAATCGGTGCAGCGACAATCGCGGTTGCTGTGTTGTTCAGCACATCGCTTAACGTCATGGTGACGACCATCAGCACGGTCAGAATAGCCCAGGCAGGCAGCCCCTGTGTCAGGTCAATCAGACTGTTGGCCACCAACTGCGTGCCGCCGGAGCTTTCCAGTGCCTGACCCAGCGGGATCATTGACCCAAGCAACACGACCACCGGCCATTCAACATGGCTGTAAACTTCGGTGACTGGAACAATCTTTGTCAAAACATAAAGTGCGACGACAACCCCAAGTGCGACGGGCAAATAGACCAGCCCAAAACTGGCCGCCGCAACGGCCACAGCAAACAGACCGATCGCCAGCCAAGTTTTTTCGTTTTGGGTGACATTCAAGCCGCGTTGAGCCAAGGGCAAACAGCCCAGCCAATCCGTGACATCGGCCTGCACGTCCGAAGGTGCCAGCAACAGCAAGACATCGCCATGCATAATCTCGGTGCGCCGAACTTGTTTTGTGATTTTTTTCCCCCGCCGGGAAATCCCCATCAAGATCGTATTGTGCCGCCAATTCAGCCCAATCGCCAATGCCGTCTTGCCGCGAATACGGGCATTTTCCGTGACCACAACTTCGATCAGGCCCAGACCGGCTCCCGCAGCCTGAACTCTGTTCTGACGCAATGGGTCAGCGAAGTCTAACTTGAAGGTCGTGCGAAATTCGTCCAATGCCTCGGGCGTAGCTTCCATCACCAACACGTCGCCCTCTTGCATTTCGCGGTTGCGCGACGTCCCGTACAAGCGATTGCCCGCGCGGATCATGCCAAGAATGGCGACATCCGCTTTTTCCGCATCGCCATAAAGTTCGTGAACTTTCTGGCCGACCAGTTTAGACCCTTTGGGCAACGTCAGTTCTGCAACATAGCTTGCGATATCTATCAGATTTTCAGTAGCACCCTCGGTACCTCGATGGCTGGGAATTAACCGCCAGCCAATCGTCGCCACGTAAATCAAACCGGCCATCGCGGCCACCAACCCGACCGGGGCAAAATCAAACATCGAGAAAGGTTCGCCAAACGCATCTTCGCGGATCGTTGCAATGATAATGTTTGGCGGGGTGCCGATCATCGTGACCATACCGCCAAGAATGGTGGCAAACGACAAGGGCATCAGCGAAAGCCCGGGATCGCGTTTGGCCTTTTTTGCGGTTTGCACATCAACCGGCATCAGCAAAGCAAGGGCCGCGACGTTGTTCATAAACGCCGACAGAACCGCGCCAATTCCCCCCATCAGCACGATATGCCCGCCAAGCGAGCGTGTACTGTCGACCATGGATCGGGTTATCAACTGTACCGCCCCGGAATTGACCAGACCGCCAGACACGATCAACACCAAAGCGACAACCAAAGTGGCAGGATGGCCAAAACCGGAAAACGCCTGATCAGACGGGACGACGCCGGAAAGAACGCCTACCAAAAGGGCTGCAAAGGCAATCAAATCGTACCGCCAGCGTCCCCAGATCAACAGGACGAACACCGCGCCAAATATTCCAAACAGCGTCATTTGTGCGATTGTCATGGCTTGGGTCTTCTCTTTCGTTGTGCGTTACAGGCCGGTCAATTTTAGCCGGCAGTGATCTCGGCCTTGAACCCCTTATGCCCTGTGTCATATAGAGACGCAAATCCAACACCGCGACGGAGAGCAAACATGGCCGGCCATTCAAAATGGGCAAATATTCAGCACCGCAAAGGGCGGCAGGATGCAGTGCGTTCCAAACTGTTTTCCAAACTGGCCAAAGAAATCACCGTTGCCGCAAAAATGGGCGACCCTGACCCCGACAAAAACCCGCGTCTGCGCTTGGCGGTAAAAGAGGCAAAATCGGTTTCTGTACCCAAGGACGTGATTGATCGCGCCATCAATAAGGCGGTTGGCGGCGACGCTGAAAACTACGACGAAATCCGCTATGAAGGTTATGGCCCGGACGGGGTTGCAGTTATTGTCGAAGCGATGACCGATAACCGCAACCGCACGGCTTCGGTGGTGCGGTCGATCTTTACAAAATCTGGTGGCAATCTGGCGGAAACCGGCTCGGTCTCATTCATGTTTGAACGCAAGGGTCTGGTCAGTTATCCGGCATCTGTCGGTGATGCAGATACAGTTTTTGAAGCGGCTATCGAAGCAGGTGCCGAGGATGTTGAAAGCACTGAGGACGGCCACGATATTTACTGCGCATTTGCCGATCTGCACGAAGTTTCGTCGGCTTTGGAAACGGCGCTTGGGGAAAGCGTTAGTTCGAAACTGATATGGAAACCAAATGTCACCACGCCGGTGGAGCTGGAAAGCGCGCAGAAACTGATGCGGTTGATCGCGGCTTTGGAAGACGATGACGACGTGCAGCACGTCACCGCAAACTTTGAAATGACCGACGAAGTCATGGAACAGCTTTAAGGCTGTCCCATGACTTGCCACAGTCGGACTTAAAATTAGTCGTAGCTAATTTCGTTGTCGCCAAGATAGACGTTTGAAGCGTCGCAAATGTCGATGCTGATCGGTTCGTCAATCACTTCGCCGCCATTTTCCCCTTGCCAGCCAACTGAAAAATGCTGGGCGCAGTTGCCGGTATCGGCGTCAAACTGGGCAGTTGCGGATTCGCCCGGAGAGATTTTTGAACTCAACCAGTTGGTGCTCCAACCGCTGCCATCATTTGTATAGAATCCAACAACAATGTTGTTCGCTGTGTCGTTGTAAATCTGGAAGTGCCCCTGTGATCCGGTTCCGGCAAAGCCTGAAAGGGCGGATGCGCCAGCCATGATTGCGGCCAGTGCGAGTGTTTTCGCAAGTTTGATCGTGCGTTCCTTATTTCCCCGGCTACCCGTGTCCGGTTGACAAACTAAATACACCCTTCGCCCTTGCGCTCAAGTGCTATCTGGGATTGGGTCTGTCGTATCAAACAGAGAATGCCAGCGACATGACCACATCCGACCTCACGCCCATCCGCGCCAATTCCACATGGATTGGGGTCAGCTGGATGGTTGTAACCGGGCTGCTTTTTGTTTGTGTGACCGGGATCGTGCGGTATGTCGGCTCCAGTATTCCGGCAGCAGAAGCGGCGTTTATCCGTTACGCAATCGGTTTGGCGATGATGTCGCCGTTTTTGATACCGGCGCTGCGCCGTGGAATGACAAAGCGCAAATTGGCGTTATATTCCGGGCGTGGTCTTGTGCATTCGCTGGGTGTGATCTTGTGGTTTTACGCAATGGCCAATATCCCGATCGCTGAAGTCGTGGCAATTGGCTATACTGCGCCAATCTTTGTGACCATTGGGGCCGCGCTGATTTTCGGCGAGAAACTGGCGGCGCGTCGGATCATGGCCGTGGGTTTTGGCTTTCTCGGCGCGCTTGTGATTATCCGCCCAGGGTTTCACGAAATCGGATCCGGACAATGGGCCCAGATCATTTCGGCGCCGTTGTTTGCAATTTCTTATCTGATCGCCAAACGGCTAAGTGAACAGGAAAGCCCGACCGAAGTCGTGGGTATGTTGTCGGTGTTTGTAACGCTCGGTATCGCGCCTTTTGCCTTTGTGGTTTGGCAGACCCCTTCGATTTCCGAGGTTCTATGGCTGGGTCTGGTCGCGGCTTTTGCAACGGCGGGGCACATCACGATGACCAAAGCATTGGCCGCTGCACCGCTTATGGTCACGCAGCCCATTACGTTTCTGCAGTTGGTCTGGGCAACCATGCTTGGTGCGTTGGTTTTTCACGAGGCTGTGGATATCTGGGTGCTGCTGGGTGGCGGGATCATTATCGCGTCGGTCAGTTTTATTTCTTACCGCGAATGGGTTGTCACAAGAAGTTCCCGCACGCCACCGCCATCTGCATTGAAATAGGTGCGAGGGCCCTGCGGCCTTACCGAAAATTGCAAACTTGATTAAATCAATCCAATAGAGTCCCTGCGGGACATTCCTTTTAAGCCCCTGCGGGGCGGTTTGGGGCGCTAAATGAAAGACAGGTCGGTTTTTATTGATTGACGGATCAATAAAAAAACTGTCAGGTTTTGATCGCGCAATCAATCTGGGGGAATCGTGCCAAAACTGGGAATGGAACCGATCCGTCGCTCGGCATTGGTAAATGCTGCGATTGCTGAAATCGGCGCCGCCGGTTCACTTGACGTTACGGTCAGTAAAATCGCCAGGCGAGCGGGCATGTCTACGGCCCTTGCCCATCATTATTTTGGCAGCAAAGAGCAGATGTTTCTGGCGGCGATGCGGCATATCCTGTCGTCGTTCGGGGCACGGGCGCGGGCGGAACTGGCGCATGCAGCCACGCCACGCGAGCGGCTGAATGCCATCATCGCCGCCAGTTTTGACCCAGACGAATTCGCGCCCGAAGTGATATCTTCGTGGCTGTCGTTTTACGTTCAGGCGCAAAACTCGGACGGGGCGCGGCGGCTGTTGCATATCTATACCGGCCGATTGCACAGCAATCTGGTGTTCAACCTGTCGCAATTGACCAACAAAGCCAACGCGCATTTGATCGCCAGCGGTCTGGCTGCCCTGATCGACGGTCTTTATGTACGCCAGGCTTTGCGGGAAAACCGTCTGGACAGATTTCAGACGATGGGGCTGGTTTGGGATTATCTGGATTTGAAACTCAGCCAGCAGGACAGAAAATGAGCCAACCGAATATCCTTATCATCATGGTTGATCAATTGAACGGCACGCTGTTTCCCGACGGGCCTGCTGATTGGTTACATGCGCCGAACCTGAAGGCGCTGGCGGCGCGTTCCACCCGGTTTCAGAACGCCTATACCGCGTCACCTTTATGCGCACCGGGGCGTGCCAGTTTCATGTCAGGTCTGCTGCCGTCGCGCACCAAGGTTTATGACAATGCGGCCGAGTTTGCCTCTGACATCCCGACCTATGCGCATCACTTGCGCCGTGCTGGGTATCAGACCTGCCTGTCCGGCAAGATGCATTTTGTGGGCCCTGACCAGATGCATGGCTTTGAGGAACGCTTGACGACTGATATTTATCCCGCCGATTTTGGCTGGACCCCGGATTACCGCAAGCCGGGCGAGCGGATTGAATGGTGGTATCACAATATGGGGTCGGTCACGGGTGCGGGTGTGGCTGAAATTACCAACCAAATGGAATATGACGACGAGGTTGCGTATAACGCCACCCGCAAGATTTACGATTTGGCGCGGGGGCAGGACGCGCGGCCCTGGTGTCTGACGGTCAGCTTTACGCATCCGCATGATCCCTATGTGACGCGGCGGAAATACTGGGATTTGTATGAGGATTGCGATCATCTGCTGCCCGAGGTTCCGGCGATGGATTATGACGACCACGACCCACATGCACAGCGGATATTTGATGCGAATGACTGGCGCAGTTTTGATATTACCGACGAGAATATCCGCCGGTCGCGCCGCGCGTATTTTGCCAATATCAGCTATCTGGATGACAAGATCGGCGAAATGCTGGCGGTTCTCAAGGACACCAGGCAGGAAGCGATCATCGTGTTTGTCTCTGACCACGGCGATATGCTGGGTGAACGAGGACTGTGGTTTAAGATGAACTTTTACGAAGGTTCGGCCCGGGTCCCTTTGATGATTTCTGCCCCGGACATGCAGCCTGGATTGGTGGCCTCGCCGGTTTCGACTCTTGACGTGACGCCAACCTTGGCCGCATTGGCAGGCGTTTCATTGACTGAAATCGCGCCTTGGGTGGATGGCGAAAGCCTTGTGCCGCTTGGCCAAGGTGGAGAGCGAACCTCGCCGGTTTTGATGGAATACGCAGCCGAGGCGTCTTATGCGCCGTTGGTTGCCACACGATACGGCAAGTGGAAATATGTGAGGTGCGCGCTTGACCCGGATCAGTTGTTTGATCTTGGGGCCGATCCGCATGAACTGGTCAACCTCGCGGATGTTCCCGCGCATGCCGGAACGCTGGCGCAATTGCGGGCGAAGTCCGTGGCCCGTTGGGATCTGGCGGTATTTGACGCCGAAGTCCGCCAATCACAGGCGCGGCGCTGGGTGGTCTACGAAGCTTTACGCAACGGTGACTATTTCCCGTGGGATTACCAGCCGCTGCAAAAAGCCAGCGAGCGGTATATGCGCAACCACATGAACCTTGATAACGTGGAAAACGATCAACGCTTTCCAAGGGGCGAATAATGCTGACAGTACTGGGACGGGCGACATCGGTTAACGTACAAATTGTAATGTTTGCAGTCGCTGAATTGGGGCTGCCGTTTGATCGGCAGGATTTCGGCCATGTTCACGGCGGCGTGGATACACCGGAATTTCTGGCCAAAAACCCGAACGGGCGCGTGCCGGTTTTGATTGACGGCGACTTGGTGATGTTTGAAAGTTGCGCCATTGCGCGCTATCTGGCGGCGCAATATGGCTCGGATGCGTTCTGGCCTAAGGACACCAAAGCGCGGGCGCGGATTGATGTCTGGGCGGAATGGGGCAAGACCAGTCTTTACGAAGGTTTCACCGCACCGATCTTTTGGCCCGGCGTGCGTTTGGCCGCAAAAGACCGTGATGAAGCGGCTTTTGTGGCCAGCCTGAAGCGGTTTGACGGGCTGCTGGCGATTTTGGAGGCACAGATTGGCGATCAGCCCTTTATTTGCGGGGTGGATTTCACATTGGCCGACATCGTCAACGGATCAATCCTGTTTCGGTATTTCGACATGGATATCCCGCGCCGCGATCGTCCGGTTTTGCGCTCCTATTATGACCGACTTTGCGTGCGGCCTGCTTATCGCGATCATGTCATGGTGTCTTATGACAGTTTGCGGGCCGGGGCATGATGCAGGCAGATTACGTCATTGTGGGCGCTGGCAGCGCTGGATGTGCGATGGCTTATCGCCTGTCCGAAGATGGGCGCTATTCGGTTCTGGTGATCGAACATGGCGGGTCTGATGCCGGCCCGTTGATCCAGATGCCTGCCGCCCTCAGCTATCCGATGAACATGTCGCTTTATGACTGGGGCTATCAGACCCAACCTGAACCGCATCTGGGCGGCCGCCGTTTGGCGACGCCACGCGGCAAGGTGATTGGCGGATCAAGCTCGATCAACGGGATGGTCTATGTACGGGGGCATGCGCGGGATTTTGACCATTGGGATGACAGCGGCGCGGCAGGCTGGGCTTACCGGGACGTTCTGCCTTACTTCAAACGCATGGAGCATTGGCACAGTGGTGGTCATGGCGGCGATGCAGATTGGCGCGGCACCGATGGCCCTTTGCATGTCACGCGCGGGCCAAGAACCAACCCGTTGTTCGACGCCTTTGTTCAAGCTGGAAAACAGGCCGGATACGAGGTGACCAGCGATTATAACGGCGAAAAGCAAGAAGGCTTTGGCCCGATGGAACAAACCGTTTGGCGCGGGCGACGGTGGTCTGCTGCCAATGCCTATCTGCGCCCGGCATTGAAACGTAAGAATGTGACGTTGATCCGCGCCTTGGCCTTGCGTGTGGTGATAAAAGACGGGCGGGCAACCGGCGTAAAGGTTGCGCGTGGCCGCCAAACCGAAGTCATTCAGGCAAGCCGCGAGGTCATCATTGCAGCCAGCGCAATCAATTCACCCAAGCTGCTGATGCTGTCAGGCATTGGCCCGGCGCAACATCTGGCGGAACATGGCATCGCCTGTATCGCCGACCGTGCCGGTGTTGGCCAAAACCTTCAGGATCATCTTGAACTTTACATTCAGATCGCCTCGCTGCTGCCGATCACGCTTTATAAGCACTGGAACCTGTTCTCTAAAGCGGTGATCGGGGCGCAGTGGTTGTTTACCAAGACCGGTTTAGGCACCTCAAACCAGTTCGAAAGTGCGGCCTTCATCCGCTCGAAACCCGGCGTGGAATATCCCGACATCCAGTACCATTTCCTGCCAATCGCGGTACGATATGACGGCAAAACCGCCGCCGAGGGGCATGGGTTTCAAACTCATACCGGCCCTATGCGCTCGTCGTCGCGTGGGGCTGTAACGCTTGCCTCAAATGACCCTAAGGCCGCGCCAAACATCCTGTTCAACTATATGAGCGAACCCGGGGATTGGGAGGATTTTCGCAAGTGCATCCGCCTCACCCGCGAGATTTTCGCCCAAAACGCTTTCGCGCCCTACGTCGGCAAAGAAATCCAGCCCGGCGTAAATATGCAGTCCGACGCGCAACTTGACGACTTTATCCGTGAACATGCCGAAAGTGCTTATCACCCGTGTGGCACCTGCAAAATGGGGGCAGTTGACGACCCGATGGCGGTCGTTGATCCCGAATGCCGGGTGATCGGGGTTGCGGGACTAAGGGTTGCGGACAGTTCGATCTTTCCGCGCATTACCAACGGCAATCTGAACGGCCCGTCGATTATGGTTGGCGAAAAAGCCAGCGATCACATTCTGGGTCGCGAACCCTTGCCAAAATCAAACGCCGAACCGTGGATATCGCCGCGTTGGCAGGATGCACAGCGGTAAAACCTTGCAATAAGCATTGAAAACAATGGCAATCTTAATCATTGTTAATAAATGGTTAAGAAATGGTTAATGACAGCCCTGTTTGTCCTGATCGCCGCCGGTCCGTTGTTTGCAGCGAATATGGCAGGCGAAGGCGTAATCTTAGGAAAAGCAAGGGTCGTTGATGGCGACACGTTGCGAATTGGCGCCATACCCATCCGCCTGCAAGGCATTGACGCGCCCGAGATCAAGCAAACCTGCCGAACTGAACATGGGGTCGAGTGGACCTGCGGACGGGTCGTGACCCAAGTGTTGACCAAAATGGTTAAGGGCCGGACGGTTTCATGTATCGGAACCGGCTTAGACAAATACGGCCGCACGCTTGCGAAGTGTTCCGTCGATGGTCAGGATATTGGCGCGTATCTGGTCGAAAACGGTTTGGCGTTGGCTTATCGGAAATATTCCTCCGATTACGTTTCCGCTGAAATCCGCGCCGCACATTCAGATACAGGATTTTGGTCTGGTGCCGTGCAAACTCCGGCAGCGTTTCGCGTCGCGGCCCAACAAAGCACGAAACCGCCAAACGCCGCTTGCGCGATCAAGGGCAATATTTCAAAAGGCGGGCGGATTTATCATGTGCCCGGCAGCAAATGGTACAACAAAACCAAAATCGATCCGCGCGCCGGTGAACGCTGGTTTTGTTCGGTCAGCGACGCCCAAAAAGCCGGATGGCGTGCACCGCACGGTTAGAATAACTTGTGGTTGCCAATATCCACGCGTATCGAACCTGTATGAATGATCTGACCACCCGCACCGGCCTGCCCGAACATCTGCGTGTTCTGGCTGAACTTTACCCGCGCACCGGGTGGGAATCGCATGGCAATTTCAATGACCTGACCCGGTTCTGGCTGGACCGGCACCTGATGTTCCGGGATGTCATCGCCAAACTACAGACCGAAACCATGGGCTTTCTTGACCAACCCACCGACCGGTATGGCGCGATATTGCAACGTTACACCGGGTTTTTCCTGAATCAGTTGCATAGCCACCATGGAATCGAAGACCAGCATTATTTCCCCGCACTGATTGCACTTGATGCACGCATCGCGCCGGGGTTTGAGCTGCTCGACGGCGATCACAAAGCCCTTGATGGTCATATCAATGGCCTTGCCGAGCGCACTAATGCGGTTCTGGCGGCATTGAACCAAGGGCAGGCAGCAAAAACCGAGGCTGACGCCCTGCTGACCGCCCAACAAGCATTTGAACGTTTCCTTAACCGGCACCTTTCTGACGAAGAAGAACTGGTCGTGCCGCTCATTCTGGAATACGGTCCGCCTGATCTTTGAACACAACCAGCGGAGCCCGCAATGATTGACTACAGCGACACCCCCCTCAGCGCAGTTTCGCTGGACAAAATCCGGGCGCGGCACGCCTTGCTGGAACCGCATGTTCTGCGCACGCCGGTGACTGAATTGGTGTCACCGCGTTTCGCGCCATTGCTGGGCGGCGGGCGCATTTTCCTTAAACTCGAAGCGATGCAAGTCACTGGCACATTCAAGCCCCGCGGGGCCTTGTCGGTTGGTATGCAAATCCCCGAAGCAAGCAAAGCTGCCGGGATCACGGCCGTAAGTGCAGGCAATCACGCTATCGCAGCCGCTTGGGTGGCGGCGCGGATGGGGGTTTCCGCCAAGGTTGTCATGCTCTCAACCGCCAATGCTTTCCGGCGCGAACGCGTTGCAATGCTTGGGGCTGAAATGGTGATGATCGAAGGCGGTGCGGCTGCATTCGCCGAGGCCGAGCGGCTGGAAAAGGATGAAGGGCGGTATTTCATTCACCCCTATGAAGGGCCGTTCACCACACTTGGTTCGGCTGGCGTTGGCCTTGAATTCGCCGAACAGGTACCTGACCTTGACGCAGTGGTGGTCTCTATCGGTGGCGGCGGGCTGGTTAGCGGCGTTGCCGCCGCAATCAAGCAGATCAATCCGAACTGCAAAGTTTACGGCGTTGAACCAACCGGCGCCAATTCCATGCAACAAAGCCTTGCAGCCGGAAAACCAGTCAAGCTTGACGTGATCAACACAATGGCCGACAGCCTTGGCGCACCCGGCGCAATGCCGTTTTCGTTCAAGGTGTGCGCGGCGTATCTGGACGAAGTCGTAACCGTAACCGACGATGAAATTTGCGCCGGGTCGGTGCTGTTTCAGGAAGAGGGAAAGCTGGGCGTGGAACCCGCAGCAGGTGCAGCCCTTGCCGCTGTGTTTGGGCCGTTGCGTGCCCGCCTCCAAGGCGCGCGGGTCGGTGTTGTGGTCTGCGGCTCGAACATTGACGCGGCCAGTTATATGGCAGTTCTGACCCGCGGCCAACCCGCCGTTGCGGCTTTGTTGACATAGGTCAAGGCAGGCAGTGCGCGAATGACTATCCTGACCGTAAACAGGATAATCAAGGAGCGACCGATGTCAAACACCCCGCACGAACTGGCCGAAGAATTCCCCGCGCATGTCGAAATCATGCACAATCTTAAAACCGAAGACGCACATTTCGGCCGGCTGTTTGACGAGTATCACGAGATCAACCGCACCATCCACCGGGCTGAAACCAATGTCGAACCGACCGATGATTTCAACGAGGAAGCCATGCGCAAACAACGGATGGTCTTAAAGGATCAAATCTGGGCGATATTGTCCAAGGCCTGACCCTCTTTCCTTTGAAAATACCCCCGGCGGAGCCATAAGGGCCATTGGCCTGCCGGGTCAGCCAATCGAATACGGCAATGTTCCGCGCTGGTTGTGATCCACAGTGATCCGCCGCTCAAGCGGCGGCACTGATCGCTGATGGCAGTTTTCACGCGCGCAAATACGGCAGGAAATCCCGATCGGTTCAAACGCACGCGCGTTGCCGACATCCAGATCATCCGCGTAAACCAACTGATCCGCGTGGCGGATTTCACAGCCAAGCCCAATGGCAAACCGGCGCAACGGAGCGCGAAACGAACCGCCTGACTTTGACACATCGCGCGCCAGGCAGAAATATTGAACGCCGTCCGGGGTTTCCGCCAGTTGCCGCAGGAACCGCCCCGGAGTTTCAAACGCCTGATGCACGTTCCACAACGGGCAAGCCCCGCCGAACCGGGCGAACTGCAACCGGGTTGCCGAATGCCGTTTGGTGATCGTGCCAGCCTGATCGACCCGTACGAAAAAGAACGGAATGCCTTTGGCGCCGGGGCGTTGCAGGGTTGATAAACGATGCGCCACTTGTTCCAGTGACGCCCCGAAATGCTCGGATAATTGTTCAAGGTCATGCCGGGTTTCCCGCGCTATTGCCAGAAACCTGCCATATGGCAGCATTGCGGCCCCGGCGAAATAGTTAGCAAGGCCGATCTTGCAAATTGCCCGCGCGTCATCTGACTGGAACCGCGCCAGATCCAGCGTCGCCTCAAGCAGATCGTTTTGATCCAGCAGCGCGCATTGATGCAGCATCTGAAAAACCTGACTGGCATTGCCTGCACGGGCGGATATCTGCAACAGCTGCCGCTTGGCATCATACTGGCGCAACTGTGCTTCGGGGTGGAATTCCACTGCCACACCGTGCTGATCAAGGTAATCGGCAACGGCTTTGGCCCCATTGGTGCCGTTCAGGCTGATGGTTTGGGAAAATCGCTCAGCAGCGCGATCCACTGCATCAATATAGTTGTCGCAGTAATGAAAGAAATCGCGCACCTCTTCCCATGGGGAAAAGACAAGCGGGCGATCCTCGCGGCCAAGGACTTCGTCCAGTGAAGCAAGCCGTTCATGGCTTTGGGTATAAGCGCGGTGCAGCGCCAGAAACGCTCGTGCGACCGACGGCGCATTTGCCGCAATCAAACGAAGATCGGCCAGCGGCGGGGCAGTATCGGCAAAGACCGGATCGGCCAAAGCTTCGCGCATATCCGTCACAATCCGCTCAGCGTCACTGGTGGACAATTGGGTCACGTCAAAGCCGAACTCTTGTGCCAATGCCAGTACAACACCCGTGGAAACCGGGCGACGGTTATTCTCCATCTGGTTGAGATAGGGCAGCGACACCGACAAACGCGCCGCAAATTCCTTTTGCGTCAGGCCCAGCTTTGTCCGGGTTTCGCGCAGTTTTACCCCAGCATACAGTTTTTGTGTGGCCATTCCGGTGCCTCGGTTTTGCAGATTAACACAACCTCAGCCTAGGGTTTGCAAAGCAGCCAATCAAGGCTGATCAAGCGCCCCCGTTTGCCGCTCGACCCGCATAATGTACCAGATCACAAATAACGCCAAAACCGAGGTGATCATCATCAGATACAACAGCGGATAGGCACCTGAACTTGGCGTCAGGATTACCCCGGCAATTGCCGCCAGCGAGGCGCCACCCAGCAACTGTATTGCCCCACCCAGACCTGAAGCGCTGCCAGCTAGGTGCGGGCGCACAGAAACAAGACCAGCGTTCGAATTCGGCAGGGTCATCCCATTGCCAAACCCGACAAACAGCATGAAACCAAAGAACGCCAGCGGATGCGTGGCACCGGCTGCGAGAGCCAGAATTGACGCGGCCACGCCAGCCAGCATCACAAGCGTGCCGTAAAGCATCATGGTATTAATGCCAAACCGGACAGAATAGACGCCCGAGACCAAGTTGCCTAACAGGTATCCGATAGAGACAAAAATGAAATACGGCCCCAGCTCCACGGTCTCTAGGCCAAATACAAATGTCCCGATAAACGGGGCGCCGCCCAAGAACGCAAAGAACGATCCCGAGGCAAAGGCTGCCGTCAGGCAATAACCCCAAAAGCGCCGCGAACGGAACAACTCGGGGTAATCCTTTAACTGCGCGGTGAACGATGCTGAACGGTGGCGGTTGGTTTCGCCCAGATCGAAAAACAATATTCCGCCGACAATGACCCCGACAATCAGCAGCATACTGAAATTGGCTTTCCAGCCAAAAAACGCATCAAGATAGCCGCCGATAACAGGTGCAAACATCGGCACAAGCGACATGCCCATGGTCACATAGCCGATCATGCTGGCCGCCTGATTGGCGGGAACCATATCGCGCACGATGGCCCGCGACAGCACCATGCCAATTGCGATCCCGGTTTGAATCATGCGAAAAAACAGGAACACTTCAATCGTCGTGGCAAGAATACACCCAATCGTGGCGATCAGAAAAATCAGCGTGCCGCTCAAGATAATCGGTCGGCGTCCATAGCGGTCACTTAACGGTCCAATGATTAGCTGTAAAAAGCCGGTGAGGCCAAGATACAGCGTTACAGACAGCTGCATCAGGGCATAGTCCGTATTGAAATACGCCGCCATATTCGGCAGGGACGGCAGGAACACATTCATCGAAAGCGCTGATATACCCGCCAGCAGAACCAATGTGGTAACGTGCGGTGGCGTGCGTCTGTCGAGGTATCTGGACTTGGGCAAATCGGTCATGGACAAGCCTTATGCCTGTGGTTTCGGGATGTCCATTGCATTTGCAACCATTTTTACGTGTGGTTCTTAGCACGCCGAAAAACGATTGATGGCCAGGTTTCGAAGCTCAAAAGGCGACCTGCGTTTAAACCCTTGTGGGCCAGGTATCGCTTAAACGATATCCGCGTGGCCACGGATCATCGGGATCGCGCATGATCTGATGCGTGCCGGTAATCCAGGCGCGTCCCTCGATTGTTGGAATGATTGCAGGTCGGTTGCCAAGCGTGGTTTCCGCCAGCACCGTGCAGTCAAACCGGCTGTCGATGATCGACCGGCCAATGAAGTGGTCGCCGACCTTCAATAAACCCCGCGCCACCAAGGTTGCCATACGGGCCGAACAGCCTGTTCCGGTGGGCGAGCGGTCAACTTTGCCGGGGTCTATAACCACGGCACTTTTGCCGCTGGCGATGCCGTTTTCTTTTCCCGTCGGGCCCATGAACTGGCAGAACGAAATATGGTTCCAGTCATCCTTGGGGTGCTGAAAACCAAGCTGGTCATTTGCGGCACGGGTGATCTTTGCGCCAAGCACCGCAATATCGCGGGCCTCGTCCGGTTTCAGATTGAAACCCACGTCAACGGCGTTGACCATGACAAAGCTGTCGCCACCAAAGGCCGTATCAACCGTCAGTGTGCCAAGGCCTTCGACCTCGAGCCGGGCATCCAGTCGATCAGCGAATGATGCGACGTTGGTGATGCGGATTGATGTGGCCTTGCCGTCCTTGCACCGCGCCAAAATGGCAACCAGACCAGCTGGCGCTTCAAGTGTGAATTCAGTGATCGGTTCGACCATCGGGATCATGCCAGTATCAAGCAATGCTGTGGCCACGCAGATGGCGTTCGAGCCTGACATTGGTGGTGTGTGTTCGGGTTCCATGATCAGAAAGCCGAATGCTGCGTCTGGGTGTTTGGCGGGGACAACCAAATTGACATGCGTAAAAACCCCGCCGCGTGGTTCATTCAGCATCAGGTCGCGCAGAGCCCCATCGCGATGCAGAAAGTCGCGTTGTTCCCAAAGTGTCGTACCGGGTGGCGGCGCGACGCCGCCAAGAATAACATTCCCGACTTCGCCCTCGGCATGAATCGAGACCAGATAGATCGAAACGTCTGACCGCATTTTGCGCCTTGCCCATGAATTCACCTTATAACACAATGGGCTGGCGGATCGTCTGTCACAAGACTTTTAGTCAAACTTTGCATAGTTGCAATTTGCTATCTGGATTTGCAAAGATATTAGCAAATATGCACTGTTTTACTTCCCCTTTCAGGTAGTACGGGTTAAATTCCGCGGGATGACTTGACCCCGAAAGAAAAGGTGCGCCCGATGAAGGACATCCTGCAGGAACTTGAAGACCGCCGTGGCGAAGCCCGGTTGGGCGGTGGCCAGCAACGTATTGATGTGCAGCATAGCAAAGGAAAATTAACCGCCCGTGAACGGGTTGAGGTTTTGTTGGACGAAGGCTCGTTTGAAGAGTTTGACATGTTCAAATCCCACCGTTGTGCCGAATTCGGGATGGAGCAGGTGCGCTATCCGGGCGACGGGGTGATCACCGGCTGGGGCACGATCAACGGGCGGATGGTTTACGTGTTTTCGCAGGATTTCACGGTGTTTGGCGGCTCGCTTTCTGAAACCCATGCCGAGAAGATCTGCAAGATCATGGATATGGCGCTGAAGGCGGGTGCGCCGGTGATCGGGCTGAACGACAGTGGTGGTGCGCGCATTCAGGAAGGTGTCGCCTCGTTGGCGGGATATGCCGATGTTTTTCAGAAAAACATCATGGCGTCAGGCGTAGTGCCGCAAATCAGTGTCATCATGGGGCCTTGCGCTGGCGGGGCGGTTTACAGCCCGGCGATGACCGATTTCATCTATATGGTGCGCGACAGTTCTTACATGTTTGTGACCGGACCTGACGTGGTGAAAACCGTCACCAACGAGGTTGTGACGGCAGAACAGTTGGGAGGGGCAAAAACCCATACCAGCAAGTCCTCGGTTGCGGATGGGGCATTTGATAATGACATTGAAGCTTTAAGTGAAATTCGGCGGCTGTTTGACTTTTTACCGCTGAATAACCGTGAAAAGGCACCTGTTAGGCCGTTTTTTGATGATCCGGCGCGGTTGGATATGTCGCTCGATACGCTTATTCCCGAGAATCCGAACCAGCCTTATGACATGAAAGAACTGGTCCGCAAGCTGGCGGATGAAGGTGATTTCTTTGAAACGCAGGCGGATTTCGCTGGCAATATCCTGACCGGTTTCATCCGTCTGGAAGGCGCCACTGTGGGACTGGTCGCGAACCAGCCGCTGGTGCTGGCCGGGTGTCTGGATATTGACGCGTCCCGCAAAGCCGCGCGGTTTGTGCGGTTCTGTGATGCGTTTGAAATCCCGATCCTGACGCTGGTTGACGTGCCGGGATTCCTGCCCGGAACCTCGCAGGAATATGGCGGTGTGATCAAGCATGGTGCGAAACTGCTGTTTGCATATGGCGAAGCGACGGTGCCGAAAGTCACGGTAATTACCCGCAAAGCTTATGGCGGGGCCTATGACGTTATGGCGTCAAAACACCTGCGGGGTGATTTCAATTATGCCTGGCCAACCGCGCAGATTGCGGTAATGGGGGCCAAGGGTGCGGTCGAGATTTTGTACCGGTCTGAACTGGGCGAACCTGAGAAGATCGCGCAGCGCACCGCGGATTATGAGAACCGTTTTGCCAACCCGTTTGTGGCGGCGGAAAAAGGGTTCATAGACGATGTAATCATGCCGCATGCGACCCGCAAAAGGGTGGCGCGGTCGTTCGCGTCGTTGCGCAACAAGAGCCTGACAAATCCATGGAAAAAGCACGATAACATCCCGCTGTGAGGTATGCACAAGGCGTACACAACCTGTACACAACCTGTACATACGAATGGCGGTAAATCAGATGGTTAACGGGTTATCAGGGCTTTGCGGAGTTTGCAGCCGTTAACCGGTTGGTAAGAGTGAGGTTAAGATTGCATAAAGTGCTGCATAATTGCAAATCGGGCGAGGCCCCGGATCAAGTCCGGGGCTGCGGTGCTCTGTCGGCTGCGCTGGACAATTTCGGGAGAACATACAAATGACCCAACTTTACAAGAACCAAGCCTTCACCATCAGCCATGCGGACAGTTCGGCTTTTGAGGGGGCGGGGCTGCGCTCGTTCTTTGAGTATCGGCATATGGGGATACCGGCGGCGACCCAGGGCAAGTTCGGCGCGCATGTGATCCGGGCGGTGCCGGGGGCGCATTCTTCCGGGGCTTGGCACCGCCATGACTTGGAGTTCCAGTTGGTTTACGTGACAAAAGGCTGGGTCGAGTTTGAATACGAGGGCGAGGGGCTGCACATGCTGCGGGCCGGGTCGTGTGTGTTGCAACCCGCCGGAATTCGTCACCGCGAGGTTCGGCATTCTGAAGATATGGAATTGCTTGAAATCACCTCGCCCGCTGAATTTGCCACGACAGATGCGGAGGCCCCGGAATGAGGGATATTCTGCTGATCCTTGCGGGGTTAATCTCGGCCATTGGGTTCTATCTGCATGTCGTGCGCGGCAACCGCCTGATCGTTGGGCCGTTGTTGAACGCTGATCTGCATCACGTCGCCAAGCATACACTGAAATTCAGTTGGGACTGGGGCGGGGTCACGATGATCGTGCTGACCGTTTGTTATCTGGCACCGCTGTGGCGGCTGGATTTTCTGCCCTTGGCGATGTTGGCGACGGTTTACAGCTATGCGCTGGGCGCGTTGAGTTTTCTGGCGATGCGGCGTGAAGGTTTTCGGATGAACCAAATGCCGCAGTGGGTGGCGTTTTGGGCGGCTTGTATCTGTGGTTTGCTGGCCTGGGGGGCGTTTTGATGCGGCTGGTGCTGGCATTGCTGGTTTCGGTGCTCTGGTCGCCCGCAACGGCGGCCGAGCCTTTGTCGGTGCCGTCGGGCCAGTTGGTTCTGCCCTATGAATTCCTGTGGGAAGACCATCAGAGTGAAGGGACCAAGGGCGAGGCCTGGTTGATCATGCGGTATCTGACGCCGTCGATTGGCAAGGCAGCGGGCAAGGTCAACTTTGCCACCGCCGAGGCGGATATTGCGCATTTGTGCACCCATATCGGCCTGCCACTGGTGCAGGCCACAGGGGTTGTTGACGAGATTATCGTGAACCTGATGAGCGCGCCAATTCCGCGCGGGGTTTCTGACAACGGTGTGACGCAATTCATCGGGGCGTTCCGCGTATCAACAGGGGTTTGCGAATGGACCTATTGAGGGAAAACAAATGCTGAAACATCGAGGATTTCCCGGGCGGATGCCCAGCAGCGATTTCCAGTTTGTCGTCAGGCGGGGCAATCCGCGTGGGGTGACACCGCTGATCGCGCGTGAACGCTATGCGGATCGCAGACCTGCTGACCGGCGGACGGATACGGCGTTTCTGGAGGCGTTGTGGGAGCATTTTGGCGCCGAACCTTTTGAACGCGGCAATCTGGATGCCGGGCGGTTAAGCTGGTTGTTTGGCCGCGAGGTTGTTCCAGCCGAGGCGAATTTCGATCCTAAAAGTTATGAAGCGATGCTGAAAATCGATGTAGGCCGGGCGATGGCGTCTTTTCCGGACATCTTTACCGAGTATTCGGCGTGATCTTGCTTATGCTCCGTTCGATTTGGCAGGTTGTTGCCGAAGTGGCGGGGCGGACATTTTCTGTGCTGGCCTCAAGGGCCGGCCCATCCTATGTTCAGGGTGTGGCAGGAGCTTGCGTCCCTTTCCGGTCACGAGGTTACTTCGAAAATACCCTTCCCCTCTATAGGGCCTGGTTGCTTGGCAGCCGGGCCCTTTCTTTTGCCTGTGGGCCAGTGCCTGCGCTTTCCCCCTCATCTGACATTACGCGGGCTATCCTTGCCCGTCTGCCGCAAAGGACGCTGTAAATGTTCAAGAAAATCCTGATCGCGAACCGTGGTGAAATCGCCTGCCGGGTTATCAAGACTGCCCGCAAGATGGGGATCAAAACGGTTGCGGTTTATTCCGATGCGGATAAGAACGCGCTGCATGTGGAAATGGCGGATGAGGCGGTGCATATCGGGCCGAGTCCGGCCAACCAGTCCTATATCGTGATCGACAAAATCATGGCGGCGATTGCAGCAACCGGTGCTGAGGCTGTGCATCCGGGTTACGGGTTCCTTTCGGAAAACCGCAAGTTTGCCGAGGCTTTGGAAGCTGCCGGTGTAGCCTTTATCGGGCCACCTGCTGGCGCGATCGAGGCGATGGGCGACAAGATCACCAGCAAGAAACTGGCGCAACAAGCCGGGGTTTCAACGGTGCCGGGCTATATGGGTCTGATTGACGACGCCGAACATGCGGTGAAGATCGCCAAAGAGGTCGGCTATCCGGTGATGATCAAGGCCAGCGCCGGGGGCGGTGGCAAGGGGATGCGGGTTGCGTGGAACGATCAGGAAGCGCGCGAGGGGTTTCAAAGCTCGAAAAATGAGGCAGCGGCGTCGTTTGGTGATGACCGGATTTTCATTGAAAAGTTTGTCACCCAGCCACGGCACATCGAAATTCAGGTGCTGGGCGATAAGCACGGTACGATTCTTTATCTGAACGAACGGGAATGTTCGATCCAGCGACGGAACCAAAAGGTTATCGAAGAAGCCCCGTCACCGTTTCTGGATGCAGCGACCCGCAAGGCGATGGGCGAACAATCGGTCGCGCTGGCGGCAGCGGTGGATTATTGCAGCGCCGGTACGGTGGAATTCATCGTCGACGGGAACCGCAATTTCTATTTCCTTGAGATGAACACCCGCCTTCAGGTCGAACATCCGGTCACCGAACTGATCACCGGGATTGATCTGGTTGAACAGATGATCCGGGTGGCTTACGGCGAAAAGCTGGCGCTGTCACAGGATGATATCGGCATCAACGGCTGGGCCATGGAAAGCCGGTTATATGCCGAGGATCCCTATCGCGGGTTTCTGCCCTCGATTGGCCGCTTGACGCGCTATCGCCCACCGGCAGAGCGCGCCAGTGATACCGAAGTGGTGCGCAATGATACCGGGGTTTTTGAAGGTGGCGAGATCAGCCGGTTTTATGACCCGATGATCGCCAAGCTGTGCTCGTGGGGCAAGGATCGTGATCACGCGATCGAGGTGATGCGCACGGCACTTGACTCGTTTGAAGTTGAAGGCATTGGCCATAACATCCCGTTTCTGGCCTCGGTCATGGATCATCCGAAGTTCATTTCTGGCAATATGACCACGGCGTTTATCGAGGAAGAATTCCCCGATGGGTTTGACGGTGTGGCCTTGCCACAACCGGTACTGCGGCGGTTGGCGGCTGCGGCGGCGGCGATGAACCGGGTGCAGGAAATCCGCGATGCCCGTATCAGCGGCCGGATGAACAACCACGAACGCGAGGTTGGCACGGACTGGGTTATTTCGCTGGGCGGGCAGGATTTTTCAGTGGTGATTGCGGCTGACAAAACCGGGGCCGATGTGACATTTGCCGATGGCGAAACGCATCGCGTGGCAAGTGACTGGGTGCCGGGTGTGGCGCTTGCGGTGATGGATGTGGATGGTCAGGCGCTGGTGATCAAGGTTGAACGCGCGCCGTCTGGATACCGGATGCGCCATCGCGGGGCCGATCTGAAGGTCACAGTGCGCACCCCGCGGGTGTTTCAGCTGGCCCGTCATATGATCGAAAAATCCCCACCGGATACGTCCAAGCTGTTGTTGTGTCCGATGCCGGGGCTTGTGGTGTCGGTTGCGGTTTCCGAAGGCGACATGGTTCAGGACGGTCAGGCCTTGTGTACGGTCGAAGCGATGAAAATGGAGAACGTGCTGCGGGCCGAGCGCAAAGGCATTGTGGTGAAAATCAACGCCAAGGCGGGCGACAGCCTGAAGGTGGACGAAGTGATTATGGAGTTTGAATAGGGGCGATGTCTGATTCTCTCAAAGCGATCAGTGTTGAAGGGCGTGAAGCTTTGCGTGTCGATTATGTCAGCCTGAAAATTCAGGCAATCTCACTGAGACGAAATGCAGTTTCGGTCATTGATCAAGAATTGGGACAGCGTAATGGATAGAGAGGCGCAGAATATCAATAGCTTGGGCGTGGCCCGTTCTGGCCTTCAATCGGGGTTGGTTTTTTGCGTGTTGCGGCCATGGCAGACATCTTTTTCTTTGATCCGGTGGCTGCGTCCAAACATAGTTTCAAGACCTAAGGATTTTGACAAGCAGGCCTACTTGCCCAACGCCTCGTCTATCTCGTCCATACGGAAGGGGGTTTTGTCGATGGCACGGCTAAGCTCGCGGACGCTCCACGGGGTTGGTTTGCGAAACAGGATGCTGCCGTCTTTGTCGATCACCACCAGCATAAAGCCGTGCGGGTGCATTTTCTGGCGCAAAGGGCCGTTTGCAGCCGGGTCGGTATCGACCAACAGCACGATCTGGCGTTCGGTCAGGGCATCGGGGTCGCTGTCCAGCATTTCGATCTGGCGGGTGTATCGTGGATCGTCGGGCGAATCGGCGAAGATCACCAAAGGGCGCGACAGCCAGACGTATTCCGCCAACGGATCGACGGTTTGGGCCATCGCCATGGGGGAAATCAATAACAGGATAAACGGGATAATACGGCGCATCGGAACTCCTCTGGTCTTTCATATAGGGGTTTTGGTGCGGCGCGCGAAGGGGGCATTGGAATTTAGCGACAATCGCGTCTGTGTTAATCAACCAGTCAGGAGTTTTGGCTAATGCTGCTGGTTATTGCATATCGGTTGGCGCGAAAGGTCAGATCGCTTTTGGAGGTAATTCTTCATATGGGTGCACATCGCACCGGAACGACGACACTGCAACGAAGCCTCCAACAAAATGCCCAAAATTTGAAGAAAAATGGCGTGACCGTCTGGGGACCAAGCGAAACCCGTGGCCGGTTGTTTTCCGGATTGCTGCGCGGGTTTGATGCCGAGGCTGGTGAAACCACGCGGCTGGTCGCCCGCAACAAAGGCGTGATCGCCATCGAGATGGATCGTCTGGCGCGCAAGCAATGCCGCAACCTGCTGATCACCGAGGAAAACATCCTTGGCGGTATTCGCGGCAATCTGCGGTCGCATCAATTGTATCCGCGATTGGATGAGCGTCTGGCCCGGTTTGCCGAGATGTTTGGCCCTGTTTGCGGGCGGATCGGTCTGGCAATCCGGCCCTATCAGGATTTTTGGGCGTCCTCTATGGCGCATTCAATCCCGCTGGGGCATCGCCTGCTGGACGAGGATGATTTTGACCAGTTGGTGACCCAACCGCGCACGTGGCGGCGGGTAATCAACGATGTGGCGGCGGCTTTTCCGCGCGCTGATATTATGGTGTGGGAGTTTGACCGCATGGTCAGACAACCCGCTGCACAGCTGAAAATTCTGACCAACGGACAGCGTAATCTGCATCTTGGATTGATGGAACAACAGCACAATGCCTCGCCCGGTCGCGACGCATTGCGGTCAATTTTGGCACAACGGCGTGACGGCTCCGAGGCGCAGATTGCGGCGGGTGACGGGCGGTTCATGCCGATGGGCGCGCATCACATCGAGGCGATGCAGGCGCAATATGCCATTGATCTGGCATGGCTGCGCGGTGCCTCGGTTGGACGATTGAAATTTGTGGAAGCGGTCGAAGCCTTTGACCTTGCACCACCGGAAAAGACGAAAAGGGGCTTTGGATGAGCGAACAAGTTGAAAAATGGGCGAAAATCGCTGCGAAAGAACTGCGTGGAAAACCGCTTGAATCGCTGGATTGGATGACGCCCGAAGGCATCAAAGTGAAACCGGTTTATGGCCCCGAAGATCTGGCCGGTCTGGATCATGTTGGCGATATGCCGGGGATGGCACCTTATACCCGTGGGCCCAAGGCGACGATGTATGCTGGCCGCCCCTGGACGATCCGGCAATATGCCGGGTTTTCCACCGCCGAGGAAAGCAACGCGTTTTACCGCGCCAATCTGGCGGCAGGGCAACAGGGCGTTTCGGTGGCCTTCGATCTGGCGACCCATCGCGGCTATGACAGCGACCATCCACGGGTGATGGGCGATGTCGGCAAAGCGGGGGTGGCGATTGACAGTGTCGAGGACATGAAAATCCTGTTTGACGGTATTCCGCTGGATAAGATTTCGGTGTCGATGACAATGAATGGCGCGGTTATTCCGGTTTTGGCTGCCTTCATCGTGGCGGGCGAAGAACAGGGTGTCGATCAGTCGCTGCTGTCGGGCACCATCCAGAACGACATTCTGAAAGAATTCATGGTGCGCAACACCTATATCTATCCGCCTGAACCGTCGATGCGGATTGTTTCTGACATCATTGAATACACTTCGAATAAAATGCCACGCTATAATTCGATCTCGATTTCGGGCTATCACATGCAGGAAGCCGGGGCCAATCTGGTTCAGGAACTGGCGTTTACGCTGGCGGACGGGCGCGAATATGTGAAAGCCGCGATTGAACGCGGTATGGATGTGGATGCCTTTGCCGGGCGGCTGTCGTTCTTTTTCGCAATCGGCACGAATTTCTTCATGGAAATCGCCAAATTGCGCGCTGCACGGTTGCTGTGGTCAAAAATCATGGCCGAGTTCAATCCCAAAGTGGCGCAAAGCTCGATGCTCCGGACCCATTGCCAGACCTCGGGCGTGTCTTTGGCCGAACAGGACCCTTACAACAACGTTGTGCGCACCGCTTACGAGGCGATGAGCGCGGTTCTGGGCGGCACCCAAAGCCTGCATACCAACAGCTTTGACGAGGCAATCGCGCTGCCGACCGTGGCTTCTGCCCGGCTTGCGCGCAATACCCAGTTGATATTGCAGCATGAAACCGGGGTGACCAACGTGGTCGATCCGCTGGCCGGGTCCTATTACATCGAAAAACTGACAGCCGACATGGCCGAGGCTGCCTGGGCATTGATCCAGGAGGTCGATGACTTGGGTGGCATGACCAAGGCGGTGGCCAGCGGCATGCCGAAACTCAGGATCGAAGAGGCCGCCGCCAAACGGCAGGCTGCGGTCGATCGTGGGCAAGAAGTTGTTGTGGGCGTGAACAAATACCGCCTGCAAACCGAACCGGTGATCGAGGTGCGCGACATTGACAACTCGGCAGTTCGCGATAGCCAGATTGAACGGCTGGCGCGCATCCGGGGCACCCGTGATGCGGCGGCCTGCGATGGCGCCCTTGTGGCGCTTGAGCAGGCCGCCACCACTGGGCAGGGTAACTTGCTTGAACTTGCGATAACTGCGGCCCGCGCCCGCGCCACCATCGGGGAGATTTCAGACGCTATGGAAAAAGCATTCGGGCGTCACCGCGCCGAGGTAAAAACATTGGCTGGCGTTTATGGCGCCGCCTATGCGGGCGACGAAGGCTTTGCCGCTATCCAGAAGGATGTCGAGGCATTTGCCGAAGAAGAAGGCCGCAGACCGCGGATGCTGGTGGTCAAGATGGGCCAGGATGGTCATGACCGGGGCGCGAAAGTCATCGCGACAGCATTTGCCGATATCGGTTTTGACGTGGATGTCGGCCCGCTGTTTCAGACCCCAGAGGAGGCGGCGCAGGACGCGATTGACAATGACGTGCATGTCATCGGGATTTCGTCGCAAGCGGCAGGTCACAAGACGCTGGCCCCAAAACTCGTTGAAGCGTTGACGGCAGCCGGAGCCGGGGAAATTCTGGTAATCTGCGGCGGGGTGATCCCGCATCAGGACTATGATTTCCTGATGAAAGCCGGGGTAAAGGCGATATTTGGTCCCGGAACCAACATCCCCGAGGCGGCAAAAAACATTCTTGCTTTGATCAGGGCCGCGCGGAAGTGACGCCGCTGGGTGCCTTAGTTAATGAGGGTGTTAATGCGGGCCGGTTAGACGCCGGTGACAGGGGGCGTGGTCTTGCTGGCAAGCCGCAGCACCGCATATCCCAAGACCGCCGAAATGCCCGAACCAAGCAAGACACCAAGCTTGACCGCATCAGTATGGGCGTCGTTCGCAAAACTCAGCCCGCCGATGAACAACGACATGGTGAACCCAATCCCGGCAAGGCAGGCAAGCCCGTAAATATGCGCCCATGTCGCCCCGATTGGCAACTGCACGACGCGCAGTTTGACCAGCGCCCAGGTAAAGCCGAACACCCCAAGTTGCTTGCCCAGCACCAGGCCGGCGGCAATGCCAAGTGGCAAGGGGGCCAACAGGTCGTTCAGACCCAGACCTCCCAACGATACACCGGCATTGGCAAAGGCGAAAACCGGTACGATCAGGAACAGGACGTAAGGCGCCAGCGAATGCTCGACGGCGTGCAGAGGCGATTTGCCGTGCTTGTCCTTGAGCGGGATCAAAAACGCTGTGATCACCCCAGCCAGCGTGGCATGCACGCCGGATTTCAGCACCAGCACCCAAACTGCCAGACCCAGCAACAAAGTCGGGGCCACCCGGTGGGCGCCGCGCATGTTCTGCCACGCCATGCCGGCGATCGGCAGCAAGGCCATGCTCAGATGACCAAGGCTAAGGTCGGCTGTGTAAAACAACGCGATGATAATGATTGCGCCTATATCATCCAGAATGGCAAGGGTCAGCAGGAACACTTTCAGGCTGGCGGGAATCCGGTCGCCAAGCAGTGCCAGAACACCCAACGCAAAGGCGATATCTGTCGCAGCGGGAATCGCCCAGCCCTGCAGGTTCGATGGTTCGTTCCAGTTGAAAAACACAAATATGAGCGCAGGAATCGCCATGCCGCCCACGGCGGCTATTCCGGGCAGAATAACGTCGCGCGGGTTTTTCAGTTTACCTTCAAGAACCTCGCGCTTCAGCTCAAGCCCGATCAGGAAAAAGAAAATTGCCATCAGGCCGTCATTGATCCACAGGATCAGCGGCTTGGAGATGCCCTCACCATTGATTGTGACGGCAAGCGGCGTGTTCAACAAATCGGTGTAGGCTTGAAGCAACGGGGAATTTGCCACCAGCATCGCTGCGACAGCGGACAAGATCAAAAGAATACCACCAGAGGCCTCGTGAAGGAAAAAACTGTCTATCGCGCGCTGCAGCATCCGGCATCCTGTAAATGGCCCAAAGGTTTCACCGGAAATGGGGCGTGGTGGCGGAGTTTCAACCGCGACCCCGACGGTTTTTCGCGTTTTCCGTGGATTTTGCGCAAAAAGTTTAATACTAAACTAGTTTCCGTGGCCTCAGATGTAGGAACAACATGATGAACGACCGTTCGAACGATGCAACCCGCCAGGCGGCGCTGGATTATCACGAGTTTCCGAAACCCGGAAAGCTGGAAATCCGTGCGACCAAACCGATGGCAAATGGCCGCGATCTGGCCCGCGCATACAGCCCCGGCGTGGCCGAGGCCTGTCTGGAAATCAAGGCCGATCCCTCGGCGGCGGCGCGGTATACGGCGCGCGCCAATCTGGTGGCCGTGGTTACCAACGGCACGGCGGTTTTAGGGCTGGGCAATATCGGGCCATTGGCGGCCAAACCAGTGATGGAAGGCAAGGCGGTTCTGTTCAAGAAATTCGCCAATATCGACTGTTTTGATATCGAACTGAATGAAAGCGATCCATACAAGCTAGCGGATATTGTGACCGCGCTTGAGCCCTCGTTCGGGGCGATTAACCTTGAGGATATCAAGGCGCCCGATTGTTTTATCGTCGAAAAACTGTGCCGCGAGCGAATGAACATTCCGGTTTTCCATGACGATCAGCACGGCACGGCAATCGTTGTCGGGGCGGCGGCGACCAACGCTTTACGCATCGCGGACAAGAAAATAGAAGACATCAAGATCGTATCAACCGGCGGCGGGGCGGCGGGGATTGCTTGTCTGAACATGCTGGTGAAACTGGGCGCCAAGCGCGAAAATATCTGGTTATGTGATATTGCAGGGCTGGTTTATACGGGCCGCACCGTGGAAATGACGCCGCAGAAAGACGATTTTGCGCAAGCCACTGCACATCGTGTGCTGAATGACGTCATTCATGACGCCGATCTTTTTCTGGGCCTGTCCGGCCCCGGTGTTCTGACCCCTGAAATGGTTGTCCAGATGGCGGATCGGCCGATTATTTTCGCGCTGGCAAATCCGACGCCGGAAATCTTGCCGGACGCTGCAAGGGCAGTTAAGCCGGATGCGATCATCGCGACGGGTCGGTCGGATTTCCCAAATCAGGTCAATAATGTCCTGTGCTTTCCGTTCATTTTCCGTGGCGCACTTGATGTTGGTGCGACCGAGATTAACAGCGCGATGGAAATCGCCTGTATCGAAGGTATTGCCGAACTTGCACGGGCCAGCACCAGCGCCGAGGCGGCGGCGGCATATGAGGGCGAAAGAATGACGTTTGGCGCAGATTATCTGATCCCCAAACCTTTTGACCCCCGCCTGATGGGGATTGTCGCAACCGCTGTTGCCAAAGCGGCGATGGCCAGTGGTGTTGCAACGCGTCCGATTGAGGACTTGGTGGCCTATAAGGCTGCGCTTGACGGTTCGGTTTTTCGCTCGTCATTGATGATGCGTCCGGTTTTTGAGGTGGCGAAAACTTCCCAGCGGCGAATCATCTTTTCCGAAGGCGAGGATGAACGTGTGCTGCGCACCGCCAGCGCCATGATCGAGGAAACTGCAAGCCGACCCATCCTTATCGGGCGTCCCGAGGTGGTTGAACAACGGCTGGAGCGGTACGGTTTGAAAATCCGCAACGGCGTGGATTTTGAACTGATCAATCCGGAACAGGACGACCGTTTTCGGGATTATTGGGAAACCTACCATCAGGTTATGGAACGGCGCGGGGTGACGCCTGATCTGGCCAAGGCAATCATGCGCACCAATACCACGGCGATTGCGGCGGTTGCGGTGCATCGGGGCGATGCCGACAGCATGATCTGCGGCACCTTCGGGCAATATCTGTGGCATCTGAATTACGTCGGCCAGATCCTTGGCGGGCGCGACTTGAACCCGACAGGCGCGCTTAGTCTGATGATCCTTGAAAAGGGACCGTTATTTGTTGCCGATACTCAGGTGAACGCGATGCCGACGGCTGAACAGATTGCCCTGAATGTTATTGCCGTGGCGCGACATATCAAGCGCTTTGGGGTTAGTCCGAAAATCGCCCTGTGCTCGCACTCGCAATTTGGCAATCTGGAAACCGATAGTGGTATCCGGATGCGCGGCGCGCTGGCGATATTGGACGCGATGGATCTGGATTTTGAATATGAAGGCGAGATGCATGGCGATGCCGCCCTTGACCCTGAATTGCGTGCCCGAATTTTTCCGAATGCGCGGTTCCAAGGGGCGGCAAATGCCTTGATATTTTCGTCCACCGATGCGGCCAGTGGTGTGCGCAACGTGTTGAAGGTCGCGGCCAGTGGGCTGGAAGTTGGGCCAATCCTGATGGGGATGGGAAATAAGGCGCATATCGTGACGCCTTCGATTACGGCGCGGGGTCTGCTGAACATCGCAGCTCTGGCGGGGACGCCGGTGCAACATTACGGATGATAAAAGGAGAAGGTAGTGGGATACCGCGACGTTTACGAAGGCTGGAAAGCTGACCCGGAAGGGTTTTGGATGGAACAGGCCAAGGCGATTGACTGGGTGAAGCCGCCCAGCCGCGCACTGTTTGCCGAGAACGCTCCACTTTACGAGTGGTTCAAGGATGCCGAGGTTAACACCTGTTACAACGCGGTTGACCGGCATGTTCTGGCGGGCAATGGCGACCGGACCGCGATCATTTATGACAGTCCGGTGACCGATACCAAGGCGCGGATCAGTTACAGTGAATTGCTGGAGAAAGTCGCCAATTTGGCGGGCGCGCTGGCGTCTAAAGGTGTTACCAAAGGCGACCGCGTCATCATCTATATGCCGATGGTACCCGAAGCACTGGTTGCGATGTTGGCAGTTGCGCGGATTGGCGCGATCCATTCGGTTGTGTTTGGCGGGTTCGCTGCCAATGAACTGGCGACGCGGATTGATGATGCGACGCCTAAGGCGATCATTGCCGGGTCGTGCGGGATCGAACCGGGGCGCGTGGTGGCCTATAAGCCGCTGCTGGATGGTGCGATTGAAATGGCGGTACACAAGCCGGATTTCACGGTGATTTTTCAACGCGAACAAGCGGTTGCTGATCTGGTTGCGGGTCGGGATTTTGACTGGAATGAAGTTCAAAAGGGTGTTGCCCCTGCCGATTGCGTTCCGGTCTCGGGCGATCATCCGGTCTATGTGCTTTATACGTCCGGTACGACCGGCCAGCCCAAGGGGGTGATCCGTCCGACGGCGGGGCATCTGGTGGCGCTGAATTGGACGATGAAAAACATCTATAACATCAATCCCGGCGAGGTGTTCTGGGCCGCCTCGGACGTTGGTTGGGTGGTCGGCCACAGTTACATTTGTTACGCGCCGCTTATTCAGGGCTCGACCACGGTGTTGTTTGAAGGCAAGCCCGTGGGCACGCCTGATGCTGGTACGTTTTGGCGGGTGATTTCCGAACATGGGGTCAAGGCTCTGTTTACGGCACCGACGGCGTTTCGGGCGATCAAGCGGGTTGATCCCAAGGGCGAGTTTCTGGCGAAATACGACCTGAGTTGCATGGAAATTCTGTTTCTGGCAGGCGAACGTGCCGATCCTGATACGATTTACTGGGCGCAGGATATGTTGAAAAAGCCGGTGATTGACCATTGGTGGCAGACCGAAACCGGCTGGACGATTGCTGGTAACCCAATGGGGATCGAGCATTTGCCGGTCAAGGTCGGGTCTCCGTCTGTGGCAATGCCGGGCTATGATGTGCAGATTTTGGATGAGGGCGGCAAACCGATGCCGATTGGCGAATTGGGGGCAATCGCCGTCAAGCTGCCGCTGCCGCCGGGGACGTTGTCAACGCTTTGGAATGCCGACGAGCGGTTTATGAAATCCTATTTGAACACATTCCCCGGATATTACGAAACCGGTGACGCGGGATATGTGGATGCAGATGGTTACCTTTACATCATGGCGCGCACCGATGACGTGATCAATATCGCCGGACACCGCCTGTCAACCGGCGCAATGGAAGAGGTTCTGGCGGGCCATCCGGATGTGGCGGAATGTGCGGTGATCGGGGTTGCGGATGCGTTGAAGGGCCAAGTGCCGATGGGCTTCGTGTGCCTGACATCGGGTGTGACCAAAAAACACGAAGATATCGTGCGCGAATGCGTTACGTTGATGCGCGAAAAAATCGGGCCGGTGGCGGCGTTCAAGCTGGCGGTGGTGGTTGACCGGCTGCCGAAAACCAGATCGGGCAAGATTTTACGGGCAACCATGGTCAAGATTGCTGACGGTCAGCCGTGGAAACTGCCTGCAACGATTGATGATCCGGCTATTTTGGACGAAATCACCGCAGCACTAAAAACCTTAGGTTTTCCGGCGGCAAAATGAAGTAACTGTTCGGAAATCCAGACAATCACGGCGCAAGACAGTCACGCACTCAGTGTCGCGCGTCAATTAGGCAAGAAAATTATTGTAATTTTGTTGTTTAATCGAATATGTTAATGCTCGTGAAGAGGGAATTGGCGACGATGGGGCGACTGGTCTTTGGTTTGTTGCTGTTTGTGTATACCGCGTTTTCTGGTGGTGTTTTATCTGCAAAAACAATTCTGACGGTCGAATCCGCTGACGGAAACGTGCGCGTTGCGATGACGCTTGAGGATTTGCAGCACCTAACGCAAACCGAGATTAAGACATCGAATGAATTCGTTGACGGGGTTAAATCGTTTCGTGGACCACTGGCACGCTTGGTTTTGCTTCAATGCAAAGGCGGCACGCCGGAAACGCTGACTTTGACGGCAGCGAATGACTATCAGATCAAAGTTCAGGCCAAAGAATTCTTTGACTACGATGTAATCCTGGCGCTGAGCATGGATGGTGTTTTGTTGTCGAGTCGCGACAAAGGGCCGATCTGGGTTATTTACCCAATGAGTCAACATGCCGAACTGCGCGACCCGGTTTTTAACGCCCGTTTGATCTGGCAACTGAACAAAATGGACTGTCGGTGACTCGTTCAAGCCGGATTACACAGCTTATCGGCTTTGCAATCGTGGCCCTGACAATTGCCATCGCAGCGGCGGGTTTTTTTGTTGTCCGCAGTGATATCGTCGCAATACGGCAGTCGGCGAATGAAAACATTCTTTGGTCGGCGGTTCAGATTGAAATCGAATTGATGCGGTTTCAGCAGTCTTTGATCGAATTTCGCTTTGACGCCGAGGCCGCAAATCCTGACGAGGTGAACCGTCGCTTTGATATATTATGGAGCTGGGTTTCGGTGTTTCGACAAGGCACGGTTGGCGAAAGGTTAAGTCTTTATGATGCACGCGACGCAACGGTTGCGTTGTTGTTTGCCAAAATGCGCGAAGTCGAGCCTAAAGTTGTCGGATTGTCTGCCAATAGCGGCGACACAGCGCGTGAACTACACACCGCGTTTTTGCCGTTTGCTGATGATTTGCGCAGCCTAAGTCAGGATGTTTTATTTGGTGAGGCCGACAAAAGCGCTGCCCTGCGCGAGGATTTATCGCGCAGTTCAAGCGTGCTGGCGGCAATAAGCGCCATCAACATGTTGACCAGTCTGTTGTTGATTGTCCTGTTTTCGCGCGAGTCAAACCGCTTCCGACGCCTCGCCGAAGAAAACCAGGAATTGCTGGAGGCGTCGCGCAGTGCGAACCAGGCCAAATCGCAGTTTCTGGCGATGATGAGCCATGAACTCAGGACGCCGATGAACGGGGTTTTGGGGCTGTTGGCGCTGGTGCGTCAGCACGGTCTTAGTGGGCAACAGACACGGCTTTTGGATCAGGTGGAACTCTCGGGTACGCAGATGATTGATCTGCTCAAGGATATTCTGGATTTCTCGGCCTTGCAGGATGGTCAACTAAAACTGGACAAAAAGCCATTTGAAACCCGACGACTGGTTGACGCGGTCAGGGGCATGTTTGAACCCGTCGCGCTGCGCGAAGGGATCATCTTTGAGGCGGTCGCCGATGACAGCTGTCCGGAACGGGTGATCGGTGATTTCGCCAGGTTGCGCCAAGCCCTGACCCATTTGGCCGCCTATCTTTTGGAAACCGCTGGCACCAGTAATATCATGCTGGATCTTTGCTATGAAAACGGCAATCTGATCGCCGCGATTTCGTTTGATTACTCGAAAGTCGGCGGCGAATGGGACCCTGTGTTGATCATGGGGAAAATTGAACCCAAAACCAAGAGTTTCGCATCCGAAGCACTGGGCCCGGCGGTGTCGCGTGGGCTTATCGAACGTATGGGCGGCACGACCAAGTTGTCTAATCCAACCCCGGATCGGATCGCCGTTCTGGTCACGGTGCCTGCCGAGGAACTTGTCGTCGATATCCTGTCGATCCGCATTGTCACCCAATCAACCGCACTTGAGGCGATTTGCAAAGCAGCCCTGCGTGGCGAAAACGTGCGGTTTGTTGACGCGGATTCGCCGATTGAACCGCATGTTGTGATGATCGAAGCCGGCGGCGAGCAGGAACCAGCGGCCCTGCGCGCCTGTGCCGCGCGATTTCCGCAGGCGATGCTGGTGGCGCTTGGCCGCCCGCAAGACCCGGAAGAGTTTGACGATATTGTCGAAGTCCCGATTGATATCGTCAATGTCAGACAGGCCGAGTTTATGCGGTTGGCAATCAATACAACAAAGCTTGCCGCACAGCCAAATTTGCGCTATGCAGATTAGAATATTCAACCCATGGATGAGTTTGACCAACGTTCTTGGCTGGGTAAGGAATTTCGGTTGGCACTAGAAAGACCAGATGAAACGATGAGTTCCAATGGCCAAACAGGCCATCCAAGGGACCGCATGTCGTTGCTATCACACGATCTTAGGTCGGCCCTGTCAGATATTTTGGGGGGCGTTCAACTGATCAACAAAGATCAGTTCGATCAACCCACACTGGAACATTTTGACCGGATCTCGGCAGCAGGCGAAACTTTGGCGCGGTTGTTGAACAAAATGCTGACCGATGAACCCAGCACAGGGGCGGGAATGGTCACCCAGCCGGGTAATCTTAATCTTGCGGATTTTCTGACCGACATCTCGCGTCGCTGGACAGATCGCGCCCATGAAAAAAACATCAAATTTTCGGTTGTCACCGAAAGCGCTCTGCCTGCGATTGTTACGGTTGATCGGGTGGGGCTGGAACGGGTTATCGCCAATCTTGTCGGTAATGCGATCAAGTTTACTGATGCTGGTCAGGTAACGCTGTCGGTAAAATGTACCGAAGATAGGGCGCTTAATTTCAAACTGACCGATGAAGGACCCGGCCTGTCTGACGCCTCGATTGCGAAGTTGTTTCAATACGAGGGCCGCCCAACGGATACCCCGAAACCCGGCACCGGTCTGGGCTTGTTCATTGCCAAAGAACTTGCCGGTATGTTGGGGGCCGAGTTGAGCGTCAGGAACAATGACGGCGTCGGCGTTGCCGCTGAATTGCGCTTGCCGCACGAGGCGTGGTTTGATCAAAGCCTGCGCAAGTCCGGCAAGGCGCCGGGTGGAGTTTCCCGCGGGCCGGTTGATTTGTCGGCGATGAAAATCCTGCTGGCCGAGGACAATAAAACCAATCAACTGGTCGCTACCCAAATGCTTGGGGCGATGGGGGCGACGTTCCGTGTTGCCTCGGACGGGCTGGAAGCGCTTGAGCTTCTGGAAACCGAAAGCTTTGATCTGGCGCTGCTGGATATTGAAATGCCCCGGATGTCAGGGCTTGAACTGATCAAAACTGTGCGCTCGATGCCCAAACCTTTGTGCAATATGCCGCTGGTGGCGCTGACGGCTTACGTGATGCGCGAACACCGTGAACGGATTTATGGCGCTGGTGCGGATGGTATTATTGCCAAGCCATTGATGAGTATCGAGGAATTGGGGCAGGCGATTCTTGACTATTATGACGGCGCGAAATCCCGTGAACTGCCAGAACCAGACCCGACTATTCAGGATCCCGTGGCCGATGACACAGTCGTTAATCGGCAAATTTTCGACAATTTGGTTGAAATCATCGGCGCTGAAACGAAGGCTGAGTTGTTGAGCAAGCTGCAGGCGGATACCGACACCGTGGCCGAAGGGCTGACGCGGGGTCGCCAAAGTCTTGATCTTGCGGAAATCCGGTCGCAAACCCATATTCTGATTTCGGTTGCGGGCGCCATTGGGGCGACAACGCTGCAACATATCGCGCAGCGCCTTAACGCCGCTGCGAACCGACGCGAAGCTAAAGAGGTGGACAGTCTGTGCAAAACCTGTCTCATTGCTTTGGCGGAACTTCAGGGGTTTATCTTGCGAGAACAAACTATCGCAGATCAACGCCCCTGATAACCAAACTGATGTGACCGGTGTATGATGGCCCCTCCGATACTACTGATCGAAGATACCCAGTCGATGCAACTGGTTTATACTGCCATCCTGAAGAAGGGTGGTTTTGTTGCGGTTAGTGCCGGGACTGCCGCCGAAGGGCTGGCAAAATTCCATGACCTAAAGCCGAAAATCGTGCTGTTGGATCTGATGCTGCCTGATCGGAATGGTCTGGAGTTGATGGCCGATTTTTTCGCGTTAGATAGCGAGGTGCGGGTGATCGTCATCACCGCAAACGGGTCGATCATCAAAGCGATCGAAGCAATGCGCGGTGGGGCGTTTGAGTTTCTGGTCAAACCGTTTGACGAAAATCGCCTGATCAACACGGTGGAAAATGCCGCCGCAGCCAGCGGGCAGCAGCGCTTGCCTCCGGTTATTGACGTGGCCAAAGGCAGCGAATTTCACGGCTTTATCGGCACATCGCCGAAAATGCGCGAGGTGTATCGCAAGATCACCGCGATCAGCCGTTCGATGGCGACGGTGTTTATTTCCGGCGAAAGTGGCACCGGCAAAGAAATTTGCGCGCAGGCGATCCATGCCACATCAACCCGCGCACGCGGGCCGTTTGTGCCGCTCAATTGCGGGGCGATCCCGCCGGATTTGCTGGAAAGCGAGGTTTTCGGCCACCTGAAAGGCTCGTTCACCGGCGCGATTGCCGACAGTGTGGGCGCGGCTGGAGCGGCCGATGGCGGCACGCTGTTTCTGGACGAAATCTGCGAGATGGATCTGAACCTGCAGACCAAACTGTTGAGGTTTCTGCAAACCTCGACCGTTCAGCCGGTGGGTGCGATCAAGGCGCGCAAGGTCAATGTCAGGATCATTTGCGCCACCAACCGCGACCCTTACGAAGAGGTAAAAAGTGGCCGGTTCCGCGAAGATTTGTATTACCGGCTGCATGTTGTACCGATCCACCTGCCGCCGTTGCGGGAACGCGCCGAAGACGCGGTTGAAATCGCCGAAAAGATGTTGCTGAAATTTGCGGTCGAGGAGGGGCGCAAATTCACCCGGATCGACCCTGATGTTAAGGATTTGTTTCGCAGGCTGCCATGGCCCGGCAATGTTCGCCAAGTGCTGAACCTGTTGCGTAACGTGGTTGTTCTGAATGACGCGGAAACGGTAACAACAACGATGCTGCCGCTGGAAATCCTGCATTTGAATGAAGAGGTGGTTCAAACTGTCGCGTCGAAAAACCGGCCAAAAGACCCGCCTGTCGGTCTGGAACCGCTGATCGGGCGGCCATTGGCGGAAATTGAACGGTTGGTGATCGAAGAAACCCTGCGCCTGCACAATGGGTCGGTGTCGCAAGCGTCGCGGGTTCTGGATATCTCGCCTTCGACGCTGTATCGCAAGCTGGAAAGCTGGAATCGCGGCCAGTAATCTGGTCGGTCAGTCTTGCAAGTTGCGCGCCGCAAGCGCACAATTCATCCAAACGGTCAAAAATGACGGAGGCAGCATGGAATTGCTGGAAGCCGCACGCCGCGTGCGCGAAATGGCCTATGCGCCCTATTCGAATTTCAAAGTCGGGGCGGCGTTGCGAACGACTGCGGGCACAGTTTTTGTCGGCTGTAACGTGGAAAACGTCGCCTATCCTGAAGGCACCTGCGCCGAAGCCGGGGCAATTGCCGCGATGGCCGCAGCCGGGGAGCGCCAGATCGCCGAGGTTCTGGTGATTGCTGACAGCCCGGAACCGGTGACGCCGTGCGGCGGGTGTCGCCAAAAACTGGCGGAGTTTGGCGGGCCAGATGTGCCCGTCACCATGACCGGTTTGAACGGTAAAGTTTTGCATATGACATTGGCCGAATTGCTGCCGGGCGCGTTCACGCAGGCGCATATGGAAACCTCCTAGGATGGACGCGCGGGGCATCATTTCGCGCAAGCGCGACCATAAGGTTCTGACCAAGGCCGAGCTTGACTGGTTCGCCGCCGGTCTGGCGAATGGCGACGTGACCGACAGCCAGGCCGGGGCTTTTGCGATGGCGGTTTTGCTGAACGGCATGACCGAAAGCGAACGCGTCGGCCTGACAATGGCGATGCGCGACAGTGGGGATGTTCAGCAATGGGATATGCCCGGCCCGGTTTTGGATAAGCATTCCACGGGTGGGATTGGTGATAATGTGTCCCTGATGCTGGCCCCGGCCTTGGCGGTTTGCGGGGCTTATGTGCCGATGATCTCAGGTCGGGGATTGGGGCATACGGGTGGAACACTGGATAAGCTTGACGCGATCCCCGGTTACCGCACCGAGGTCAGTGTCGAGGAAATGCGCCGCGTGACCCGTGATATAGGGTGCGCAATTGTCGGGGCAACGGGCGATATCGCTCCGGCCGATAAACGTCTTTATGCGGTGCGCGATGTGACCGGGACGGTTGAAAGCCTTGATCTGATCACGGCCTCGATCCTGTCAAAGAAGCTGGCCGCCGGGCTTGAAGGCTTGGTGCTGGATGTCAAAACCGGGTCGGGCGCGTTTTTAACTGATCCGGCTGAGGCTGTGGATTTGGCACAGGCTATGGTATCGGTGGCCAATGGGGCGGGATGCAAAACCGCTGCCCTGATCACCGATATGAACGAACCTTTGGCCAGCTGCGCCGGCAACGCGCTTGAGGTTGAAAATGCCGTGGCATTTCTGCGCGGTGATGCGGTGGACAGCCGTTTGTGGGATGTCACGGTGGCCCTGGGTGGGCTGCTGTTGGAGCTGGGCGGATTGTGCGAACGCGCCGCCGAAGGGCAAGCGATGATTGCCGCAGCGTTGCAGGATGGGTCTGCCGCCGCGCGGTTTGGCAAGATGGTGGCAAGCCTTGGCGGGCCTGTGGATTTTGTTGAAAATGCTGGGAAATATCTGCGCCGTGCACCTGTCGTGGACGAGGTTACGGCACCTGCCAGCGGCTTTATCCGGGCGATTGACGGCAGGGCACTGGGCCTTGCGGTGGTCGGTTTGGGCGGTGGCCGGCAAAAACAGGGCGATGCTCTGGACCTGTCTGTCGGGTTGGATCAGATGGCCGGTCTGGGCACCCATGTGACCAAGGGTGACCCGATTGCAATTGTGCATGCAGCCGACGAAGCCGCACTTGAGCGCGCGAAAATGGCGGTTCTGGCGGCCTATGAAATTGGCGCGCTGGTTACAGATGAACACGCTCTAATTGTGAAACGGATCGGCTGATGGCGCGGGTATTTCTGACAGTATTGGATTCAGTTGGCTGCGGTGGCGCGCTGGATGCAGCCGCTTTTGGCGATGCGGGGTCCAATACCCTGGGTCATATTGTTCAGGCTTGTGCTGCGGGTCGCGCCGAAGTGGGGCGCAGTGGCCCGTTAAATATGCCGAACCTTGATGCGCTGGGTCTGGGGGCCGTGATCCGCCTTTCCACCGGTATTGAAACGCCGGGATTGGCGGCTAAGCCGACCGGGCGATATGGCGCCGCGAGCGAAATTTCGCGCGGCAAAGACACGCCGTCCGGTCATTGGGAGATGGCTGGTCTGCCGGTGCCGTGGGACTGGACCTATTTTCCAAACACGGAACCGGCCTTCCCGCAGGACGTTGTTGACAGGGTTTGCGCGCTTGCAGGTGTGGGCGGCATTCTGGGCAATTGCCACGCGTCGGGCATTCCGATCATCAACAAATACGCCGCCGAGCATATCAGGACGGGCTGGCCAATTTGCTATACCTCGGTTGATTCCGTGTTCCAGATTGCTGCACACGAGGAACATTTCGGGTTGGAGCGGTTGCTCAACCTGTGCCGTGATCTGGCACCTATGCTGCATGAGATGCGGGTCGGGCGGGTGATTGCGCGGCCTTTTATCGGCAGTGCTGAAACCGGGTTCAACCGCACTCCGAACCGCCGCGATTTTGCAATCATGCCGCCTTTTGACACGTTATGTGATTTTGTCAGCCGGGCTGGCAACCGGGTCCATGCGGTTGGCAAGATCAACGATATATTTTCGGGGCGGGGGATTGATACCTATTATAAAGGCAAGGGCGACGCCTCGCTTTTTGACCGGCTGGTTGAATTGATGACCGAGGCCGAAGACGGTGCGCTGGTCTTTTCCAACTTTGTCGAATTTGACACGCTTTACGGCCATCAGCGCGATGTTTCGGGCTATGCCCGCGCGCTTGAATGGTTTGACAGCCGGGTGCCGGAATTGCTTGGTGGAATGCGGGCCGGGGATTTGCTTATCTTTACTGCCGACCACGGAAATGACCCGACCTGGGTTGGCACCGACCACACGCGCGAACGGGTGCCGGTTGTGGTGGCTGGTGCTGGGACCGGTGAAATCGGCCTTTGCGCAATGGCGGATATCGGGGCAACAGTTGCCAAGCATCTGGGTGCAGATTTCGGCCCGGCGGGGCGCAGTTTCATATGATCAACAGATTTTGGGGAAAACTATGACCAAACACCTTACAATCGTTACCCATCCTTTGGTGCAGCACAAACTGACTCTGATGCGGCAAAAGGATACTTCGACCGCGGGTTTTCGCCAGCTATTGCGGGAGATATCGATGTTACTGGCCTATGAGATTACCCGCGATCTGCCGCTGACAATGCGCGGTATTGAAACGCCATTAGTGGAAATGGAATCGCCGGTCCTTAAAGGCAAAAAGCTGGCCCTGATATCGATCTTACGAGCCGGAAACGGGTTGCTGGATGGGGTCCTGGAGCTGATTCCCTCGGCCCGTGTTGGATTTATTGGACTTTACCGTGATGAGAAAACCCTGAAGCCGGTGCAATACTATTTTAAGGTGCCTGAGGGCTTGGATAGCCGTCGGGTGATTGCGGTTGATCCGATGCTGGCGACCGGGAATTCGTCTGTGGCGGCGATTGATCTGCTGAAAAAGGCCGGGGCGACGGATATTTCGTTTATGTGCCTTCTGGCCGCCCCCGAAGGGGTGAAGCGCATGCACGAGGCACATCCGGATGTGCCGATCGTTACCGCCGCGCTGGACAAGCGTTTGAACGATGTTGGCTATATCCTGCCGGGTCTAGGTGATGCGGGTGACAGGATGTTTGGCACAAAATAAAGGGCCCAGCCCAATATCTAGGCTTTACTAAACACGGATTTTTTGCCAAACTCCGCCCCAATAACAGGGGGCTGAAATGCGGGCATTTGATATACTTATTGCGGGATCTGCTTTGGTTTTTATGGCGGCAGCGGCAGATGCGCGCATTCTAAGCGGAAATATGACGCCCGCCGAGATTCCGCCCTTATCCTATAAAGCCCACCAATATGTGGACAGCAAGGGCTGTATTTATATCCGCACCGGTTATGGTGGCGAGGTTTCCTGGGCGCCGCGCATTACGCAAAAGCGGCAGGTCATGTGCGGGGCGCAGCCGACCGCGGTTGCTGGTGCAAGCAAACCAACCGCGGTCGCAACAACCACCGTGCAGCCAACTGCGGTGACGCAGCCAGTGCAAACTGTGCAACCGACCACGACAGCCGAAACAAGGCGGCCACGGCAGGTGGCAGCGTTTGATTGGACGACGTTTCTGTTTGGCACCACGCGAACTGAACGGGCCGCTGCGCGTACGCAAACAGCCGTTGCGCCGGTTATGATCGTCGCAGCCCCGGTTGTCGTCAGCCAACCTGCGCAGGTGCAGGTGGCCACAGTACAGACCTATTCCAATGATGGGGTTTGGCAGGTGCGCACAGGACCGCAAGCGGTACATCCGTCATTTTATGCGCAACAGTCGGGCGTGCAAGTGACGCGCCAGAAAGCGGATGCCGCTCGGTCGCAAGTCTCTGTTCCGGCAGGATATAAAAGCTTACTTCCGATTGACTATTCGCCTCAGACACGTGGTCAGGGCACTGCCGAAGGCAAGATGGCGATGGACCTGTTATGGACTCAAACCATGCCGCGCCGTTTGATTGACGTGACCAACGGCAGGGACGTGACGACAACTTATCCGAAGATCCGCTATCCTTATACCACGGCCTCCAGCCGCAGTTACGCTTTGGCCGGTCCGACAACGACAACGACCACGACCAAACGCACAAAGGCGGGGTCCAAACCTGACGAAGCCTCGCCGTCAAACATGAAACGTATCACCAAAATCGTCGATACCCTGGCAGATTTGGCGAATGACGAACCGCAGACAGCGGCGCTCGCCACTGGTCGGTTTATACAGGTTGCAACATTTGGGGTTCCTGCTAATGCCGAGCGGGCTTTGGCAAGGTTCGGTCAAGCCGGTTTGCCGGGGCAGGCCCGACTTTTGCGGCGCGGCGGCAAGGACTATCAAATTGTTATGTTAGGCCCGTTCCTTGATCAGGCCGGTCTTGGAAATGCCCTGACAGCAGCGCGCCAAGCCGGATTTAAGGACGCGTTTTACGCCAAGTAAGGCGCGTTACTTCGGCCGCAAAGTTCCGATCAGTTCTATCAATAATTGCGGCAGGCGCCCGTCAGCGCCTTCCGGAGCGGCGTCAAGCGAGCTTTGGACGTCCTTTTTCAAAATACCGATCGTGTTATCCGGCGCATAGCCATCGCGGGCAAATTCGATTGACTGAAAGGCGCTGGCAAACCAGTTCTGTCCGGAACTGGCAGCGATCAGGGCCAACAAAGCTTGCTCGTTCAGTCCACGCGCTTGGGCCCAGTCAAGCACCAGACGGGTCATAACGGTGTTGGATGCTGCAAGAAGGTTGTTAAGTACCTTCGCGGACATACCGGACCCAAGGGGGCCCATACGGTGGAAACTGCTTCCCATAGCGGCGAACAAAGGTTGCAGGTGATCGAGAACTGCGTCCGCGCCGCCCAGCATGAACGATAATTGGCGGTTTTGTGCCGCGACTGTAGCGCCCGACATTGGGGCATCAACCAAGGTGATCTGAGATGGCAATCGGGCTGCCAGATCGGCGATATAATTTGGCGAAACGGTTGAACAGATGATGACTGTGTTTAGGTTCGGTGCGCGTTTCACAAACCCTTGATCGCGAAACAAAACTTGTTCGGTTTCGTCGATGTCGCGCACCACCGTGATCAGGGTTGTCAGTCCACGCGCAAAGGTCTCCGGGTTCGTCGTGATCCCGGTTTGTGGGTCTGCCAGAGGCTTGATATCAAACCCGGTGGCATCAAATCCGTGATGGCGCAAAGCGGCGAGCATCGGCGCGCCCATTCGTCCGCAACCGGCAAGTCCGATACCGGTCAGCGCCATTCAGGTTTCCTTGATGAACAGGTTCGCCCAGGCGCGATCCACCAAAGCGGGGGTCATTTGCAGCGGAATACCTTCGTATTCGCAAATCGACATGATCTGTTCGACCAGAAAGATACTGTGGAAGTTGGCATAGAGGTGATGCACTTCGGGATAGCGATGCTTGAGCAGATGCACCACCGACAACTCGTCCACTGGCAGCTTCTTGGCCTTACAAACCCGCATAAAGATTTGCAGGAACTGGTCCTGATTTGGCCCATCGACTTTGATTTTATAGGCAATTCGCCGCAACGCCGCGCCGTCAAACATTTCACTGGGCAGGAAATTGGTTGAAAAGATCACTAAAGTATCAAACGGTACGATGAATTTTTCACCCGATTGCAGAGTCAGAATGTCAAAGCTGCTTTCCATCGGCACGATCCAACGGTTGATCAACGCTTGTGGCGACTCTTCCTGCCGGCCAAGGTCATCAACGATGAACACGCCACCGGTGGCTTTGAGCTGCAGCGAGGCCTGATAGGTTCGCGAGGTGGGGTTGTATTTCAGATTGAGCATATCAAGCGTCAATTCGCCACCGGTGATAACCGTGGGGCGACGACAGCGAACATAGCGGTTGTCAAACCGGTTGGCAGACCGCCGCAATGCGTTCGCTTCGGTTTGAACCGCTTCGACATTTTCATGCACGATAGGATCATAGACTGTGATCACCTGACCCATATATTCAATCGCCAGCGGCACATAAATCTTGTCGCCCAATGCGTCGCGAATTCCGTTTGAGATCGAGGATTTACCGTTGCCGGGCGGGCCATACATCAAGATAGATTTGCCGGAATTGATTGCCGGGCCAAGCTGGTCGAGCAGGCCATTCGGCATAATCAGATGCCCCATCGCATCAGAAAGCTGTTGTTTAGATATGTTGATATTACGCACGGACTGCCGGTTCGTCTGGGCCTTATACGTCTCAAGCGGGACGGGAATGGCGCCGTAATATTCCGACTGCGCCAAAGCATCCAGCGCGCGGGCTTTACCGTTCTCTGTCAGTTCGTAAACCATTTCTGAGGTGCCGCCACCGTCGCGATTGCCCATTGTCTCCAAAAGGCGTTGTTCGCGGGCGATTTCAATCAGGTCTTGGGTTAGCTGCGGCGTTAGGCAAATCGCCTCGCTAATGGTCGCAACCGTGCTGAGATTTCGCCGGAAAACAGTTTTCAGGAAAATATCGCGCAGCATAACCATGCCGATGCCAGTATCTTCCAAACTGGTTGGCAATGGCGGTGCAATGACGTCTATCGCCTGCATGTCAATCCCAGTGTAAATTGGGGCCAACGTCCCGGAGTAAAATAGGGCCATTGGGTCCAGTTTGGACAGCGCCTTGGCACACGTGCTCTCCAAATGGCTAACGGGTGCCAAGGCGCGTTTGCGGAAAGCCAGCGTGTTCTGTTTGGTGTTTTCAACTCTGTGTTTTAGAGTTTTTACTTTGCCGTAACCGGTAGCTTTCGCCGTTCATCTCCAGGATGTTCACATGATGGGTGAGACGATCCAGAATGGCCCCGGTCAGACGTTCAGCGCCAAAGACTTCAGTCCATTCATCGAACGGCAGATTTGAGGTGATGATGATGGAGCCTCGTTCATAGCGCTGAGAGATGACCTCAAAGAGCAATTCGGCGCCGGTTTTGCTGAGGGGGACGAAGCCCAATTCATCAATGATCAACGAAGAATTGCCCCCCCCCCGCCAAACAGTCACATCAGCTTGGGGTAAAAGGTTGATTTTATAGACACCCCCATAACATGAGGTATATGTTTTAGAAATCTGAACAGAGTTACGACCAACTATGACAAATATACCAGTCAGCATCGACGACACGTTAAACCTTCTTCAAGAACAGAACTATGTCTGTGGCAGGGACCTTGGCACGGTTTGTTTCCTCAGCCTCAAGCTTGGCAAACCTTTGTTTCTGGAAGGTGAAGCTGGCGTCGGTAAAACCGAGATTGCCAAAGCGCTTGCTACAGGTCTTGGGCGGCGGTTGATCCGGTTGCAATGCCACGAAGGACTGGATGCGGCCTCGGCGATTTATGAGTGGAATTTTGCGGCACAAATGATCGCCATTCGCACGGCAGAGGCAACCGGTGGGGCGGATCGCAAAAGCTTGCAGCAGGAACTTTTTTCCGAAGAATTCCTCATCCGTCGTCCTCTGCTTGAAGCGATGGAACCGCATCCGGAGGGCCCTCCGGTCCTGCTGATCGACGAGGTTGACCGCACGGATGAACCGTTTGAGGCATTCCTCCTTGAGGCATTGTCCGAGTATCAGGTGACGATCCCTGAGCTTGGAACGATCCGGGCTGCCGAGCCACCAATTGTCATCCTGACGTCAAACCGCACCCGCGAAGTGCATGACGCGTTGAAGCGGCGATGCCTCTATCATTGGGTCGACTACCCGACATTTGATCGCGAGCTTGAAATCCTGATGAAACGCGCGCCCGACTGCACAGCGGCGCTGTCATCAGAAATCGTCGCCTTTGTTCAACGACTGCGCGGCGAGGACTTGTTCAAGAATCCCGGCGTGGCGGAAACCGTCGACTGGGCGCGGTGTCTGATTGCGCTTGATGCCGTGTCGCTGTCGCCGGAAATGGTCAGTGACACGCTGGGCGCGGTGCTGAAATATCAGGACGACATTGCCAAAATCGCCGGGGCCGAAGCGTCCCGCATTCTGGATGACGCCCGGTCAGACCTCGCCAAAGCGTCCTGACGTGATGACCCGGGCCGTGCCGGAAACCGAGGGGCGATTGGTCGACAACATCGTCCATTTCACCCGTGCGCTGCGCAAAGCGGGTGTGGCGGTGGGTACATCACAGGTCAGAACTGCAATTGAGGCCGTGCAGTGCGCCGGTTTCACCAAGCGACGGGATTTCTATTATACACTCCGGGCGACCCTGATCACCCGACCTGAAAGCCTGGAGACCTTCCATCAGGTGTTCCACTTCTTCTGGCGCGATCCGGAATATCTTGAGCGAATGATGAAGATGATGCTGCCGCTGGTGCAGGCCCTTGGCGGCGAAGATGATCGAACCGCAAAAGCAGCAGAACGCCGGGCGGCCGAAGCCCTGGCGGATTATCCCGAGCGCGAGGCTCAGGCGCCCGAGCGGGAAGAGGTCGAGATCGATGCGCAATTCAGCTGGTCTGAAAACGAGGTCTTACGTGCCATGGATTTTGAGCAGATGTCAGCCTCGGAAATCACCGAAGCTAGCCGGGCAATCCGCACCCTGACGCTGCCGATTGACCCGATGAAAACTCGGCGGTTCACACCTTCGGCTCATGGGCGCCGCCCGGATGTACGTGCCATGCTGCGGCGGTCGCTTCGTAAGGGTGGTGAGATTGACCGCCTGTCGTTGAAGAAGCCCCGCACGAGGCCGCCAAACCTCGTGGCGCTTTGCGATATTTCCGGCTCTATGTCGGTGTATTCGCGGATGATGATGCATTTTCTGCACGCGCTGGTCTGGGCGCCTAATCCCGGCTGGGGAAAGGTGTATGGTTTTACCTTTGGCACCCGACTGACAAATATCAGCCGCGCGCTGCACCTGAAAGACATTGATCTGGCGCTTGAAGCTGTGGGGCGGGAATCGCCTGATTGGCAGGGCGGCACCCGCATCGGCGAAGCTTTGCACCGGTTCAATCGGGATTGGTCGCGCCGGGTTCTTGGACAGGGCGCGGTCGTGCTTTTGATCACGGACGGGCTTGAACGGGGCGATACAGCCGTGCTGCAACAAGAAGTGGAACGTCTGAGCCTGTCCAGCCGAAAACTCATCTGGTTGAACCCGCTTTTGCGCTGGGATGAATTCGCACCGAAAGCTGCGGGGATTCGCGCGATTTTACCGAAAGTAGACAGTTTTCATGCCTGCCATTCGCTTGATAGCTTGGCGGATCTCAGCAAAACACTCAGCGGAACCGGAGAAATACAGCGCATGATGGCCAGCCTTTAGGGGGCGAGCGAGCCTGACGAATGATTCTCTTTAAAAAGGTTGCGTTGCGCGCCACTGGTTATATGTTTGTACCAATCAAAAAGAACTTACTGCTCGAAAGACTGACTAAAGACCATGGATATGACAGGAGAACATCGCATCGCTGCACCGCGCCATTTTGTTTGGGCTGCGTTAAACGACGCAGAAGTGCTGAAAATTTGCATCCCGGGCTGTGAAGAGCTCGAAAAAACTTCCGATACCGAAATGACCGCGAAAGTTGTGCAAAGAATTGGCCCGGTAAAGGCGACGTTTAACGGTACGGTCAAACTGGTCAATATAAATGCGCTGGAAAGCTATACAATTCAGGGTGAAGGCAAAGGTGGCGTCGCGGGTTTTGCGAGAGGGTCGGCCGACGTGATCCTGAGTGAAAATAATGGTGAGACAATTCTTTCGTTTACAGCCCACGCTCAGGTCGGAGGAAAGCTGGCGCAACTGGGCAACCGGTTGATAGATTCGACAGCCAAGAATCTGGCAACCAAATTTTTTGACAATTTCCATAATTACTTAACCAACCAGGAGCCGCTGGAAACTTAAATCTGTGCGGTCCCTATAAAACGTGCGGGCAGTAAGACCCGCCGGTCAGGGAGGACCTTATGACTAAAGTTAATATGAACGTAAACGGCAAGGCGGTCAGCGGGGATGTGCCCGATGAAACGCTGCTGTCGAAATTCCTGCGTGAAAACCTGCGCCTGACAGGCACGCATATCGGCTGTGATACCAGCCAATGCGGCGCATGCGTTGTGCATGTGGGTGGCAAATCGGTGAAAAGCTGCTCAATCCTGGCCGTTTCGCTGCAGGGGGCGGACGTAACCACAATTGAGGGCGTTGCAAACGGGGAACTGCACCCGATGCAGGTCGCGTTCAACGACAATCATGGACTGCAATGTGGGTTCTGCACTCCGGGCATGATCATGTCGGGTATTGATATGGTGAAACGCTATAAGGCTGAGGGCAAGGATCTGCATTCTGACGCGATCCGCGCCGAGCTTGTGGGCAATATCTGCCGCTGCACCGGCTATCATAACATCGTGAAATCCATCGAAGACGCTGCGGCGAAGATGTGAACGGGGAAAGGGAGAATACGCTATGACTAAAGGAATAGGAGCCCCCGTTAAACGCAAGGAAGACAAGCGTTTCACGACTGGCAAAGGCAAATACACCGACGACGTGCGCAACGACAATCAGGCTTATGCAGCCTTTGTTCGCAGCCCCCACGCCCATGCGCGAATAAAGGGTATCGACACAAGTGCAGCATTAGCAATGGATGGCGTCATCGACGTTCTGAACGGTCATCAATTGACCGGTGATGGCATCGGCAACATCATTTGTGGTTGGGCGGTTGCATCCAAAGATGGCAGCCCGATGAATATGGGCGCATGGTCGGCGCTTGCGACTGAAAAAGTACGCTATGTGGGCGACGCAGTGGCCGTTGTGATCGCAGAAACACAAGCCTTGGCGCGGATCGCAGCCGAGGCAGTTGTGGTCGATTACGAGTGCCTGCCGGTTGCCGCCAACGTGGCCGCGTCGATGGCCGATGGAGCGCCGCAAATTCACGACAACGCGCCGAACAACCAGATATTTGATTGGGAACTGGGGGACGAGGCTGCAGCGGATGCAGGACTTGCCTCGGCTGTGCATATCACCACTTTGGACATCACCAACAACCGGTTGTCGCCAAATCCGATGGAACCACGGTCTGCTGTGGCGACATATGACGACGCAGAAGAGCATTACACGCTCTATACCACCAGCCAGAACCCACATTTGGCGCGGCTGGTCCTGTCGGCGTTTTATCAGGTTGCACCCGAAAACAAACTGCGCGTAATTGCGCCCGATGTTGGGGGCGGCTTTGGGGCCAAGATCTATATCTATCCTGAGGAAATCACCTGTCTCTGGGCGTCGATGAAAACTAATCGTTCGGTGAAATGGACTTCGGATCGCTCCGAGGCCTTTTTGACCGACGCGCATGGCCGCGATCACGTGACCACGGCGAAGATGGGCTTTGACGCGGACGGCAAGATTGTTGGCTTCAAAGTTGACACGATAGCCAATCTGGGCGCGTATATGTCACTGTTCTCAAGCTCTGTGCCGACCTATCTTTACGCGCCACTGATGTCCGGGCAGTACAACATTCAGAACATCCACTGCAACGTGAGGGCGATTTATACCAACACGACACCGGTGGACGCCTATCGCGGGGCCGGACGGCCCGAGGCGACTTATGTGGTTGAACGGATGATGGAAACTGCAGCACGGGAAATGGGGTTGGACCCGGCAGAATTGCGTCGTCGGAATTTCATACTCAACTTCCCGCATCAGACGCCGGTTCTAATGGCCTATGACGCAGGCGATTTCCCGAAAATTCTGGATTTGGCACAAGCCTCAGCGGATGTTGCGGGCTTTGCTGCGCGTAAAGCCGAGGCCGCGTCTCGTGGCAAACTGCGCGGGCTGGGCTATTCGACCTTCATCGAGGCTTGCGGTCTGGCCCCGTCCAAAGCGGCCGGTTCACTTGGTGCAGGTGTCGGCTTGTGGGAATCCGCAGAAGTGCGGGTAAACCCGGTTGGCTCGATCGAGGTTTTGACAGGCAGCCACAGCCACGGGCAAGGTCACGAGACGACGTTTGCTCAGATCGTGGCAGAGCGGTTTGATATCCCGATTGAGAGCGTCTCGATCGTGCATGGCGACACGGACAAGGTGCAGTTTGGCATGGGCACATATGGGTCGCGTTCCGCACCCGTTGGCATGTCCGCCGTGGTCAAAGCGATGGACAAGATCGAAGCCAAGGTGAAGAAGATCGCGGCACATACCCTTGAAGCCTCTGAAGATGACATCGTCATCGAAGGCGGACAGGTGAAGGTCGCAGGCACTGACAAGGCGATGGGTTGGCACGAGGTCGGGCTTGCCGCCTATATCGCGCACAATCTGCCGGACGGGATGGAGCCCGGACTGAAAGAAACAGCGTTCTTTGATCCCGTCAACTTCTCGTTCCCATCGGGGGCGTTCATCTGCGAGGTCGAGGTTGATCCGGACACCGGGAAGACTGAAATCGTGCAATTCACCGCAGCTGATGATTTCGGAACCATCATCAACCCAATGATTGTCGAGGGTCAGGTCCATGGTGGCGTCACACAAGGGATCGGTCAGGCGTTGTTAGAGCAGGTGATCTATGACGAGGACGGCCAGCTTCTGACCGGGTCTTACATGGATTATACGATGCCCCGCGCGTCTGATGTGCCGTTCTACAAAGTTCAGCATCACGTGACCCCAAGCCCGAACAATCCATTGGGCGTAAAAGGCTGTGGGGAGGCTGGCGCGATTGGCTCGCCTCCTGCCGTGATCAATGCGATTACGGACGCAATCGGCACCAATGATCTGGCGATGCCTGCAACTCCGCAGGCCGTCTGGCGCGCCATTCAGGCCGCCAAGTCATCCATGGCAGCAGAATAAGGGAGGGACGAAAGATGTATCCGACAAAATATCACAGACCCGCATCCATCGAAGACGCCGTTGCCGCCCTTGCCGGTGGTGAAGAAGCGGCCGTTCTTGCCGGGGGGCAAACTCTGCTGGCGACAATGAAGCAGCATCTAGCATCCCCCAGCGACCTTGTGGATATCCGCGGGATCGACGGGATGTCAGGGGTTTCTGTACGGGGCAGCTTGCTGACCATTGGTGCGGCCACCACCCATGCTGAGGTGGCAACCAATGCCGATGTGCAGAACCTGTGTCCTGCACTGGCGAATCTGGCCTCGGGGATTGGAGATCCGGCGGTTCGGCATATGGGCACGATTGGTGGCTCAGTAGCCAATAACGACCCGGCTGCAGATTATCCGGCGGCCTTATTGGCCCTTGGTGCCACGATTGTTACCAACAAGCGCGACATCGCCGCGGATGACTTTTTTGACGGCCTGTTCGCAACGACCCTTGAAGACGGAGAGATCATCACTGCGGTTTCGATCACGCAACCGGCAAAAGCCGCTTATGCTAAATTCGCGCAACCTGCGTCTTTGTTCGCATTGGTGGGCGTGTTCGTGGCGGACGGTTCTGGCGGGGTTCGCGTAGCCGTAACAGGTGCTGGCGACAACGGCGTGTTCCGTCATTCAGGTCTTGAGAAGGCGCTTTCGACCGAGTGGTCGGCCGGGGCGATTGACGGCGTGGACGTCTCGTCTGAGGGCTTGATGTCTGACCTTCACGGAGCGGCTGATTATAGGGCGCATCTGATTAAGGTCATGGCTAAAAGAGCGGTAACTGCCGCCTGAGATTGGGTGCGTTATACAGAACAGTGAACCCCGCCAAAGTTAGTAAAAAGCTTTGGCGGGGTTTATGTTTGGCCTATCTCGTGATCTGTGCCCGTGTTGAATCCTGCCAAGTTGATTACATCTGCTTGAAATTTAATCATGGTATCTTCTACGCCCGGACACGCTGGATCATTAGGGGAGAATACAAAAGATTGTCTCACGCCGTTGTTTGCTTTGCCGGAATTGATCATAACAGAACCGTCCGCAACGGATCATTGGTTCTCACTACCCTTGAAAGAATTTAGCAGTTTTGCACTTGGCAATTTGGGTTCAATGCAGAAGACCGGACACCGTGAATACAGCCCCTTGCGTTGTGGTCTGTTTGAGCTCCGAGCGACCTTGCGGGTGCTGTCAGACAAATTCGAACCAGTCTCAGTTTGCCGCAATAGGCACGAACCTATGCGGAACAAAGTTGGCGCCACTCGGCGAGAGCGGCGGTGCGGTTAAGCTTGAAATTGGCACGTGAATATAGATGTTGGGGCTGACCCAGATAACTAGCATACTACACGACTCTCTTGATTTTGGCTGGAATTAGTAGCCAAGGGGAGACTGCGGCGGTTGGGTCTGACCTGAGGAGTTTACGGATCTGATCGAAGCCAATTCGAAAGAATGACTTTGCAAAATAGCCGTGCTTTTTCCTCTTCATTTTCCTGGTCCCTATAAGTTTCGCGGCTGTTTTAGATGCCCAGGCAACGGCGAGTGCAACGAGGCCTAAAAGCAGGTCAAGTTTTTTAGCTATGGTCAGTCGAGTGTCTTCAAGATTGAAACCGCGTGTTTTGGTGTCGCCAAAAAGGTTCTCAATTGCCCATCTTTTTTTGTAGGTGGTGAGGGCGTGATGCGCGGGCCGGTTGGTGACCACGATCAAAAGTTCGCCACCCTTGATGCGCTTTGCAGCAAAGGTAAACCACGTGGCCTCGTCTGATTTATTGCCCCCAAAGCGGGCATTAAAGTCGCGCTTGCCGCGACAGGTGCGCAGCAAGCTACTCAGATTTTTCGTTTGCCTGTCCTGTGTGGTCACAATCTGGTTTGCTTTGATACGGATGACAAAGGGGATGTTGTTTTTATGGAGAAAATCCAACCATTGCGCTCCAATGAATTCCCGGTCCGCTAACAGAAACTTGATGGTGGATACCTCGAATACGGATAGATAACGCTCCATCAGAGCAACGCGCTGAGCGGTATCACTGTTGCCAGCACGCCCTAAAATGCTCCACATCAGCGGAATACGGTGGCGGCGTGTGACAAGGGCCAAGACCAAAAAGTTGACATGGCGCTGCCCAATCTTCCAATTTGTTCGATCCAGACATAAATACCAGGAGGTGCAGGGTCCGATCATTTTGACAAGCAAGGGTGCCGCCCAATCCGGGCCGAGATCAACATACTGGAAAAAGCGTTGCAGCCTGCGGTATGTGCTTTCAACCTTGGTGTCGGAAGGAAATTCACAGGCGAGATGGCTCAAATTAACCGTTCGGGCATTCACCATTCCCACAACCAAAAGGCACATCGTTTCAAGCCGACTGTTGCTCAACGCTAAATGCGGGGATAATCTCTCCTTGAGGGTTGTCAGGGCTTTGTTGAACATCAGGAGGACCTTTTTTAGCGATAAGAGTCCTCCCGTAAATCATAATATGGCACCCTCAACTACCCTACTGTCGTGTAGTATGGATAACTAGTTTAAATACACTCTAACCCATTGTCTTAGCTGTGATAACTGGCTCGACGGGTCACTGTTGTTAAAACGCCATTCGCATTCCTTCAAATATAGCCCGAATTGCGCCTTGGGAACACCATTGAATTTGCGCATATGACGCTTGGCTTGGTTCCAGAAGTTCTCGATCCCATTGATATGGTTCTGACGGTCGGCAAAGAGCTTTGAATGGTTGATACGAAAGTGGTGGAAATCTGACACATCCAGTACGTTGTAGCCTCGCCAGCAGTCCGAATAGACAATACTGTCGGGGATGACTTTGCGTTCAATAATCGGGATCAGCGTTGCCGAAGCAGCATCCGGGATGATCTTGGTATAAACCTTTCCACCCCTTTTTAATATACCGAATACGGGGATTTTACCCGCTGCACCGCGACCACGTTTGCCTTTGCGTTTGCCGCCGAAATAGCTCTCGTCCACCTCGATTTCACCGCCAAGCATATTTGCTGTTTCTGCCTCCAGTTCATAAGCAATGATTTCGCGTAGACGCAGGAAATATAGTGCGGCAGTTTTCCGGTTTACCCCACATAAACTGGCCGCAGTTCGAGCCGTGGTTCCAGCGACAAAATGCTCGACCAGGCGGCCCTGTTTATACTGACTTAAACGACTCTTCCGCATGCTGCCCATGATAACACCTTTTTCGCGTTATCTGGGTCAGCCCCAAAATTATTTATCAATCAGTTCATCGTATCGAAGATAACCCTTTTCCGTAAGGCTCCACTGGCCCCCCCAGAAACGGTTGCATAGCCTTGCATTTGAAGTTGTTTGAATCCACTCATTAATTCTACTTGTAATCTGTTCTCGGTAAGATTTGGAATGACTTGTGATGCAATATTAAAAATGGCCTTGTCTTCAGCTAGAGAGCTAACAGATGAATTGGTCCCCTTCCATTGGCCCAATGCGATTATCGCAAGCTCTTCCTTTCTACTTAATACCACATTCTCGTCATTATCTTCTTTCTCGTCCGAAGCGGATTGTTCAGCAAATTGCTTTTCTCGATCTGCGACGATTTCTTGCTTAACTTCTTCCGTAACGTCCGCCGCTTCCTCTAGACGCTTCGCGGCTTCAATCTTTCTGACCTCCGACGCTTTCTCGAGCCTAGCGGCCGCTTCTTCTAAGTCTGCCGAAAGTGTGAGTTCATAAATTTGCCTTTTTATTTTCTCCGCGTCTTGTAGGTTGAATAATTTTCTTGTCGGTAAGGTTGCGATTTAGGCGCCCACAAATTTTATCCAAGGCGAAGCCGGCGCGATTATTAGACCAATCACAACAGGCACTATTAGTAGTGAACATATGTCCGTGTTTTCATCAAAATATAGAAATTTCGCTCGCACTGGGCGGTTGGCAAAAATGAGATAAAACAAAACTTTCCAATTAGTTCCCACAAACGCTAGAAACACTGAACCAAAAAAGTGGCTTCTAAGTCTACCATTCAAAGCCGAAATAATATCTTTCAAGATTTCACTCATAGTTTTGCCAATGCGAAATTTACGTCTATTTCACCTTGAGTTGTATTATTCCCAGAGCACTTAGGCAAGGTCAGTTGATGACCGGTGGGCGAAATCGCCCACCCTACGGTGCGTTTCGTTGCCAAGACCGCGTTAATCGTAAGACTGCCCCCATTGCCCTCGCCCTTCCCCTCCGCCTATCCTGACCTTCAGCCAACCCACAGGAGCCTTCATGTCCCACGTCCATGTTATCGCCGTCATCACCGCCAAACCCGGCCTTCGGGGTCAGTTGCTCGAAAAATTTCAGGCCAATGTCCCCGCCGTTCTGGCCGAGGATGGGTGCCTTGGCTACGAGGCCACCATCGACACGCCAAACGCTGGTCCCGCTCAAACGGCCTATGGCCCTGACACTTTGATCATCGTTGAAAATGGGCCAGCCTTGCGGCTTTGGGGGCGCATGCTGTTTCGCCTCACATGAAAGCGTATGGCGCTGCTGCCAAGGATCTGGTCGCTGATCGGATAATCCACATTCTGTCGCCAGCTTAAAACAAAACTGTCGGGGTCGCATTCGCAAGACGCGATTGCGTTACTGGACCGATCGAGTGATTCATGCTTGAGCTCCGCAACATCGCTTGGCGATACTGATCGATATTCTGCGACCATTTGAAGGCGTACAAGCCATAAAATAAGATCGGTAGAATAAGTCTACGCGGCACGAGGTCCTTTCGGATTAAGGCGTCCGGTTCATCGTCCTCCGGGTAAGACCGGTGGGGCGCGATTTTAACTTACCACAATCCGGAGCCCTTCCATGCGATCACATCCCCTCTTTGGTCTTCTGCTTGCCGTCTTCGGTGCGCTTGTCTTGACGCCGGACACGCTGTTCATGCGGCTGTCCGACATGGAAGGGTATCAGATGGTGGCCTGGCGGGGCCTTTTGACGGGTTCGGTTATGCTTTGCGCGTGGGCACTGACCAGCCGCGACCGACGGGGCGAGGCCGTGTTGCTTGCCTCAGGCGCGGGGTTGCTTGTAGTCGCCTGCCAATATGTCAACGCTACACTTTTCAACCTTGCCATCGCAGCCGCACCAGTCACCATCGTGTTGTTCGCTGTGGCCACCGTGCCGGTTTTCGCTGCGATCTTCGCTCGCATCGTGTTCGGCGAGCCCACTCGCCCAGCTACTTGGATTACGATCGGTGCGGTCCTGACTGGCATCGGCATTGCAGTATTCGGGAAACAAGCGGGCGGCATAGGAATTGATCTAAACTCTGCCTTCGGGGCGCTGGCCGGGCTTTGTGTTGCAGCCGCAATAGCGTTTTACTTTGTGATGCTGCGCCATCATCCGCAACTGCCCTTGCTTCTTGTTATGGGCACTGGCGCTTTGCTCGCGGGCCTTACTGGCCTTGCCGTCACCGGGCCCGCCGCGATGAGTGACGGCAACGTCTGGCCGATTGTCTTGACCGGAGCAGTCATCCTGCCTCTGTCATTTGGCTCTCTTTCATTAGCCTCGCGCCACACCCATGCATCGAATGTCAGCTTGCTGATCCTTCTGGAAACTGTGTTCGGCCCACTCTGGGTCTGGTGGGGTATCGGTGAGGCACCAACGCCAGCGATGTTGTTGGGAGGGGTAATAGTAATTGGCAGCCTAGCGATCTATCTCTGGGCCACCGGGCGCAGACGGATCCGCATTCACGCTTCGACACCGAACGCCGCTGAAATGATGCGGCAAAAACCCGAACCATAATAAGGTGGTGTCAGACGAATGCGAACCAGTCTCAGTTTGCCGCAAGAGGCACGAACCTATGCGGAACAAACTTGGCGCCACTCGGCGAGAGCGGCGGTGCGGTTAAGTGTCTGGTACTTGGGTCTCTATTACTTAGATATCCATTCATGCGGCTCTTGGGTCGGCTTTGTTCACCCACGCTTGCATCAACTCAAACTCTGGACCGCTGTTGTAGTGCTTGATTGCGCCACCTTGGGTGTGACCTAGAATCGCTTGCCTTACCTCAAGCGGAGCACCCGCACGCCTGAGCGCGTCCTGAAACGTACCTCTAAATGAATAGAGCGTCTTGCGAGGTTCATAAATGGGAGCGTCCATCAGTTCTCGCAACAATCGCATAAAATTATGCCGCACGGGTTCGACAGCATCTATGTTATTTGTCAACAGGCATTCTATCCCGCCCGAAGAGACAAATGCCGGAAAATCCGAAATTTCGGGATGGATCGGGATAAAACGCCAGCTACTTTTTGTTTTAGCGCGGCGGATGTTTATAGCCGCGTCTGTCACGTCCCGGAACTTGATCCATCGCCATTGCATCCTGATACGCCAGCTCCACGCGCGCAGGGTAACAGTCAATCTCCCCGCGTCTGACGCCGTCCAAGAAGTCGACTAGGGGTTGGGTGTTGGCCTCCTCTTCGGCCTTTACTCGAGCCTCGCCACCGCGTCTTAGCGTGATCAGAAAGCTAGGATCAGCCTTGGCCTTGGCGATCAAGGCGTCATGCTGTCTCTTGAGATTCTTTATACTATCCGTCGCAGTCTCAAAATTTCCGCCAACGGGTAGATGCCAGCGATCTTTTTTCAAAGCGTGAGTGAGAGCCTTGGGCACCTTTCGCTGGTAATAATAGCGGCCCTTTTGCTCCAGCAGATATCGGATCTTCTTGGTTGTCATTTCTGTCTCCCTCACAGACGAAAGTACAGAATGCAATTCAAAAAGTACAGAAAAACACTGGGCGCTCAAGGTGTTTCGACGAAATTACCAGCAGAATCAATTGGATGGCTTAGTGGTGGGCGACCCTGGAATCGAACCAGGCATGGGTTACCCCGGCGGAGTTACAGTCCACTGCCGCACCTTGCAGCTCGTCGCCCTTGTCGGACCTTGCCGAAAGCAGGGTCGCGAACAGGTCTTGGATACTGATCACGTCATGGCCCGTCAATAGCAAAACCATGCCCGTATACGGTTGCCGCGGCCCTAACGGGTGGCGCTGCCGAAGATGCAGCGTCGTTTGCGATCGATATGCTGGCCGGTGCCTCAGACGTGGACACTGGAGAGACTGCGACGCTCGGGGTTCAGAATGTAACTGGTCTGACTGCAGGTGTGACCGTGTCCGGCAACACCATCACCGTCGATCCAGCTGATGTGGCTTTCCAGTATCTGGGTGTTGGCGACAGCAAGTTAATCACGGTCAATTATGAAGTTGTGGATGGCCAGAACGCGGCAGTTCAGCAATCGATGACCATCACCGTTACTGGCACAAACGACGCGCCGGTTGCTGCTGCCGACACCGTTCTGGGTTCTGTGCCTCTTCAGGATACCGGATTCGAGACACCCAATATAACGGGCTACCTCTACAACAATGCTGCGGCGGGTGGAGCGTGGACCTTTGAGGGCAAGAGCGGGCTCACCGACAATGGGACAGGATTCACGTCCGGAAATCCCGGCGCGCCGGAAGGCTCTCAGGTGGCCTTTCTGCAATACAGCCACGCAACCGCAGGTGTGATCAGCCAGAGCTTTACCGCAGTCACAGGCGAATACGTGCTTGAGTTCGATGCGGCGCGGCGGGGCAATTACAACGACCATCCGATGTTCCAGGTCGTCCTGGACGGCGTGGTTCAGGCAACGGTCGAGACGCCTGACATCGCCTACACCCACCACAGCGTTGCCATTCAAATTCAGAACGACGGCCCGCATACTCTGTCGCTCGTGTCAGTGGTTGGCGCTGACTCCGACGAGACGACCTTCCTTGACAATATCGCACTCACCGGCGCCAACACCGATTTCAACGGTTCGGTTGCCTTTAACGACAGCGATGTCGATGCCGGTGTGGCTGTTCTGAAATGGGCAAGCAAACGCGCGGGCACGACTCTGCCCAAAGAGGCGTGGGATCACCGCTATTTGGACCCATAGGCGCTGACGTCAGACAGTCTTGGCGTTGGGTTTCTACCTTGCTTTCTGGGCGACAGCGACCCGGAGCTGGCAAGATTTCACGAACCTGAAGAGAAACATGAACTCGGGCTCTGGCTGTTGTATCACCGCGATCTGCGCAACACCAAACGCGTGGCGCTGTTTCGTGAACATATGCAGCGCGAAATCCAGGAAGCCGCCGCACTGTTCGAAGGCATGGTGCCAACGTCAAAGTAGCGAGGTTTGGAAACGGCAAGTTCTGATTGGCCAGGTTTGTAAAGTCCTTTGTTCGTTTATCAAACCATGCCCGCTTTTAAGAGGGCCGCCATTCGCCTCACTCCCGCAGCTAATGGCTACTTCCCAACTTCCGGACCAGTGGCCTGACGAGGTCTCGGGAAATAGTGCGGTCGCTAAGATAGCTCACTTTGTCCCGCATCAGCGACATTGCCCGACCGGAAATGCTGCTGCAAGCACGAATGGCCGGTCGGGGGATGCTGCATTGCGGCGTCGTAAGGGGCACCACCGTTGATAAGACGAAGGCCAGTTATTGCACAACATTCACCATACGCACGGAGCACGTTCTTTCTGAAATTCCGGTCACGCACCACACGGTTGGCCAACAGATTGACCCGCTCTCGAGCCGATAAATGCCAAAACGGAACCTGCGGCTCTTGGAAGCCGTCAGTGCCCATTTCTCGGTCAATTCGCGGCAGAATATCGTCAACCTGTCCGAGACCACGCTCAACGATCTGGGCAAAGTCTTCCGAGGAAAGTGGTCGAACCGCTGCCTGCGCACGGCCCGATATTTTCCCATGGTCATTCAAAAGACCCTTCTCAACCACGTTGTCAGCACCGCGGAATGGCACCGGATCACCAAAGTCGAGATAGGTCCCGGGTTCAATGACGGCCAAGTGCATGTCAGCGTTTCTAGGATCCGGTATGACCTCTTGAACCTTTGCGACAGCAAAGTAGCCTTTGGTGTTTTTGACCTTGCTGGGTTCGAGATAAATGACCCAGTCACCCTCACACTGCAGAACGCGCGTAAGATATTGTTTCGGAAACTGATATCGTTCCGACGGAACGTCATCATAAATTGAGTCAGTCCGGTGAATGAAAACTCCAAATACCATCTTATTAGATTGCCCCAAACCTTGGACGAAGCCAATCTGCAATTCCTCTGCGCATGACGTCCGGTTTTCGGTAAGCTGTACTGTAGCACTCAAATTACTTTTTAAGGCCCGCTTTTGGACCGTTTGCTCCCATTGTCGCAAATTGCCGAAAACGGAACTTGGCGGCAAGTGTGAAGCCACTTTGACGTACTCACAAGGGGTGTAGAAACTCAGTTGGTGTACACTCATACGCTCAGAATGCTAGAAACCTCAGAGAACAGAACAAAAACGAAACGGGATTCTTTAAAAAAACTCTTTAAAAAATATTTTTTGCGATTGCAGGCACCCAATATTACTTTTAGATAACGGGAGCTTGGCGAGTTGGCGGAGTGGTTACGCAGCGGATTGCAAATCCGTGTACAGGAGTTCGATTCTCCTACTCGCCTCCATTTTCATCTAAATCAATGACTTAGCTTCAATTCTATCCGGTGTGACACAAAAGTGGGACACAGGACCATGAAACTGAACTTCGTCCCGTTTTCCGGACAGTTTGCTTATTGACCCTACGCGGCCATTTTCCAAGTCATATCTTCGAAAGCCTGTTTTGGCGTTTTGTAGCCGACGCCTGAATGACGGCGCTGGCGGTTGTAGAAGACCTCAATGTATTCGAAGATGGCGGCCTTGGCCTCAGCGTGTGTTCTAAAGCGCCGCTGGTGAACCATCTCCTTTTTCAATGAAGCAAAGAAGCTTTCCATCGGCGCATTGTCGAGGCATTGGCCCTTGCGGCTCATGGATTGAGTGAGTTTCGCCTTTTTGATCAGCTTGCGATAGTCCCCGCCAGCATATTGGCCGCCCCTATCGGAGTGGTGTATCAATCCCGGAACCGGGCCTCTGCGTCCCAGAGCCATCTCGAGGGCGGCGCAGCAAAGCTCCGCACGCATGTGATCCTCCATCGCCCAACCGACGATCTCACGCGTGGCCATGTCCTTCACGCCAGCCAGATAAAGCCAGCCTTCGTCCGTGTCGATATAGGTGATATCCGCCAGCCAAACGGCATTAGGCGTCTGGCTGTGGAATTTCTGTTCCAACAAGTTTGGGGATGGCTTCAGCTTATGATTGCTGTCCGTTGTGATTGGCTTTCTACGCTTGCGAAGAAGCGGGGACACCTTGTGTTCCTTCATTATTCTCGCAACACGGCGCTCGGAGACGACCTCACTATCCGCCAGTAAGTCTTGGTGAATACGCTTTGATCCATAACATTTCTTACTGGCCTTGAAGAAGGTTTTTATCTTGGGAAGCAACGCCTGATCCCGAGCGTCGCGATTAGCTTGACGCTGATCACGTGCAGGCTGACTGGCTGGGAACCCGTAGAACCAGCCCCGGGATATCTCTAGAAGACGGCATAATATTGAAACCGCGTATTGAGCTTTATGGGCGGTGACGAAAGCACGCTTGTTCGTCATGGTTTCACCGCCCGCGCCGCGAAAAAAGCGGATGCTTTGTGCAAAATCTCCACTTCCTCAGCAAGCCGCTTGTTGTCTTTGCGAAGGCGGAGCAATTCAGCCGCATCCGCCTGCTGACGCCGTTTGGCTTCAACTGAGCCAAACGCCTCAATTTCCAAGCGCCACGTCTTCAGCTGCGTCCCAGTGATCCCAAGCTCCTTGGCAACGCTGCCTTGCGTCGCACCAGGCTCATATAACCGCTCAACTGCAGCTGCCTTATAATCGTCTGTATAATTGCGTCGATGTTGTCCCATTTGGTGCCCCTTTCACGGACTGGGGTAAAGTACCCCAATGTCCGGCAACAGGGACGAAGTTCAAACTGTCATCGCATCTAAGCCATTCCAGACATGGAATTTGTTACTTTCGCTGGCCACTGCCACACTCAGAAGGCCACCCAAGACGGACAATCCGGGTTTCTTTACAAACACGATGCCCAAAACGGGCTGGTGATCTGGCCCTATTTCTTGCATCTTGCGGACGAATGATTGGGGATAACAAAGCCTTGGCAGGACTTCGACAGAACGAGATACGCGATAAGGTGCAAGCGTACTTCAAAGCGCAACTTGACCAGTATCTTAGCTGGCTGGACCAACGCGGCCTGTCCAATAAAGCTTTGGCCGATGCACGCGAAGAAATGCTGGACCATGAAAGTTTCATGGAAATTGATAGTGCCCATACGCAATGGCTTCCTATAGAGCGGTTCAAGACCAAGATGGGCGTCACACATGCCGAATGGGATGCCAGCCAGGCAAGCGCAAGGTGCCACTCCATAGCGAGTTGATCGAACTTGGCTTCCTCGACTTTGTAGGCAGCCGCAAACCGCGCAAACGGCTCTTCCCCGACTATAGCTACAACGCCAATGGTGGATATGGCCGAAGCCTAGGCCGTTGGTGCAATGAGAGTTTCCTCCCAAATCTAGGTTTGAAAGTACCTTGGCTGGTCTTCCACAGCTTCCGGCACACCTTTGTAACGCGGCTAGGCCAAGCAAGTGTACCGTAAGCGGCGGCCGCGGGCCATTGATTTTTCAGTTGCGTTTGGTTGATCGCGTGAAGCTGAGGTCTGTTGGTAGCTCGTCAGGGACTACGAGACGAGGTCCTTAAGAGCCATCTGGCCGCTGGGCGTAGGCCCATGGCATCAACGCGTCGATGTCCTTGTCGAGATGGCCGTTGGCGAGCCTGATGAAGATATCGCGCAGATAGGCATAGGGCTCGACGCCGTTCATCTTACAGGAGCCGATGAGACTGGCGAAGCGGGCCCAATTACGACCGCCCTCATCGTGCCCCGCAAAAAGTGCGTTTCGACGGTTCATTGCCGGGCTGCGGATAGCGTTCTCGACCAAATTGGAATCGATGTCGACGCGGCCATTGTCAAGGAAGAGCCGGAAGCCTTCTTCCCGGCGCAACATATACGCCATGGCCTCCCCGAGTTCTGACTTGCGTGAGACCCGCGCAGCCTGGGCTGCCAGCCAAGTAAAGAATACATCGACCAAGGGGCGGGACTGGCTCTGGCGGGTGGCCCGGCGCTGATCAGGATCCGAGCCACGGATTTTATCTTCAATCTTGTAAAGTGCTGCGATGCGCAACAGCGCCTCGTCCACGATGGGCGAGCCCTTCTTGGGCTTGGCCTTGATCAGCTTGCGCCGCCCATGTGCCCAGCAGAAGGCCAGCCGCAATGGATCGCCGCCCGTGCGTTTTGGCGTGGCAAGGTGAGTATAGGCGCCGTAAGCATCAACTTGGATCGTGCCGTTGAAGCCGTGCAATATTTCGGCGGCATATTCCCCTTTGCGCCCGGGCCGATAGTGGAACACCACGCCTGGCGGCGCGGTGCCGTTCCAGCCCCGGTCGTCGCGCAGCACTGCCCAAAGATAACCCGTCTTGGTTCTGCCGCGCCCGGGATCCAGCACGGGGGCCGTGGTCTCATCAACATAAAGCCGTGTGCTGTCCGTCATCAGCCGTTTGGCCATGTGGTCGACAACGGGGGCGATCAACGCGCCGGTCCTGCCCATCCAGTCGGCCAGCACCGAGCGGTCGATCGGCACCCCGAGCCGGGCCATGACCACGGCTTGCCGGTTCAGTGGCATGTGTTCGGAATGTTTAGAGACGGCGATCTGCGCCAGAAGCGCCTCTGTCGGCCAGCTTCCCTCCAGCAGGTGCGCCGGTGCCTTCGCCTGCACCACCCCCGCGCGCCCCTTGGGGCAGGCGTATTTCGGGCGGATGGAGACGATAACCTGATAGCTTGCTGGGATGTAATCCAGCCGTTCGCTCCGGTCCTCGCCGATCTTGATCATGTCGCCACAGCCGCAAGGGCAGATGATGCTGTCTGGCTCAATCACATGCTCGACGCGCGGCAGGCTTTGCGGCAATGCGCGGGCTTTGCGTGTCTTGCGCGGAGCCTTCTGCTCAGGGTCGGTCTCGCTGGCTGCCAGTCTTTCTTCAACGGCCTCGATTTGGGCCTGCGTTTCGGCGATGGCCGTCTCCAGATCTTCCAGCGCCAATTCCAGTTGCGCGGGGTCCAGCTTCTCGGATTTCGGCCCAAACTTGGTGCGCCGATAATCCTGAACCTGGCCTTCCAGCTTCTCGATCAGCTCTTTCAGCTCGGTGATGAATGCCTCTTTCTCGGCGACCACAGCCTGCTCGTGCTGGCGGGCTGCGCGCTCGACAGAGGCCTCAAATTCTGCATGCTCCAGCGCCTTCTGCTGCGCCGAGAAGGCTTGCACTACCTCGGGCGGAAGGTCTGGAAACTGGCTAAGATCGAAGGGCTGCGACATGAGCTTTCATACCAAATAACAGCAGGAAAGCCCAATAAAACAACGCCAGAAACAACCAGGTGAGTCATCCTGCCGCAGTCGGCGGCAGCACCCGCTGCGCTATGACACGACGCCAATCTAGCCCTTCAAATAAAGCCTCAAACTGCGCCCGCGACAGCCGCATCACCCCGTCCTGAACCTTCGGCCAGGCAAAGCTGCCCTGCTCCAGAACCTTATATGTCAGCACCAGACCCGTTCCATCCCAAAGCAAGATCTTCAGCCTGTCGCCACGCTTGGAACGGAACACAACTGTCACACCGGAATGCGGATCAAGCTTCAGCTCAGTCTGCACGATCAGCGCCAACGCATTGTGACCACAACGGAAGTCTACCGGCTTTGTCGCGATCAGGATCAGCAGACGTTGCCCCGCAATAATCACGATGCACCCCGCAGTGCCTGCACCAGGGCGGCCGCGCGGGCCACAGCTACATCGCCGGGAATGCGCAGCACTACATCAGGCCCGATCTGGATCGTCACGGCCCCCGGCGCGTCACAAGCCGCAGGCGCTGCAGGAACCAATGAGCTCTGCTTCGGCCCAGCGTCAGAAAGAAGGGCCAACGGAACAAAGAAGGGTTCGGGCGGCGGCGCTTTCATTCCCGATCCGTGCAGCGCGTCCATCAACTGCTCGGGCAGAGCCAGATGACCTTGCCGCGCATGGCGGCGCCAATCCGACAAATGATGAGGCAGGATGTCGTAGCGCGCCGCGACATCCACGACCCGGGCACCGGGCTGCAGGCTTTCAGCCACAATCCGCGCTTTCACATCATCCGGCCAATGCCGCTTGCCGCGCCGTCGAGGTTCCACGACCTCGCACCGCCCCACAAAACCCTCGCCACCATCCGCCATGCAAAACCTCCATCTGCTACCGCAGACCTTCTCGCAGGCGCATCACGCGTCAGGAATACATCAAATCAATGGGCTGGAACCACCGCATACGCTGCACCGTGTCATCAGCCCCAAGCGCCACGTTAAAAAGACCTATCGCGCCAAGCTGAGCCGCCCGCTCGATGGCACCGAAGGCGATCTGTTTGCCTCAGGCCAATTGATGCTGGAGGGCGAGGACAAGCCGCTGGCTCCTGCCGAACTGGAAGTGGTCTCGCAAACCGAAGCCCTGCTGAGTGTTACCGAGGGCCGATACCATCAGGTGCGCCGCATGTTTGCTGCCACCGGCAACCACGTCGAGAAACTGCACCGTGAACGTCTGGGCGGTCTGTCACTGCCTGATGGTATGGCTCCCGGTCAGTGGAAGCTGCTGAGTGAAGAAGAAATCGCCTTGATCTTTCAGTAAGCCGGCGCCTGGTTTTGGGCCTCCTCAATGATTTCAAAGATGTACTGGCTCAACCATTTGCTGCGAACGGTGCGATTGTGTCGCTCGATATAGGCGTTCTGTTGAGGTTTGCCTGGCTGGATGTGTTCAAGCCGAACACCGTGCTTTTCAGCCCATGTCATCAAGGTCCCGCTGATATATTCTGGGCCGTTATCGACACGTATGGTTTGGGGTTTTCCGCGCCACTCGATGATCTGGTTCAGGCTCCGGACGACGCGGGCAGCGGGCAGTGAAAAGTCCACGTCAATGCACAGGCCCTCTCGATTGAAGTCGTCTAAGACATTTAGCGTTTGGATTGACCTGCTGTCCGCAAGCTGATCCGCCATGAAGTCCATGGACCAAGTCTCGTTTGGCCTATCCGGCACCGCCAACGGCTCGGGTTTGTCACGTTTGAGCCGATTCTTTGGTTTGATCCGCAGGTTCAGCTCCAGTTCGCAGTAGATAGGGATGAATGTTTTTCAACAATCATCCTAGATACACGCGTTTGTGGTTCCAGCCGTAGCCCTGCACGTTGCGCAGATATAAAAAACATAACCCAAAGCCCCACGTGCGCTTGTTCTCAGTCAAGCGTTCCAGCCAATCTGCAATCTCCTCGTTCTCATCACTCAAGATTGGGCTGTACCGATAGCAGGTCTCGCTAATTTGGAAGGTGCGGCAGGCTAGCGCGATACTTGTGCCCCGCTGCATGACTGCATTCATGGCCATCCGCTGACCGGCAGGTGAATGGTACATTCATCGAGAGGGACTCGTCGGCGAGACGGCCTTATCGCTTTTTTCCGAGCGCCTCCTTCAGAAGATCGTTCTGCATACTCATCTCAGCATACATCCTCTTGAGACGGCGGTTTTGCTCGGCCATGTCCTTCATCTCGGTGATCAAGGACGCATCCATACCGCCAAACTTGGCCCGCCACTTGTAAAAAACTGGCGCTGCTCATCCCATGCTCCTGACACAGCTCAGAGACCGGCGTACCGCCCTCCGCCTGCTTCAAAATGCCCATGACCTGTGCGTCGCTAAATCGTGCTGTCTTCATCAAAAATCTCCTCAGATATCTTGCCGAGAAAATTCTACTTTTGAACACCACTAATTTTAGGGGGGATTACCAAACCTACGGCAAGGAGAAAATTGGGGCTATCTTGCGGCGCGACAAGAACCAAACCATAAGCGACAGCACCGTAGGGCGCATCTTGGGATATTTACGGGCGAAAGGCTTGATAGCACGATCAAGGTCTGCACCCCAAAAGCGCAAACGTAACTTCTCCAAGGGCCATGCCAAAGGCTGGAACTATAAAGATTACAAAGATATAGAGGTGGGCGAGCGTGTGC
>FLOH01000560.1_pt1 | contig 76180 bp, 72 predicted proteins | sample 756751 | NCBI WGS metagenome assembly FLOH01 (sample SAMEA4026879, study PRJEB14308) | marine metagenome | biome: coastal water; material: water | depth 74 m
CTGACCACAAAGCAGACACCGCCCAGCGCCTCACCTTCTTCGACCGCCCCACCAACATCACCGACCTCCCAAAGCAATCCGCCGGCTGACCGCTAGGCCACCAAGGGAGGGGCGGAGGGGGTAGCATAAAGCGTTGGTCGTCAATACCCCAGACCATATCTGTCGGCCGGGATTCCCAAGAAAAGCTATGACAAACTTTCCGCCAACCTACCGCCTGCGCCGCGCAAACCACAGCGCACCGGCGGCGGTCATGAGGAGGAGCGCGCAGGTGGAGGGTTCGGGGACGGCTAGTTCGGTGAGCGCCGACTCTGTCGGTGTTAAATATGAAGATGGATTAAAAGAAGAGTCTATCACATTAGTATTCCAATATACGCCGGCTTGAAACGGCATGTCCCCGTAGTAGTGGCTTGCCCAAGGTGGCCCGCCGATTGTGGTGAGGGTGAGTTGGGATGGATTGTCGTGAGCGGAGAGGATCGCGTAAGGCATGTCCTCGTAAAAAGGCATTGTATCGCCTGAAACACTGCCGGGGAGCGCACCCGAATTATTGATCGCATACTGCTGGCCAAGAAAGCCGTCGATCAGATGGTTCTCGTAAAGCATTGACAGAAAATTCCACTCGCCACCCGAATTTGTCTGCGGATTGGTCGGCGGCGCGGAGAGCCCCAGGGAAGCAAGGTAAGGCGTTGCACCGTCTCCATGAACAATGTTGCCTGAATTGTAGCCGCCGAGGGTTTTGAACAAGTAGCTCGCAGGGACCGGGATAATTTTGACGTTTGTGCCGAGCAATTGCCGACCAGCCCAGAGCACAGCCGTCACGCCCGCGTAGAGCTCGTCCGTTGATGCAAGAGGGTCGCGTTCGAAGTCTTGGGCCCAGATAACATAACCATTACTTTGCGTCAGATTGCCTTCGGCTGGATTGGGAAACTCGTCGGGGTATTGCAAGGCATTGCTGATGATATTTTGCGCCAGCAGATTTTTCTGGTTTGGGGATACGGGGGTGCTCGAAGAAAAAAGCGAGCTTATGGTGGACCAAAGGCTGTTTGTCGAAGTTTGATTCAAAGCCGCCGACACGCCGACGATACGCCCACTTGCAGTCCAATTCGCGCGGTCGGTAGCACCAGCTTCCCCGATCACTGCAAACCCTGCCGGTGTGGAGTTCACAGTGCTGTCGTTCATGTTATCGAGGAAGTAAGCAAAATTGGACGCGGCCTGCGCGAAGGCTTGGTTACCGAGGGTGAGCGCAGCAAACAATACCGCGACGATTAGGAGAAACGACCGATGCATCTTCACACATTGTGGAAGCGACACAGGGTTGGCGACCTTAAACCAATCCACGATTCGCGATATTTCCCCCTTGTCCCTGCCGGTCAACCTGTTGCTCTACCGCCGTCTCCTCGTCATCCACAGGGCACCGGCTCCGGCCATGAGAAGCAAAGCGTAAGTCGAGGGTTCAGGGACGGTGGCTAGGCGGAAACCTATGGTATCCCTTGGTGTAGGGTTGGGGTGTTGTAACCAATGGCTGAGGCGCTTGCCATCGCACCTACGTTGGTTGCGGCTGAAAAATTCGCAAAATCCGCTTCCACCAAGGTGGGTTAGCTTCCTCTATTAATTGAATCATCAAGCGAGATGCGACCTCTGGGTCAAAGATTTGCGCAAGCACGCTAAGAAAGCGAAGCGGTATGTTTACTTCCTTCAAATTTGGGCAACCGAAAAATGCAGCAAACTCAATACTCGTCACGCTGTCGGGAATGCTCACGCTAGTCAGCGCGGTGCAGCCCTGAAACGCTTTGGCTCCAATACTCGTCACGCTGTCGGGAATGCTCACGCTGCTCAGTCCGTTGCAGCCGGCAAACGCATAAGCTCCAATACTCGTCACGCTGTCGGGAATGCTCACGTTGGTCAGTCCAGTGCAGTCGCGAAACGCACTAACACCAATAGTCGTCACACTATCCGGAATGCCCGCGCTGGTCAGTCCAGTGCAGTTCTCAAACGCCCCATTAATACTCGTTACGCTGTTGGGGATCACCACGCTGGTCACGGAGGTGTTACCATAACCAAATATGCCCTCCGCCACCCTCTTGACCGCATAACCACCCAACACGCTCGGTATGGTCACTGCACCAGTTGCGGTCGAGGCTGTGATCGTCGCCCCGTCATTTTCGACAATGTAGGTCCATTGCAGCCGACCAGTCCCATCAAAACGAAGACCATGGGTGATCTGTCCGCTGGCCCAAGACATAACACCAAAAAGAAATGCTGCGGGGAGAATCTTCAGCTTCATGCCGCCGACAATGCTGCTGCTGGCTAGTGTCTGGCAAGGCCGTTTGCACATATCGCAAATCTCGCGGAAGCTTTTCAAAAAGATCCCGAACTTCGGATCACTGCATTGGATGATCCTGACTTGGAAGGAATTTGGTAGGGCGGGTCCTAGAGATGGTTCCTCACAGCAAATCCAATGCAGGACTCGTCGGACCCGCCGACCCCCGCACCTAGAAGACGCCGCCGCATGGTGCATGGACCCCGCGAGCCGCGTCAGCTACCACGATCCAAAGAACACGAGCACCCCACAGGGCAAAGCCAATAACTGCTCCGCAAGCCGCGCCGAGTTTGGCGTCGAGATTCTTCCATCTGGCGATGATGTAGCCGCTCAACGCGCCGACAACCATCATTAGGACAGCAGCAAACATTAACACTATGTCGCTCATGGCCCCGATCATGTGGGCTGGGATCGTCCGGCCACCCAACACGCTCGGTATGGTCACTGCACCATTTGCAGTTGAGGCGGTGATCGTCGTCCCGCTATCCATATAAGTCCATTGGCCGCTGGTTGTCTGTCCGCTGGCCCAAGACACAAGAGCAAGCAGGACAACGAGCGGAAGGGTTACAAGTCTCATGGGCAATATGGTTACTCCCTTGAGACGCCGGACGCAACCCGCAGGGCGCGTTTATTCGTCATGGTTCCCCCTTGTCCCTGCCGGTCAGCCTGTTGCTCTACCGCCGTCTCCTCGCGCCGCCGGCGGTCACTGGTTGGTTTTTCCGTCAACTTTGAAGAATCCCTTTGTCCCACTCGGTGCCGTGACCTCGATGACTACGCGATCAGCATCCCGCCAAGGACTGCCCCGTGGAAGTTGAGGGCGGCATCGGCAAGACGTGGGGATCTACCAAGTGAAGTCGCTAGAACGTCAGAAGCCGCTCCCCTGATCAACGACATGAACGTCAGTCAAATCACCCGCCGGCACATAGATAGCCCCCACGCGCAGGAATCCTTTGTCGCCCGGCATCGGTATGGCGTTGGTAATCGGCGGGCCGTTGTTGGTGAAGGGCAGTGTTACCAAGTCCGTTGTGGTCTGTGGCTGAAAAACGATTGTGGCGTCCGTGCCCTGCTTCTGGATCATCAAGCCACCCATGCGGAGGTCCATGATTGAGGTGCTGTCGTAGAGACCGTAGGCCGTCGGGCTGACGATCACATCGGCGATCCCGTCTTCCCGACCGCGAGCGTGGTTGTCGTCATACTGCGACTGAGTGAACAGGTTAGCGCGATTGGCATTGCTGTAGAGCGCAGTGACGAGCGTTGGCTGATTGGACTGCCAATCAAAGCCGAGAGCGGACATGGTGAACTCGGCGGCATCGTTAAGGCCATCGCCGTCCGTGTCCAAATCCTCGCCGAGACCGAAACCGGAGAGGTTGATGACGAAGGGACTGTTGTTTGTGTCGTTGCTGGTAATGGAGACTTGCGCCGTTTTATTCCCCGCTGTCGATGGCTTAAAGACTATCATGAACGTGGTGGATGCGTCCGGCGCAAGCTGCTGCGCGGCTGGAGGAGTGAGAAGAAACTGGTTTGTGTTGGCACCTGTCAGCGCCACGGCGATTGCATCAAGTGAGGCCGCGCCAGTGTTGCGGATCGTGTAGGTGAGTGCGGCGGCTGTTGAATTGGCTAAGGCTCCTCCGAACGAGTTAGTCCCAACGCTGTTTGACAGCACATTTGCTAGCGGCTGCTCGACTGTTAGCGACGGCTCAGGAAGGGTGGCAACGCGGAACCCCACGAAGAGGCCTTCGTCCGAGGGGATCGACGACGACATACTAGGGTTAGACTGCAGGTTGCCCGAAAGGCTGCCCCAAGAGCCACCGCTGAGGCCCCGGGAGAACGAGCCGTCGATAGCGATCACCGCATCGTTTCATTCCTCAACGTTGCCACCTTGATCAAAGGTGCCATAGGCGCTGGCACTGTTGCTGAACGCGCCGGCATCGGTCAGATAGTTCTGCTTGTCGCGGTAGGTAGACGACTGCGTCACGGAGTAAATCCCATTGTGGAAGTCGTTGGCTTGATTGGCATTCCCGCCGATGTGGTTGCCCGGTGCGAAGTTGTTCTGCGTGGGATAAAGCCAATATCCCGCATTGCGCCCGCCGCTCTTGTAATACGCCGCACCTCAGCCCAGCCCTACCAACCCACCGAAAGGCGCAAGGCAAAGGGCGTGGTCATTCAACTACGGTGCGGATCTTCAAGCGGTAGAACTCGCTGGTGTTGGTCATCGGACCGACATTGATCTCGGTGACAAATTGCCAATCGCCCGACAAGGTAGCTGCCTCTTCGACGGTGAGAATGACGTTCGTGACCGGCGCAGAGACACTGGCGACGCGGAACCCGACGAAGCTGCGCTCGCTGGAGGGGACGTCGTAGCCGCGGTCGGAAGACCGCACGGTGATGACGAGGCCGTTGGCCCAAGATCCCCCGCGGATGCCCCGGGAGGAACCGATCACGGCATCATTCCATTCAAACATGTTGCCACCTTGGTCGAAGGTGTCATAAGCACCTGCGCTGCCGCTGAACGCACCGGCATCGGTCAGATAGTTTATCGAGTCGGAGTAGTCCGACGATTGGGTCACAGCATAAACTCCGTTATAGTAGTTGGCTTGATTGGCCCCCCCGCCGATGAGGTTGCCCGGTGCGGTGTCGCTCTGCGTGGGATAAACCCAGTAGCCTGCATTGGTCCCGCCACCTTTGTAGTATGCAGCCTTGTACCATTCGTTCTCGCTGGGAATCCAACAGGTCGCCCCCGGGTTTTTGGTAAAACCCACGCCGTTGGTCGCGCCATTCAGCGTGTAAGCCCCGGTCTCCGTGCTCGCCCCATTGGTCGCACCATTGTTTATCCAGTTGGCGAACCGCGCCGCATCGAACCAACTCACGTAGGAGATCGGACGGTTGCCGCTACCGATCACCAAGTAACGGTAAGGACTGACCAAAGTTCCATCCCCACTCCGACTGATGCCAGCGATGTTGCCCTTGCTCTCCATGTAATGGGACCAGAGATTGATGAGGTAGCTTTCGCTTGTCACCGCGGCCACGCTGTTGAGGAACGTAGTGTATTGGTTGATGGTCACCTCGTATTTACCGATGGCAAAAACATCACCCACCGCGCCGTAACCGGTGTCGTCGGCTGCGTTGCCTGCATCGCCAACAGTCACGGTCTCGATGTTGACAATAGGCTGCGCCCGAACAGCAGACACACTGATAATCAGCAGGAGGAGCCAGCGCATGACCCGTACACTCAAGCCGGGCCGCCTCCGACGCAAGGAGATATGCATAAGTAGTATCACCTATAGCTCGCAACTCTCTAGTGCTGTATGGGTTGCGGGCAGGTGCGTGCAACGGCCACAAGTAAGCCGTGCATGGATGGTATGGTTACTCCCTTGAGAGGCCAGACGCAACATGCAGGACGCATTTATTCGTCATGGTTCCCCCTTGTTGTTGCCGCCCATCCCGTTGCTAATGTGGCATTCTTCTCTGTGAAAGCCTTCGCTGTCTTACTTGTTCTACTCTCCGCGCTCTGGGCTGTCGCACCAGCCTTCGGTCAGAGTGTCGAGCGCAAGGCACTCGTCGCGCTCTGCGACCCCGCAAAGATCGCCACGCTCAAATCCGATCGTGCCGCCAACCCGCGCATCCGAAAGATCACCTACTGGCTTGAGGTCACTCGGATGAACGGCAACTCACCCGCGGCAGAAATGCATGCCGTCATGGAGGCTCTCGGTTGGGACGGGACGCTGAAAGGACAACTCACGGCTGCGGCCATGACACGCAATCGGACCATCGCCGAACGCTTGGGATGCCTTGATGCCGAGGGCATGGCTTTGCTCCGCCGAGGCAATGCGCCAACCTAACGCCGTCTCCTCGCAAACCACAGGGCGCCGGCGGCGGCTATTGATTGATCGTCCCGTCTAATTTAATCCTATGCCGAAACCATCCCGCACCATCAACTTCCCGGATTATCCCGGAGCAACGAGTCGAGTCGGGCATCCGGGCCAGAACCGAGCGCGAGGGCTTTCTCGTAGTGGCGCTTGGCCAGCGCGAGGGATGGCGGCTTGGCGGTGGCGTAGATCACCGCCAGATTGAAATGTGCTTCGGCGTATTCGGGATTCACCGTGATAGCCCGGCGCAGGGATTGTTCAGCCTTGCCGAATTGGCCGAGTTGACTGGCGGCAACCCCCAGATAATTGAGCGTGACCGGATCATCGGGAACGACCTCGCTCGCACGCTCGAGGTACGCGAGCGAATCTTCGATGCGGTTTTGCTCGATCATGACTGCGCCCAAGGTGGTGAGGGTGAACGCGTCGTTGGGATCGGCTGCGATCGCTTTTTCGAGGGCCAACTGCGCCGCGGTCAGCTTGCCTTGCCGGAATTGGGTAACACCGAGGTTGGCCAGGGCAACCACGCTGTTGGGCTGCAGTTCGACAAATTGCTGGTAGAGCTTTTCCGCGGCGGAAAAATTGCCGCGGACAAATTGATCGCGCGCCTCGGCAATGAGCGCGAGCACCTCGGGGGGGATATCTGCTTCCGGGGTGGAAACGCCGGCTTCATCCGGTGAAACAGACGGTTGCCCTTCCTCCTCGGCATCTCCCTCTGTCTCGCCGGGAGGCATGACTGCGGCCACCGCCTCACTCTCGACCTCGGCCGGCGGGGTGGCGGCGGCCTCGGCGACAACTTCCACTTCGGTCAGCGGTGCGTCTTCGGCGACAACCTCCGCTGCAATCTGCGGTGCGGCCCCCGGCCCCTCCTCGCCCGGTGCAGCCGCCAAGTCTTCGACCTTCGGCTTGAAGATCTCGACCTGGGCGGTGAGCGTGTCATCGCTGGCATGGAGCACCGTGACCACGGGACTTTTCAGCATTTCCTGCTCGGCCTCGGTCAATTCAAGCGTTGGTTTGGCCAGCTGGATGATTTTGTCGTTCAGGGTGTCGGACTTGATTTCCAGACGCTCCATCTCTTCCTGCGCCAAGCGGTAGGCTTGTTCCCGGCGCGCCTGTTCCTTGATTTGCCGCATGATGATACCGCGCAGGACCTCATTCTCCTGCTGGATAAGCTTGGCCTCGACCGCGGTGACATCCCCGAGTTGCACCGCAGCCAGCGCCCCGGTGACTTCGTCATATTCCCTGAGCAGTTGGTCGTTGACCAGTTGCAGCTTGTCGAAACGCTCCCGGTCATCGCGCAGCTTGCTTTGCGCATCGGCGAGTTCCACGCGCACGCTGTCCAAGCTGGACTGGAGGCCGGCAATGACCTCTTCCTTTTCCTTGGCATCACTCGCCATGCCCTCAACCTGCAGCGCAGCCTCGGCCAGCTTGCCCTCGAGTTGGCGATTGGCTTCGATCAGGTCGGCCGACTTTTCCAAGGCAGTCTTGGCTTCAGCCGCCTCTTTCCGGGCTTCGTCACGGGCTGCGACCAGTTGGATACGCTCCTCCTCGAGTTCAGTCACGCGGAGGGTGAGCGTCTGGCTTTCAGCTTTGGCGGTCTCGGCATCCTTGACCGCTTGGTCGCGGGAGGCGGCCACGGTGTCACGCTCGGCCTCCAGTTCCTTGCTGCGCGCCTCGGCTTGCTCGGCTCGCGCGGCCAATTCTTCGACCTGCTTGGCGCTTTCGGCGATGCGGCCGCTGAGTTCATCTTTCTCACTGTTGGCCGCCGTGAGCGCGGCCTCCAAATCCCGGACCGCGGCACCGAGCTTGTCGATCTCTTCCTTTGCTGACGCCGAAATCTCGGCCGAGGCGGCGCCCGACTCCTCGACTTGGCGCAACTTGGTCGTCAGGTCCACGACAAGCACCTTGGTCTTTTCCAATTCCATGCCCGCCGCGGAAAGGTCCGCCTCGCCCTGCTGCAAACTTTTTTCCAGCTCCGCAGTGCGCCCCCGCTCGATGCGCAATTGCTCGCGCAGGCGCACGACGTCATTGCCCTCGGCCGACGCCGCGGCGACGGAAGCAGGGGAAGCGGGCGAACCGGTGGAACCGTCGTCACCCGGCGAGATGGAGATGGTCGGGGGGGCGGTCGCGCCGGGGCGGCGGGGCGCCTCCAAGGGCGGAAGAATATCCTCGGGCCCGTCGAGCATCGGCAAATCGGGCGGCGGGCCTAATGTGGGCGACTCGAGCGACCCCTCAAGACGGACGATCGCCTCCTTGGTCTTGCCCAGCCGGAAGTCGATGACAATGGGCTGCCAGTCCGGCGACTGCGATTTGATCTGGCCTAACTGGGTGGCGACGCGCCGGAATCGGGCAATGGCATCGTCGGTGCGACCCTCCCGCTCCAGCCGCTCGGCACGTTGGAATTCTTGGTAGGCAGAAAAATACTCGCGGGCCGGGTCGTCCTGCGCCACGACCAAACCGGTGGACCCCGCCGCGAAGACAGCGCAAAAAAAGAATAACCGCACAAGATTCATCGGAAGGATCATCCTAGGTTTCCCGGAGCGAAAAAGCAATGACGCCCCGCAGAGCCGTCCGGCCATCGATTTGACAGAGGGCGGGCCCTTGGTTATTTTCCGCCTGTTCGTCAACCTTGCGAACCACCCGTCCCATGGAGTCGCTGCTCGACCGGCACGTCCTAGTGCTCAACCGATTGTGGCAGGCCGTCAATGTCTGCAGCGTCCGCCGTGCCTTCACGCTTCTTTACCAAGACCATGCCAATGTTGTCTGGCGCGACGAGGAGGACAACTATTCAACCCACGACTTTCCAAGTTGGTACGATTTCTCCCAGCGGGAACCGGGAAACGAAATGGTCCATTCCGTCCGCTTCAACATCCGCGTTCCAACCGTGGTTGTCCTGCGCTTTTTCGACCGCCTGCCGAGCAAAGAGGTCAAATTCACCCGACAGAACATTTACGAGCGCGACAACCACACCTGCCAATACTGCGCCCGCAGCCTTGACCGGCAGGAGTTGAACCTCGACCACGTCATGCCCCGCCAGCGCGGGGGGGAAACTTCGTGGGAAAATGTGGTCTGTTCTTGCATCCCCTGCAACACGCGGAAAGGGAACCGCCTGCCCCACGAAGCCAAGATGCAGCTACTCAAGGAACCGAAGCGTCCCCGCTGGCGCCCCTTCATTCACCTCACCTACTCGTCCTCGGTTCACGATAGCTGGCGCCATTTCGTCGATGTCGGTTGCTGGAGCGTGGAATTGGGGGATTAAGCAAGGAGACTTGTCAAAGGCCTTCCGCCAGTGGTAAAAGACCAACGATGAAAGCCCTCCTTCCTGTAGCCGTCTTGTTGCTGACCCTTTCCTTGGCCAGTGCCGACATCCAGCAGCCCCCCTCCTCGGAATGGGGCCCTACCCGCAAGCTCGGCCGCGGTTTGGGCAACATCGCCTACGGTATCACCGAATTGCCCACCTCCATGATGTCGGTCAACTACTTCGAAGGTAATTCGGCTACTTTCAGTTACGGCATCGTGCGCGGGGTCGGGCGGATCTTCGCCCGGCTCGGTTACGGCCTCTACGACACCTTACTCTTTCCCGTCCCGACCTACAAAGGAACCTACGCACCGCCCTACAAAAGCAACGTGCAATGGATCTGGAGCGGCTACTCCGAGTTCCCGCCCGAACTACTTTTCGAAACGCGCTACCCTTACGTGCGCGAAGATCAGCAAGATCCCTGAGCTGAAAGGTTAGTCCTGCTGGTGCGGCCGGTAGCCGCCGACGAATTCGCGACGGAAAGCGGCGAAAGTTCCCGCCTCCAAGGCGGACCGCATCTCGGCCATCAAGTTGAGGTAAAAATGCAGGTTGTGCAGCGTGATGAGCCGGAGCCCCAAAATTTCTTCCGCTTTAATTAAATGCCGGAGGTAAGCCCGGGAAAAATGCGCGCAAGCGTAACATTGGCAACCGTCTTCGATCGGCCCCGCGTCAAGGGTAAAGCAGGCATTTTTCAAGTTGAGCGTTCCTGCCGCCGTGAATGCCGTCCCATTGCGCGCCACCCGAGTCGGCAAGACACAATCGAACATGTCGATCCCCCGCGCCACCATTTCAACCAGTTGCGGGGGCGTCCCCAGGCCCATGGCGTAGCGCGGACGATCCTCCGGCAAATGCGGCACGGCGAATTCCACCGCCTGCATCATTTCGCGTTCCGGTTCGCCCACGCTGACCCCGCCCACCGCGTAGCCGTCCCATCCCATGGCAACCAACTCGCGCGCCGACTTAGCGCGGAGGTCGGCGTAGGATGAGCCCTGCACAATACCGAAAAGCAACGGCCTTTCACCCCCGCCGTTCTGCCGCGCCCACCAATCGAGGCAGCGTTGCTCCCAAGCGAGCGTCAGCTCGAGACTTTTCGCCGCCGCCTCGTGCGTGCAGGGATGGGGCGGACATTCGTCGAAGGCCATGACGATATCCGAACCCAGGACCTGCTGGATTTCCATCGATGTCTCCGGACCGATAAAGCACGGCGTGCCATCGAGATGATTTTGGAAATGCACGCCCTCCGGCGTGATCTTGCGCAGCTTGGCCAGCGAGAAGACCTGGAAGCCCCCGCTGTCCGTGAGGATCGGACCATCCCAACCCATGAATTTGTGCAACCCGCCGAGCTTGCGGATGACATCCAAACCCGGCCGGACAAAAAGATGGTAAGTGTTGCCGAGGATGATCTGGGCGCGCAATTCGTGCAGTTCGCGCGGACTGACCGCTTTGACCGTGCCCTGCGTGCCCACCGGCATGAAAACCGGTGTCTCGATCGGCCCGCGCCGGGTTTTCAGGGTGCCTCGGCGGGCACTCGAAAAGGGGTCTCGTCCCGTGACCTTGAAGTTTGCGCTCACTCTGCGCGCCGAAAAGTAGCCGGGCCTTTTCCTCCGGCCCGGTCAAGGAACCTCAATTGACTCCGGTCGCCGACCGTGGCCGGGGCGTCCGGTTGTCGCGCCACCCGCCCCGGTAGCGCATGACCCAATCGAGCAACGCCCTCTCGAAGCCGATGTCATGGCCCACTTTTTCGCTCTCGATCCATTTGTGGCGCAATATCTCTTCCCGCTCGGCCATGAATTCACGGTACAGCATGGAATTGCGCACGAGGCTGGTGCCCCCGTCATGGACAGACATCATCCCGAAGTTTTAACCGCCATCGCGCCAAGAGTCAAGGTTGAGGTGTCCTTCGGGGCGAAAGCTCCAAGTGATACCCGTCTTTCTCAAGCACCTTCAAGTTCCGCGCGCAAAGCGCGGGCCATTTTCATGAATTCCCGGCCAACCGCACTTTCCCGCGCGCGCGCCACGACCGGCATGCCCGTGTCTCCGGCCTCGCGCGTGGCCATGTCGATCGGCACCTCGCCCAGCAGCGGCACCCCCAATCGGTCGGCCTCGCGGCGTCCGCCACCCGAACCAAAAATGTCATAGCGCACGCCGTCGCTCGGGCAGACAAAGTGGCTCATGTTCTCCACGATGCCCAGCACGCGCACATTGGTCTTGGCGAACATGGCCACCGCTTTGCGCGCGTCGATCAAAGCCACTTCCTGCGGGGTGGTCACGACAATCGCACCGGCCAGAGCCACGGTTTGCACCACGGTAAGCTGGATGTCACCGGTGCCCGGCGGAAGGTCGAGGATCAGATAGTCGAGATCGCCCCACTCCACCTGACGCAAAAATTGCTGGGTGTATCGCGTCACCATGGGACCACGCAGCACCGCTGGCGTGTCGGGATCGGTGAGAAACCCCATCGACATCAACTTCAGCCCGTAGCGTCCGACCGGCACGATACGGTTGTCCTCCGTCGCCGCCGGTTGCTCGGTTGTGCCGAACATCAGGGCGATGCTCGGCCCGTAAAGATCGCAATCGCACAGACCGGTGCGCGCGCCGTCCAGGCTGAGGGCTTGGGCCAAATTCGAAGCCACCGTGCTCTTGCCTACCCCGCCTTTGCCGCTGGCCACCGCCACGACATGTTTCACCCCGTCGATCTTCGTTGCTCCGGGGGAGGACGCGGCAGGCGGCTTTTTCAGATCAATGAGAACATGCGGGGTCCGCACACCGGGCAAAACGGCCAGCGCGCCCATGCACTCACCATGGATCTGTTGGGCGACCTTCGGGTCTTCCACAGCGAGTGAAAGTTTCACAAAGACTTCATCGCCCCGCACCTCGGCGGACTCGACCAGTCCGAACGAGACAATGTCGCGGCTGAAACCGGGATACTTCACCGCGCGCAGGGCCTCGCGCACACTTTCCGCATTAAGATCCGTCATCTGTCTTCCATCTTGTTGACCGCCCCCGCCGCTCAAAAGGATTTTCTCAAGTGACTGGGCAGGATTCCCAGCATTTCCCGGTATTTCGCCACCGTGCGGCGCGCCACGGCGAGCCCGTCCGCCTTGAGCCGTCCCGCCAGCTGCTGGTCGCTCAACGGCTTGCGCGGATCCTCTCCGCGGACGAGCCCGGTAATGGCATCCTTCACGCTGGTGCTGCTCACCTCGGCCCCGTCGGCCGCTCGGTATCCCGAGGTGAAAAAGAACTTCATTTCAAAGATACCCTGCGGCGTGGCAATGGTCTTGCCGGCAACGGCGCGGCTCACCGTCGTCTCGTGCACCCCCACCACCCCGGCCACCTGCGCCATGGTCATGGGGGCAAGCGCCACCACCCCCTCCTCAAGAAAAGCCCTCTGCCGCACGGCGATCTCACGGGCGATGGCCAGGATCGTCTGCTGACGCTGCAGGATGCTCTTGATCAGGAATTTGCCTCCCCGGATTTTGTCGCGCAAGTAACCCCGTACCTCGGCCACCCCCGCAGCTTCGCCCAATAAGTCGCGGTAAGTCCTGCTGATGCGAAGCCGGGGGACGCTGTCGCGCACCAGCGAAACCACGAAATCTTGGCCGACCTTTTCAATGACCACATCCGGCGAGAAGACCTGAGCCTCTTCCCCGCTGAAGGCACAGCCCGGCTTGGGGTTCAAAGTTGCAATGAGAGCGCCGGCCTCGCGAACGGATTCCTGGGGCACTCCCAGTGCCGAGGCGATCTCGGGGAATTTCTTGCGGGCGAGCAAATCGAGATGGTCAGACACCAACCGGACCGCCGGACCACAATTCGCGCCGCGCCGCGCGAGTTGCAGTCGGAGGCACTCGGACAAATCGCGCGCCCCGACCCCCGGCGGATCAAGCGTCTGCAACAAATGGAGCATCTCAATCACCTCGGCCGTTTCCGCACCTGCTTCGTCGGCCACTTCCTCGGGCGTGGCCGCCAGATAGCCGTCCTCATTCAGATTCCCCACCAGCAAGGTGGCAATACGCCGCTGCACTCCATCAAGAGCCAGCCGTCCCAATTGTTTCTCCAAATGGTGGGCCAAAGTCTCCGCGGGGCTGACCCCTTCCAAAAAATGGCGCCGACGTGCTTCGGCCTCTGGATCACCATTCTGCGCGCCCTCCCCCGAAAATGCCCCCCAATCCTCCTCAAAACGACTTAACTCGTCCGGTTCTTCGTCGGCCCCGTCCTCCTCCTGCTCTTCCGCGGGTGTCTCGTCCTCGGGCCCTTCCTCTTCCAACACCGGATTGGTCTCGATCTCCTGACGCACCATCTGATGCAACTCCAGAGCCGTCGCTTGCAGGATTGCCAGACTCTCCCGCATCTGGGGCGACAGCATTTGCTGCTGCCCGAGTTGGATCCCTTGTTGCAGACCTGACATGACGACAAGGACGCCCGTCTTTGCCCGTTACTGCAAGCAATTTCCGAGCCAATATTCAGCTTGTCTTGAATAAATCCGCTCCCAACGCGGGAAAAATGTCCTGGTCGAGTCCCGAGGAGGGCCCGGACCTCCACTGCTGGGCCGCCAGGTAAGCCATCATCGCGGCATTGTCCGTGCACAAAGCCGACGCGGCGAAACAGACCTCAAGATCCTCCGCCGCCGCCGCGCGCTGCAACCGCTCACGCAACCGGAGGTTAAGCCCCACCCCGCCGCTCACCGCAATGAGCCTCCGCCCGGCCAAGCGCGCCGCCCGCACCGCCTTGTGCACCAACACGTCGACCACCGCCTCTTGGAAACTGGCACAAAGGTCCGGCCGGTCCGCGGGCCGCGTCTTCGGCAAAAGATAGCGCACCGCCGTCTTCAACCCGCTGAAGCTGAAATCATGGTCGCCGGAACATTTCATGCTCCGCGGCAGATCGAAACGCGCCGGATGACCCGAGCGTGCCTCCTCCTCGATCTGCGGGCCACCCGGATAACCCAGTCCGAGCAACTTCGCCACCTTGTCGAAAGCCTCCCCTGCCGCATCGTCCAGCGTCCGTCCGAGCAGTCGGTAGCGCCCCGCTCCGGCCACATCGACCAGCAGGGTGTGCCCTCCACTGACCACCAAACCGACACATTCCGGAATGTCATCCGCACCGAAAAACGGTGAAAGCAAATGACCTTCGATGTGGTTCAAAGCCAGAAAAGGTTTGTCCAGCGCCAAGGCAAATCCCTTGGCCGCCGAAGAGCCGACCAAAAGCGCGCTGGCCAAACCCGGGCCGGTCGTCGCGCCGAAAACCTCAATGTCGGACAGCCCCACGCCCGCTTGCCCCAGCGCTTCGGTCACCACTCCGCGAAGATTCGTCAAGTGCTGCCGCGAAGCTACTTCGGGCACCACCCCGCCGTAAACCGCGTGCACGGCCGCCTGGGTCGCCACGGCACTCCCCCGCAAACAGGCAACCCCCTCGATCACCGCGGCCGCCGTCTCGTCGCAGGAAGTCTCCAGCGCCAGCACGAGAGGCGCGCTCAACCTCCTGCGGACGGCTCCGCCGTCCCCTCCCTCGTCGCCTGCAAGAGCGTCCCGCGCAAGGCGTCCACCGCCCGTTGCAGCGGCAGATCGTCCACCGGTTGGATTTCCTCGCGCTTCGTCCCCGCCGGCAAATCCTCCTGCCGCCGCGCCGCCAGCAACCGCGCCTCATCCCCCGCCGTCATCGTGGCAATAACATGCGGAACGACCCCCTTCTCGTGGATCGGTTGCTTCCCGGGGGTGAAATATTTTGCCGTGGTCAGGCGCAGGGCGGATCCGTCGGGAAGTACGACCACACTTTGCACCGACCCCTTGCCGAAAGTCGTTTCGCCGACAAGCAACGCACGGCCGGAATCCTTAAGCGCGCCCGCCACGATTTCCGCCCCGCTCGCACTCGAACCATTGACCAGCACCGCGACCGGATAAGCCCGCGCCTCGCGACCCTTGCCCGGGGCAAGGTAGCGGCGCTGGGCCGATGCCGAACGGCCCTCGGTGTAAGCGACCAGCGACCCGCCCGGTAGAAATTCGCCCGCCACCTCGACCGCCCCGGAAAGCAAACCTCCCGGATTGAAACGCAAATCGATGACCAGCGCGTCGATCCCCTCTTTCTCCAACCCGTCGAGTGCTCGCCCGAATTCCCGTCCCGTCGGTTCGCTGAATTGGGTGACCCGCAGGTAGCCGACTCGCGGACCGTCACCCGGCAGGACACGTGCTCCGCGCACACTCGGAACCTTGATCACCTCGCGCTGGATCTCGAACTTCAAAGGCTCCGGCGACCCCGCGCGCCCGATGGCCAGCTTCACCGCCGTCCCCGCCTCGCCGCGCAATTTCTCCACCGCATCGCGCAGGGACATCTTGTCGGCCGACTGTCCGTTGATTTCCAACAACACGTCGCCCGGAAGCAAACCGGCCCGGAAACCGGGCGTACCCTCCATCGGCGCAACAATGGTCAGTCGCTCGTTTTTCAGCCCGACAACAACCCCCAGGCCACCGAATTCGCTCCTTGTATCCTCCTGCATGCCCTTGAAATCCTTCGGGTCCATGAAATCACTGTGCGGATCCAGGTCGGCCAGCATTCCTTGCAACGCACTGTAGACCAGTCCCTCGTAATCCGTCTTGTCCTCGTCAACATAATCCTGCCGGATCAACTCGACCGCCCGGGCCAAAGTTTTCATCTCCCGGTAGGGCGAAACGTCCTCCTCATCCTGCGCGGCCACCGCACAAACAAGGCCGAACATCGCGAGGGGCGCGGCAACAAAACGATGCATCAATCATCCCTATCATGCCCGCAGGGCCCCGGCAAACCGCGGCCGCGCCTTCAGCCTGTGCGCGCCACGCCGCTTGCTCTAGCCTTTGGCGAAGTTTGCCGTGCCAACCGCCGACCACCCACTCGCCACCGGCCTCGCCCTCGGATCCAACCTCGGCGATCGACTGGCGCACCTGCGCCAAGGACGGGATCTGCTCCTCTCCCTCCACGAGGGCCCGGCACCTGCCGCAATCTCGCCGGTCTACCAGACCGAACCCGTCGACTGTCCGCCGGGGTCGGCCTCATTTCTCAACGCTGTGGTGGAAATACGCACCTCGCTCGATCCCGTCCACCTGCTCCGCCAACTCACCCGCCTCGAGTCGGAACTCGGACGCTCCCCCGCACGCGGACGAAACACCCCGCGTCCCCTCGATCTCGACATTCTCTATGCCGGCCAACTGGTCATCGACACGCCCACCCTCGTCCTGCCGCACCCGCGCATGACGGCACGGCGGTTTGTCCTCCAACCTCTGGCCGATGTGCGTCCCGACTTTGTTCTCCCCGGAGACAAGCGCGACGTCACCCATCTCCTGGCCGCACTTCCCGTGGCGCCGCGCGTGGCATTGTTCTGCGCGGTCTGGTAGAAGAAGCAGACTTGCCCGTCGCACCGATCGGCGCGAGATTTCACTCTCCGCTTATGGACGACCTCAACCGCCGCTTCCGGCAGCATAAAAAGAGCGGGCAAAAAATCGCGGCCCTCACCGCTTACGATTATCCCACCGCCCGCATCGTCGACGAAGCCGGCATTGACCTCATCCTGGTCGGCGACTCGCTCGGCATGGTTGTCCTCGGCTACCCCGACACCACCTCCGTGACGCTCGACGACATGATCCGCCACACCGGTGCGGTCGCCCGGGGGACCAAGATTGCCCCGGTCGTCGCCGACCTGCCCATCGGAACTTACGGGTCGACCGCGCAAGCCGTGGCCAGCGCCCGGCAACTCCTGGCCGCCGGCGCGCGGGGGGTCAAGCTGGAGGGCGGAGCGGCCCTCGCCCCGCAAATCCGGGCGCTAGTCGATGCCGGGATACCTGTCCTCGCCCACATCGGTATGCTCCCGCAGCACGTCCGCGAAGAAGGCGGCTACAAGGTGAAGGGCGGCACCATGGAGGAGGCCGGCGTCATCCGGGACGACGCCGCTGCGGTGCAAGAAGCCGGCGCTTTCGCCGTGGTTCTGGAAATCATCTCTCCCGGCCTCGCCGCGGAGATTGGCCCGACCCTGCAAATCCCGACCATCGGCATCGGGAGCGGCGAAGGTTGCGACGGCCAAATCTTGGTCTTGCACGACCTCGTCGGCCTTTACCCGTGGTTCAAACCGAAATTCGCCAAACAGCGGGCCGAGACGGCATCGGCGATCAGCGGCGCCGTGCGCGACTACGTTGCTGCGGTGCGCGGAGATACGGGAATGACCCCGCCCTGACCGCGCGCTCCCGCCTTGCCGCCGGCACGTTCGTCTGCTCCCCATCGCGCTGCTCCAACCCCCTCCGCCCGAGCACTGGATTTGTCACCATCGGTCCAAAATGACCAGCTGGCATCTGCCTTGCCGCGCGTTTAGATTGCCTGACCGCCGCCATGTCTTTCCGTCTCGCCTCACCCCACGCTCCCTGCGGCGACCAAGGTCCTGCCATCGACAAACTGACGCGCTCGCTTGAGGCGGGGAACCGCCACCAAACCCTCCTCGGCGTGACCGGCTCGGGTAAAACCTTCACTGCAGCCAATATCGTCCGCAATCTCGACCGCCCGACGCTCGTCATCTCGCACAACAAAACCCTGGCCGCGCAGCTTTACTCCGAATTCAAACAGTTCTTCCCCGACAACGCCGTCGAGTATTTTGTCAGCTACTTCGACTATTACCAACCCGAGGCCTACATCCCGCGGACCGACACCTACATTGAAAAAGATTCCGCGATCAACGAGGAGATCGAACGGCTCCGGCTTTCCGCCACCAGCTCCCTCCTCACCCGCCGCGACGTTCTCGTCGTCGCCAGTGTGTCATGCATCTACGGTTTGGGCTCGCCGGAGGACTACCGAAAAATGCTCCTGCCGCTCAAAACCGGCGAGGATATGTCGCGCGAAGCCTTCCTCGGACGTCTTGTCGACCTGCTTTACGAACGCAATGACATCGCCTTCGGACGGGGCAAATTCCGGGTGCGCGGCGATGTGGTCGAAGTGCATCCTGCCAACTTGGACGAGACCGCGGTGCGCGTGGAATTTTTCGGCGACAACATCGACCGCATCAGCATGTTCGACCCGCTGACCGGCAATGTCCTGGAAACCTTGCCCGGTCTGACCATTTTCCCGGCCAAGCAGTTCGTCACCCCTCAGGACAAATTACGCCGCGCGCTGGGCACCATCCGGACCGAGCTCGACGGACGCCTCACCGAGCTCGAGTCCCAAGGCAAGTTGCTCGAATCCCAACGCCTCAAAATGCGCACCGAGTTTGACCTCGAAATGATGGAGGAAATGGGCTTCTGCACCGGGATCGAAAATTATTCCCGTCACCTCAGCGGACGCCCCCCCGGTTCGCGGCCCTTCACCCTCCTCGACTTTTTCCCCAAGGACTACCTCTGCGTGATCGACGAATCGCACGCCTCCATCCCGCAGATCGGCGGCATGTATGCCGGCGACCGCTCGCGCAAACAAGTGCTGGTCGACTACGGCTTCCGCTTGCCCAGCGCGATGGACAACCGTCCGCTTAATTTCCCCGAGTTCATGGGCATGACCAACCAGCTTCTCTACATGAGCGCCACCCCAGGCGATTTCGAGATCCGCAACAGCCACGTCGGGAACTCGGAATTCCTGCCGGCCGTCCGACCCGACAATCGCCTCACCCTAGAGGAAAGCGCCTCCCTTCTTCAGCGCGCGCGGGACGGGTTCGATGTTGCCACCCCCGGCGCCCCGCTCGTCGCCGAACAAATCATCCGCCCCACCGGGCTCCTCGACCCGCAAATCACCGTACGCCCGCTCAAAGATCAAATCGACGAAACGATCGAACTCTGCCGCCAGCGAATCGAAAAGAAACAACGCATCCTCGTCACCACCCTGACCAAACGCACCGCCGAAGACCTCTCCGACTACCTGCGCGATGTCGGACTCAAAGTCCGCTACCTGCACAGTGACATCGACACCATCGAACGCGTCGAAATCCTCCGCGCGCTCCGCACCGGCGAGTTCGATATCCTCGTCGGCATCAACCTCCTCCGTGAGGGCCTCGACCTCCCCGAAGTCGGACTGGTCTGCATCCTCGACGCCGACAAGGAAGGCTACCTGCGCAGCCAGACCTCGCTCATCCAGACCGCCGGACGCGCCGCCCGCCACGTCGACGGCGAAGTCGTCCTTTTCGCCGACACCATGACCGGCAGCATCCGCGCCCTGATCGAGATCAGTGATTACCGCCGCCGCCGCCAGATGGAGTATAATGAAGAGCACGGCATCACGCCCCGCAGCGTGGTCCGTGCCGTGCAAGAAAGCCTTCACGTCATCCTCAAAGGTAAATCCGACGGAACATCCGTCGTCCGCGAAGACGGCCAAGGCCTTTCCCTCTCGGATCTCCTCGCCGAACTCTCCCAGGAAATGGAAGAAGCCTCCGCCGCCCTCGAATTCGAACGCGCCGCGCTGCTTCGCGACCAGATCATGGAACTCAAAGCCGGCACCGGCCTCGAAAAAATCTCCCCGTCCCGCCGGCCCGTCACCTATGGCGCCAAAAAACGCCGCCGTTAACCCCTCCCCTGCAGCGCCACCAAGAAGATCAAGAAAGATTCCACCCCCGATCAACCGATCCTGCTTCACTCTCCCTGCTGAACACGGAAAACTGAAAACTTTCCGATGCCTGCCGCCCAAAGCAAAAAAGCCGCCCAAGCCACCGCCATCTACCTCGTGGCCGGCAACGACGAGATGGCAGTCAAAAACCGGGCCAAAGAACTGGCAGCCGAGTTGGCGCCGGCCGAAGGCGGCGAATTCGCGGTCGAAACCCTCGACGCTCACGCGGACAACGCGGAGCACGCCGCCTCGATCATCCGCGAAGCCATCCTCTCGCTCAGCATGGCCGGCTTCCTTGCCCCGGAAAAACTTGTCTGGCTGAAGAGCGCCAATTTTCTTTCCGACACCCAACTCGGTGGCAGCAAGGCCGTCCTCGAAGCCCTCGAAGAATTGCAAAAAGTTCTCCAAGGCGAACTTCCCCACGGCACCCGCTTCCTCTTCAGCGCGATCAGCCCCGACAAACGCCGCACCGCCTACAAGTCGCTGACCAAACTCGCCGCCACCGAAATCTGCGACAAGCCGTCCGGCGGGCTGCGCTTCGACGAAGACGAAGCCGCCCGCCAGGCCGCTTCATCGGCCGCGCGCGACCGTCAATTGAAATTCCGCCCCGACGCCCTCGAGCGCTTCGCCGCTTACGTTGGTTGGGACACCCGCCAAGTCCTCAACGAACTCGATAAAATCGACACCTATCTCGGCGATGAGCGCCGCGAGATTCTCGAGGAGGACATCCGCCTCCTCGTCCCCGAAACCCGTCGCGGCATCATCTTCGAACTCGGCAACTGCCTCGCCCGACGAAATCTCCGCGAAGCCAGCAACTGTCTGCAAAAGCTCCTGGCCCAAGGCGAAGACCCCATCGGTCTCCTATATGCCGCCCTCATGCCGACCATCCAGCGCATGACCGCCGCCGCCGTTCTGATCGAAGAATACGGGCTCCGCGTGCCGCCTAACTATCCCTCCTTCCAATCGGCCCTCGAGCAACTCCCCGCCGATGCGCAGGAAATCCTTCCCCGCAAAAAAGACGGCACCTTCAATGCCTACGGGTTCTACCTTTCCGCCCAAGCAGCCAAGTGCTTCAAAGCTGCCGAACTCGCTGAAGCCACCATCGCCTGCGCCGAAGCCACCACCTCCATCATGTCCACCGGTTCCGACCCCGCCCTCATTTTGCAGCAACTCCTCGTTCGCATCCTCACGCCGCGGTGATCTCACCGCGCCCCTGACCTTGTGTCAGGGGACCGCAACGGACTTCCCCAACGCTCTGCCCCAAGTTGAAACCCAAACTGCTCTCCGCCGGCAACCCCCAGATCGCCAAAGGCGACGGCGACGCGCCGGTGCAAGCCTGCATCGGCGCCATGCCCGGCTGGAAACGTGACATCGGCGAGCAACTCGACACCCTCATCAACCGCACCGTCCGCATGATGTCAGGACCTCGGTTGTTGATGCGCACCATGACCGACTTGCCGTTCTTCAAGTTGGTCACCCGGGCCATGGTGTTACACGGAAGCGTTTTGTGCGCCGCCGTGACGTCCTTCGCCCGGTAAATCTCCCCGTTTGCCGTCTTCCGTCCGATCCAGCGCCCGTAATAATAGGACGCCTTCCCCTGCAGGACGGCCACCGGCTTCGCATCGTAAACAATTTGCGGCTGAGCCGGTTCGACGACAGCCGACCGCGGAGGACCAGGCGTCGCCGCTGAATCGGCAGAAATGTCTCTTGCGCGCTACTGGTCGCCGGATGTCGGCGTTTCATAAGCGGGCGCCTCGGCAACTACCGCAGCCGCTATTTCCTGAAGTGATCTCGCCGTGTCTGCGTCAATGGAGAGGCCGGGCAGCTCATGGGATGCGCCCACTGGACTGTCGCTGAAGAGCGTGCCGTAGATGACGAGAGCGGCCAAATAGTAGCCGTCGGGGGAAGCATGGTGGCTGTCCTTTCCATAGACAACAAGGTGGGGATATTTTGCCGAAGCTAGGGCAAATGCTTCGCCGACGCGGGCCACCAAAACCTGCCGTCCGGGCTCAGCGCCCTCGATCCTTCTGGCAGCTTCAGCGTAATTATCCACCACCTCGCGGAGCATTTCCTCCGAGCTCTCGAATTTTTTCGCGGATGGTTTACCGGTGGCATTGATATAGCTGCTCTCGGCCGGTCGCGGCCACGTTTGGTAAAGAAGAACCTTGGCATTCGGCGAGCTGGCTCTGGCACGCTCGTAAAACGTCATCGCATCAGCGAAGAATCCATCCGGATCACCCACGCGCGTCGGCTTCGTGCTGAGTTCCTGCAGGACCACCCAGTCCCATGCCGCCGCTTGGATGGCTTCCTGTGTGGCCGGTTGCTCGAGGTGGTGAGCCAGGTCCTGGCTGCGGACGGCCACGGTTTGACTCGTGAGGGCTTTGCCCTTGGACGCCGCGATGTCTTCGACGTATTTGGGGACACCTCCAGCACTGGCGATAGGTTCCGAGCGCGAACCGATGGTATAACTGTTGCCGACGAATAGGACATTTTCCGACCAGCCCGGAAGGCTGAGGCAAAGGAAAACGATGAGGGTTGGTAGTGTAGATCTTGTTGTCATTGGTGGTTCAGAAGTTTGCCGGCCATTCGCCAGGTTGAAGGTTTTTGGGATCTTTCGGCGTGGTTCGAAATTCGACATGGCCGTCGAGAAAACTGTAATTGCGGCCGCCGTTATGGGTCGGCAGGACGGTGACGGGAAGCGAGAACGTTCCGCCACCGCTGACCGGAGCGGTTGCACTATTGGCAGCGAGGCCGTTCATGTCCCAACCGGCGAGAACGGTCGGGGCGAAATTCGTGGCGTAGCCCGCGGCGACTCCGACCATGATTGCATTATTCACCGTCACCCCGTCCTGCACCAGAAGGGAGCCATTGGTAACGGACACCGCTCCGGTGCCGAGTGCGTTATTGGTGGCGATGACCAACTGCCCGCCGTTGACGTACGTGCCGCGGGTGTAGGCGTTGCTGGCGGCAAGGATCCAGGTGCCCGCGTCTTCCTTGCTGAGAGCGAGCGTCGAGAGAGGGTTGAATTCGCCGATTACCCCGGAAATCGTGTTGCTTCCGGTGTTCGCCCCCCTCAGAACCAAAGTGGCGGGAGCGCTGGCGAGGTCGGTGCGGCCCGCGTTCGTGATGTCGGTTCCCGTGCCCGGATTGGAGGGATCCCAGTTGGCGGCGGTGTTCCAGTTGTCCGAAGTGGGAACGGCCAGCCATGTGCCGGAGGCGGCGTGCGAAGCGCTGGACACCAACGCAAACCCGATGATCGCGGCGGTAACATTAAGGGGGGGTCATGGATTAGGGTAGTGTGATAGGGCCAAATTGAGGCTGCCTGTCGAGAGTGTCACCTCACGAAAATTAGTGATGCGCCCACTCTCCGAAGGGATAAACTCCCCGTAAGCAACCGGAAGACAGAGTCAGTGTCGATGCCGCAGGGCCCTAGGTTCGCACCACAAAGAAAAACGCCTCCGCAACTCACCGGTATTGCCCGCACCAAACGGGGCGCTAAAACTCCAATCATGGGCGGTCGTCGTTTCGGGGCCCTGTCGATTTCCGTCACTCCAAACGCCTGAAAGCGTGGAGCGGGCATCGATCGCCGTGGTGCCGGTGGTGTGCCTTAAACCCGGTTAAAATCGCTGTAAGCGATGCATTGCCAAGCCGTGCCCTCCCGCTGCCAGACACTCAAACGCGGCGAGAATTCGGTCGGGAGCACCTTGCCTCCGATCATCTCGGACGCGCTGAGCCAAAAACTGATGTTAAGATTGGCGCCTGCTTGGGTGACCTTGAAATCCTTGAAGCGGACTTCGCCTAAATTCATTTCCTTCATCAGCTTGATCGCTTCGGTGCGATCGCAGGAACCCTGACTGGTGACAAACTGGCAAGCAGGTGACAAAAGCTGCTCGAGAGCCTGCCAGTTGTTGTCTTGGATGAGGGCCACGGACAATTCCTCGAGGCGTTTGGCCTCTTCTTCAAGTGAGGACCCCGGGAACGTTGCGTTCAACGTGCGACCTTAATCACCGGCGAAGACCCGCCGCAACGCCCATCTTGCACCGATGGACGCCGCGCTGATTTTGTCCCCGCAACCAGCCCCCGGGGGCGCGGGCGCCAACCACTCCCGCACAGGCCCGACCAAAGCGCGATGGCAACCTGCGGGCTATGGCGCGGACCGAAGAAACGAAAACACCCCGCCGATTCCGGAGCGGGTGTCCGGCTTTTCCTTCCCGGCCTTCTCTGCCGCACGCTTTTCCACCGTCCGCTTCTCCCGCGTGGTCAATTGGCGGTTCGGCTTCGGCAGAACCTCGATCTTCCGCAACACCTCGACCCGCACCGGTACCACCCCCGCCTTGGTCATCTCGATGCGCTGCGCGGCGACCAGACTCAGGTCGATGATCCGCCCCTTGACGTAAGGACCGCGGTTGTTGATCCGCACTATGACCGACTTGCCATTCTTCAAGTTGGTCACGCGGACCATGGTATGGAACGGAAGAGTCTTGTGCGCCGCCGTGACATCCGCCGCCCGGTAGATTTCCCCGTTCGCCGTCTTCCGTCCGATCCAGCGCCCGAAATAATAGGAGGCTTTCCCGTGCAGCACGGCGGCCGGCTTGTCATCATACAGCGTCTCCGGCTTGCCCGGTTCGACGATCAATCCCTGCCTTGCCGCGCAGCCCGCTAAAACGGATACCGCGCCAAGGAGAACCATGACCCTGAGCCGTGGAATCAGAGAGCGCATTGACATGATCATCCGGCCAGCACCGGGGCCAAAATTGCATCCCGCATCCCGTGTAGCAACTTCTTGTCCGCCGGACAAATCGTGGCGAGCACCCCGCCGAGCTTCGTCTCCCGCTCCCCGCAAAAATAATACGGACATAACCGCACCCGGCCCTTCATTTTTTGGAGCCAGGGCTCGGGACCACCGGTGCCGGTCTCCGCATAATCCATCTCCACCACCCGCGAGTGGTGGAACCTCTGCAAAATCCACGGCCGCGCGTCCCAATCGCCCAGCGCCTCGTCCACCGCCCGGGCCCAATCCTCGTGCGATAAATCCTGACCGACCTTCACGCTGCGCGATCCCCAGGCCAACTCGGAGAACCCGCTGATCTTCAGCACCAGCTCACGCTCGCGCTGACTGAACTTTTTCAGTTCCGCCCAACTCTGGATCTCCAAGCCCGGATAAACTCCGGTAGGCGGCAAGGGCTGCGGGTCCATCAGCCAGGTGCGCGGAATCACTTTTTGCAGCGCCAGGAAATGTTTTTCACCCAGCTCCCGGATCCAAAAGTCGGCCAGCGGCCGCAGCCAAAAAAGCGCGAACCACAACTTCTCCTCGATCCACGGCTTGGGCGGGGGTGTCATGGCACGCATACCGTCCGCCACTTCGCGCAGAAGTTCGACCGAACCCGGAATGTTCGGCAGGTCGAAAAGTTCGAAGAACCGGTAGAGATTCTTCCGCAAATCAGCCGGCGGGTCCTCCGCCTTGACTACCCGCGCTCCGATGCGCTCCGCCATCCACTCCATTTCCGGCCGGTAATCCGCCGCCTCGCCCGAGATCACTATGTCGCCTCCGCCGGCCAGAGCCCGGAAACCTTCGTCCATCCCCCGGCCGCCGACCACCGCGAATCCCTCGGCCGCATAAACCTCGTTTAACCAGGCGGTCAGGCCGATCCCGCCCGGCACATTGTCCAATTCGGCAATGATCAAACCGCCTTCCGTCAAAATCACATCCGGCCGGATCACCCGGGGCACCGCATCGGCCAGCGGCTTCGTCCGCGCCAGCTCGATTAACTCCCGCGGCTTCCCGCGATCGAGCAACTCCGCGATCCAGGCCGGGCGCTTCCCCGCCACACTCAGCCGGTAGAGCCGATTGCCCGCTTCGACAAATTTGCGCAGCCGGAATCCGAGTTTCTCCAACTCTTCGACCATGCCCGGCGGCAGGCGGAACGGCTCCGCCGCGACCCGCCATTCCTTTCCGGCAAACAAACCGCCCGGCGGCAGTGCCGACCGAATGCGGGCAGCCCGCACACTGCGCTCATCCTCTGCCGCCGCCGTGCTCACCCCAGTCCCTTCAAAGCCAAGCGGACCAATTCCTCCGTCCCCGCCTCCTTGTTCTTCTGCGCCGCCGTCCGCACCGACTTGGCCGCATCGACCTGCCTGTAGCCCAAGGCAATCAAGGCCAGCACGGCGTCATTGGCCGCCCGCGCCTCCGCGCTCGGCGCATTGTCCGCGCTGGCTGCTTCCCACGCCGCGGCCACCCCGAGCTTGTCCTTCAACTCGAGCACGATCCGCTCGGCCGTCTTCTTGCCCAGACCGCTGATCTTGGCGATCGACGCGGTATCCGAGTCGACCACCGCCGCCTTGAAACGCATGACGTCCATCCCGCTGAGCACCGCCAGCGCCAACTTCGGTCCCACCCCGCTGACCCGTGTAACCAGCAGCCGGAATAAGTCCCGCTCCTCCGGCGAGGCAAAACCGAATAAAATATGAGCGTCCTCCCGCACCTGCAGGTGAGTGAGCAACCGGACCGGCTGTCCCGGTTGCGGCAAGCGATCGTAGCTGGAGAGCGGGATCAAAACCTCGTAACCTACGCCGTGAACCTCCACCACGACCTGCGTCGGCCAGACCTCGCGCAGAGTGCCATCGAGAAAGGTAATCATCAGCCATGACCGCTACCAGACCACGCCGCCGCGGCAAGCGCGCTTTTCTCGCCTTCTTCCTTGCCGCCGCCTCGGCCCTCGGAAACGACTCCCCCGACCCCCGCTGGCGCGTGGTTCTCGTGCCGGCCTTTGAACGCCCCCCGCTTCACGAAAACATCGCCGGGTCCGACACCGCCATCCTTGCCGTGGCCCGTCCGGGAGAACTGGGCCTCTTGGAATATGCGACCACCCGCGGAGCCATGCGCTGGGCCCGAGAGCGGGCCGCGAAGGAGGGTGAAGCATGGTTGGACGCCGCCAAAGTCGACATACGCCGGGGCCACGGACGGGTCATCGACCGCATCCTCATTAGCGGCGACGACCCCATCCTCACCTCCCTCATCCTGAGCCCCGCCTTCTACCACCGCTTCGAACCGCTCCTTGGCGAGGGATTTCATGTCATCGTGCCACACCGCAATACCATCGTCCTCTACCCGCGCCTGGCCGGGCGCATCCCGCCACCGGAAGCCGGGGCCCTTCTCCGGAGCCATCTCACCGCCTCCCATCCGGTCAGCCGGGAGGTCTTCCGCGCCACCCGTGGCGGCCTTCAGGCGGACGGAATTCTGACCGAATAGCAAATTTTCCTTGTTCCCTGATCGGGACCCGGTAGTTTTATCAATTGCGCGTCATTCATTGCGCCGTAGGTCCTTGGGCCCCAGAGCTTCGTCTCCTGGGTCAACCGCGCCAAGGGAAACCCGGCGACACATCATACCATCCACCATTATGTCAGTTCGTCTTGGACGTTTCGAAATGCCCAAGTCTCTCGTCAAGGACGAGAAGACTTCCACCGACACCTACGCGAAGTTCACCGCGGAGCCCTTTGAGGCCGGCTACGGCCACACCGTCGGCAACTCGCTCCGCCGCGTGCTCCTCTCCTCGCTCGAAGGTGCCGCCGTTACCTCGATCCAGATCGAAGGAGTCAATCACGAGTTCCAGACCATTCCCGGCGTCGTCGAGGACGTGGTCGAAATCATCCTCAATCTCAAGCAGGTCAAGTTCAACACCCACGACCACGACACGCACCGCGTCGTGCTCAGCGTGAACAAAGAAGGCGCGGTCAAGGCCGGCGATATCGCTTCGACCAACCTGTGTGAAGTCCTCAACCCCAAGCAGCACATCGCCACGCTCGACAAGAAAATGAAATTTTCCATCGAGATGAACGTGCGCAAAGGACGCGGCTTCTCGACCGGAGATGAAAACAAGACGACCGATCAAGCCATCGGGGTTATTGCCATCGACTCCATTTTTTCACCCGTGACCCGCGTGAAGTACGCCGTCGAGGCCACCCGCGTCGGACAGCGTACCGATTACGACAAGCTCGTACTTGAGGTCTGGACCGACGGGCGCATCACCCCAGACGAGTCCCTGCTCCAGTCCGCGGCCATCCTCCGTCACCACCTCGATGTCTTCGTCGGCAACGACGACGCACAAGTCGAGTTCGACCAGACTCCGGAAGCCGTCAGCCAGGAAAACGCCAAGCTCAAGAAACTGCTCAACATGTCGGTCAACGAGATCGAACTGAGTGTCCGCGCGGCCAACTGCCTCAACAACGCCAACATCACCACCGTTGGCCAACTAGCCCTCAAGTCTGAAGCCGAGATGCTCAAATACCGCAACTTCGGCAAGAAGTCGCTCAACGAGATCAAGGACAAACTCGAAGAACTCCAACTCGGCCTCGGTCTGAAATTCGAACCGGGCCTCATCGAAGCCCAGCCCGAAGCGGAAAAATCGGCCGACCAAGAAGACGAGACCAAAGCCAAAAAGAAGTAAGCCATGAGGCACCAAAACAAGACCGTCAAACTCGGCCGCTCGCAGGCCCACCGCGACTCCCTGCTGGCCAACCAGGTCTGCAGCCTGATCATCCACCAGAGAATCCGTACCACCCTGGCCAAAGCCAAGGCGACACGTCCGCTTGCGGAGAAAATGGTAACCCTCGGCAAAAAAGGCACTTTGCATGCCCGACGCACCGCAACTGCCTATCTGCACCAGGCCGCCGCAGTGAAAAAGTTGTTCGAGGAAATCGCCCCCCGCTCGGCCTCCCGGGCCGGCGGATACACCCGCATTACCAAACTCGGTCCCCGCAAAAGTGACAGCGCCCCCATGGCTATCCTTGAGTGGGTAGACACCACCACGGTGGAAACCGTACCCGAGCCCGCGGCCGAAAAGCCGAAGGCGACCAAGAAAAAGTCTGCACCAAAGAAGGACGCCGAGTAACATTTGCGGCGCGGCCGCAACTCGCACCACGCCGCCGCGGCCCGAGAGCCCGGCGGCGTTTTTTTTCCTCTCCAGCCAAACTCAGCAGCCGCACTGCGTCCCGCCCCACCGCGTCGCCCCTTTGGCAAAAGCGCGGGTATCCCTCCTTCGCCGAGAGGCGCTACCGCTCCAAAATCGTCACGGGCAACGAGGGCTCGAACCGGCTGTTCCCCGGCGCACTGACCGCCGAACCGGCAATCTGCACAATGTTGACATCCGTGACCGGTGCGCTGCTTTGCGCCTGGGCGGAGGGAACGACCGTAATATCCCGCCCGACCATGAAAAGCAGGCAGCCGGCAATCACGGTGAGGATAATTTTCGTGTAAGCATCGATATTCATAAGGTCCCCAGACTCCACAACCCGCCGCGGACCGTCAAGACCCGCGCAATTCGCGGTGGAGCCATTCGCCCAGACGCTGGGCGCAATCGTCGACCGACTCCCGCCACGTCTTGGCCGCCCCCTCGTCCGCCGGATCACTGATCACTTTGACCAAGGTCACCGGCAGACCAAACTGTTGCGCGGTGAAGGCGAGGGCATAACCCTCCATGTCGACCAAATCAATCCCGCGGGCGAGCAGCCCCGCCCTCGTCGCCGCGCTGTCGACAAAGGAATCACCCGACCCGAGCACCGGTCCGCTCACCCCCAAATCGATGGCCGCGCCGAAATGTTCCCCGGTCAGCCCGAAAATCTTCTCGTCATCGAAATCATACTGCTCGACCCGCCCCGCCACCTGCGTGCCACTCATCCCCTCCCGCAAGCCCCCTGCGGTGCCCAGATTGATCACTCGCGAAGGACGCTGCCGCGCCAGCACCGAGGCCAAAGCCGCGGCAGCCCGTACCTTGCCCACTCCCGTGACCAACAACGGCAGATCGAAAACATGCAAACGCTGCGCCTCTTCCTCCAGCGCCACGACAAGCAAAGGACGATCCAACGAAATGGTCTGATGCAGCTTCACCCCGCGCATTGAATCCTCAACCCGCGGCCAGATCAATCCCGTGGAAAATCCGCGCGAGGATTTCCACGCCACGGGCCAGAGACGGCGCCGGCCGCACGAAAAAGCGGTCCGCATCGACCGCAACCACCGGACAACCGGGATCGATCAAGGCGGCATCCCGTGCCGCCCGCTCCTCATCGAACCCGCACGGTGCGGCAATGATCAATTCCGGACCGGCCGCCCGCACCGCCTCCCACGACGTGCGGACCGAGCGCTCGCCGGCCCGGCCCAAAACCTCAAGACCTCCGGCCGCCTCGACCATCTCCGGAATCCAATGACCGCTGGCAAACGGCGGATCCAACCACTCAGCCAAGAACACCCGGGGACGAGTCCGACCGGCCACCGCATGACGGACCCGCTCGATCTTCCGCAGCATCTCATTCGCCCAAAACTCGCCCTGCCCGGCCACGCCCAACTCCCGCCCGAGATACCGCACCGATTCCGCCACCTCGCCCAAGGTCCGCGGTCCGAGCGAAATGACCCGAGCGCCGACCGGGGCAAAATCACCATCCGCCACGGCACAAACCCGGCAAAGGTCCTGCGTGATAATGATATCCGGACGCAGTGACGCAAGCATCCCCCCATCGACCGCGTAAAGCGCCTCCCCGGCCTCTATCGCCACCCGCACCGCTTCATCGATTTGCCGGCCATCCAAGGCCGCTGAATCTATCCGGCTGGTCGACACCACCGGCACCTCCCGCACCTCCTCCGGCCATTGGCACTCGTGGGAGCGACCGACCAAATCCCCCGCCAGTCCGAGATCTGCCACGATCTCCGTCGCGCTGGGCAATAAAGAAACAATCCGCATGACGAGAACTTACGAAGGAAGGGAGTGTTTGGAAACGACTTGCGGGATCAAACTAATCGGTCGAGTTGTCAATTGTGAGCAGAGAAGTCGGCGCCTTCGACCGCATTCAAGTGATCCAAGCGCGCCACCGCGGGCTCGATCTCCTCAGTCGCCATCCGGTTTTCGATCGTTCCGGCCTGCGCCAGTTGCGGCCAGCGCGTCCCGCCGTTCCATCCACCGCGCGATCCAGATGCAGGCCTCGTAGAGCAGCACCATCGGAGCCCCCATGAGAAGGAGTGTGAAAATATCGGGCGTCGGCGTGATCACCGCGGCCAGCAAAAAAATGACCACAATTGCGTAGGGTCGCGTCGCTTTCATTTTCCCGTGCTCGAGCAATCCGACCTTGACCAAGGCAAGCACCACGACCGGAAGTTCGAAGGCCAGGCCGAAGGCGAGGACAAATTGCGTGGTAAAACTGTAATACTCTCCCACCGTCCAAGTCGGACGCCACTGCATCATTTGCGCGTCTTGGAAAAAGAATTCCAGCGCCGCCGGGAGCACGGCATAAAAAGCAAAGGCCGCTCCGCCCAGAAAAAGTCCGAAACCCACGATCGAAGCAAGGAGCACAACCCGCCGTTCCCTTGCGCTCAAGGCGGGAAGCACGAACTCCGCGAGAAAATAAAGCAAGACCGGAAAGGAAACGACCAGACCGGCATAGAACGCCAATTTGAAGGAGATAGTCATCGAATCGGCCACCCCGAGCGACTGCAGGTTGTCGACCCGACCCGGATCCACCGCCAGCAAAGGCGCCTGGACGAAAGACGCCAATTGTCCCCGGAATACAAAAGCCAAGATCATGCAAATCCCGAGAGCGAGGGCCATGCGCACCACCATGCCGCGCAAGTCTTCAACATGTTCGAGGAAAGGCTTGGGCGTATCCCGCTCGTCGCGGAACTTGATAAATTTTTGCAGGCTCACACCCACCTCCCCGCCGCCAAACGCGCATACAATCCCAAGGTGTTGGCATCTTCGACCACCCCGCGGGCGATCATCTCGCGCAACTCACCGGCGGCAAAAGCCTTGATCTCGAGAATTTGCTCCTCGGCATCATGACCGGTGCCCCGCGGATCCCACCGGACCTCCGTGGCCAGAAACTGGTGTGTTGTCTCGTCGGTGAATCCGGGCGAGGTAAAAAACTTGCCCAGATACTCCATTTTTCCCGTCACCTCGCATCCCGCCTCCTCGCGCAACTCGCGGCGCGCCGCCCGCTCGATGGCGGGCATCGTCGTCTCCCCGTCGACCTGGCCCGCGGGGAATTGCCAGAATTCCCGCCGCGCCGGAACACGTTCCTCGCGAATGAGGACAAACGAGCCGTCCGGCAACCGCGGGGCAACGGTCACCCCGACTTTCCTCGTCACCTTGGTCCACTCGCGTCCCTCCGGGCGCGACGGCGTGCGCACGGTTTCCTGCGTCACCCGCAAGTGCGGGGTCTCCAGAAGCACCTCTTCGCGCATCAAGGCCCAGCCGTCGCTCATGACTTGGCGGAGGCCAAACGCTTGCCCCACCAAGCCAAACGGGCCGACACCCGCTTCGGCGAGGGCGCACCCTCCGCCGTGCGGGCCCGCAGAGAACGCGCCGCATCAAGGCACTTCATGGCGTCAGCCTTGAACAATTTGCTCTCCGCTTCCAGGTCGCCGAGCGACAAATCCCGCAAGGTCACGCCGCGTTGCAAGCTCAAGGCAACCAAGGTCCCGACCACTTGATGGGCCTCGCGGAAAGGCAGCCCTTTGCGGACCAGATAATCCGCCCAGTCCGTCGCCACCAAGAGCGCGTCATCCGCCGCCGCCGCCATGCGCCGTTTGTCCCACCGCGCTGCCCCGAACATCTCGGCCAGAATTTCGAGCGACGCACCGAGCGTGTCGGCCGAGTCGAAGACCGGCTCTTTGTCCTCCTGCAGGTCCCGGTTGTAAGCGAGCGGCAGACCCTTCAGCGTGGTGAGCAGGGCAAACAAATTTCCGTAAAGGCGGCCGGTTTTTCCCCGGGCCAATTCCGCGATATCCGGATTCTTCTTCTGCGGCATCAGACTCGAGCCCGTGGTGTGCGCATCGCTCAACGCCAAAAAACCGAACTCGCTCGAGGCCCAAAGGATGGTGTCCTCGCACAACCGCGAGAGGTGCATCCCCGTGATGGCGCAGGCCGCCAGGAACTCGCAGGCGAAGTCCCGGTCGGAGACCGCATCCATGCTGTTTGACGACACGTCATCGAAACCGAGTTGACGCGCGACGAAGCGCCGGTCCAAGGCAATGGTCGATCCGGCCAGCGCCCCCGATCCCAAAGGCAGCACATTGGCGCGCCGGGCTGCGTCAGCCAGCCGTCCCGCATCACGGTCGAGCATTTCCACGTAGGCCAGCACATGATGCGCCGCGAGCACGGGCTGCGCCCGCTGCAAGTGGGTGTAACCGGGCATGATGGCGTCGGCGCCCCGCAGCGCGAGGCCGACGAGCGATTTCTGCAAACCCCGCACCGCGGAAACCAGATCCGCCGTCGCCTCCCTCATCCAGAGCCGCAGATCCGTGGCCACCTGATCGTTGCGTGACCGGGCGGTGTGCAGCTTGGCTCCGGCCGCGCCGATTTTTCGGGTCAACGCCGCCTCGATATTCATGTGCACGTCCTCCAGTTCCTCGCGCCAGACAAACTTGCCCGCCCGTATTTCCCGCGCGATGGCCTCAAGGCCGCGGTGAATCGACTTCACTTCATTCGCGGTCAACAAACGCGCCTTGCCCAAAGCCGCGGCGTGCGCCTTCGACCCCGCAATGTCATGAAAAGCCAGCCGCTGGTCGAAGGAAACCGACTGGCCATAAGCGCGCAACCGGGCCGAAGGATCTTTGCTGAAGCGCCCGTGCCACATAAATCAAGCCGACGCGGCAACCACCGCACGCCCGCTCTTGCGGCAAACCCCATTCATTTTCAACTCGTCGCATCGCGCCTCGATACGGACCTGCTTGTTGGCCGGAGTGAAACCCATCCGCTTGGTCATGCAGTTCTCAAGCAGTTCCATGTTGAGGTCCTCGAATTCAAGAATGTTCTGGCAGTCGAGACAGATCAGATGGTTGTGGTGCGGATGGCCGACAAAATTCGGGTCATAGACCTTGCGCCCCTGACCGAGATCCAGTTCGCGCAGCAATCCGCTCTCGACCAAAATCGGCAAGGTGCGGTAGACCGTGGCCCTGCTCACTGTCCTCTCGATACCCCGCGCCATGTCGAGCAACTCATCCGCCGTGTAGTGACGGTCCGTGCTGAAAGCCGCCTCAATGATGGCGTCACGTTGCGAAGTCTTGCGCAGGCCTTTGCCGGCAAGAAACTCGCGGATCTGATTGCGCACGACCTCTTCCATGGGTGGCGGCACGCCCTGCGCACCGCTCCGGTTATACTCCGTCCCGTCCCGCGGCAGGTCAAGACCCGCGGGACCCGGGGTGGAAAATCCTCCCGCCCCTCCCGCCATTCGGTCATAGTCCCCTGATGCCCGTTCCCGCCGCCGAACGCGACGCGCTGAAAAAAGCAGCCGCCATCCATGCCGTTCGCATGGTTGAACCCGGCATGATCCTCGGCCTCGGCACCGGCTCGACGGCCATTCATGCCGTCCGCGAAATCGCCCGCCGTCACGCGGCCGGAGAATTGCCCGGCATCACCACCTTCGCCACCTCGGCAGAAATCGCCCTCGCCGCCCGCCAGGCCGGGCTCCCCTTGCTCGAACAAGCTGGTCCGGCCTTCCTCGACCTGACAATCGACGGCGCCGACGAAGTCGACCCGCAGCTCAACTTGATCAAGGGCGGCGGCGGCGCCCTCTTCCACGAAAAGATCGTGGCCCAAGCGACCAAGCGCCAGATCATCATTGTCGACGAAGCCAAAATGTCACCGCAGTTGGGCACGCGTCATTCTTTGCCGGTCGAAGTAGTCCCCTTCGGCGCCGAATCCCAACGGGTTTTTCTCGCCCAACTCGGCGGCCACCCCGTTCTTCGGGTCAAAGAGGACGGCACGGCGTTCATCACCGACGAAGGCAACATCATTTACGACTGCACCTTCGGGCCCATCGCCGATCCCGGGCAACTGGCGGCCGAACTCCGCGCCCGCACCGGCATCGTCGAACACGGCCTCTTCCTGGGCATGACCCACGATCTCATCATCGGCACCCCAAACGGAATGCGCCACCTGCAGCGCAATCCCCTCACCGGGCAGATCCGCGAACTCGCCCCGAGTTAGCCGCATTGCTCTTTCCGCCTCCAGAAGCTGGGGATTTATTTTTTCCCGTCCCCCCAGACTTTGGACAACCGCCCGCCCGGCACCGGGGGAATGGCCAATCCGTCCGCCGCATAGTGCGCGACATCGTTGTACAAGGTGAGCCGCGCCTCCAAGGCATCGCGGAAATCCAGGATAGTCAGCGAGGCCGGATTCAAATCGAGATGATCACGATACCGCCGCGGATCGAACCCGAGAATCGCCCCGAGGAGCAAACGGATCGTCGCCTTGTGCGAGACCACACAAATCATTTCGCCGCCATGCTCGCCCACCGCATGGAGCAAGGCCGGCATGGCCCGTGCCGCCACGGCCAACCCGGTCTCCCCGCCATCCGGGGCGAAGTTGTAGGGGTCGGACTCCCATTTCAAATACATGTCGCCGAACTTCGTCTCGGCCTCCCGCCTGGTCAGTCCCTCCCACACTCCGTGGTTGATCTCAAGAAAACCGCCCTGGGGTTGTACCGGCAAATCGTGCGGCTGGGCCAGAATCCGCGCGGTCTCCATCGTCCGGTCCAATGGCGAAGCATAAAATGCCGCGATCGGTTGTTCCGCCAAGCGCTGCGCCAACGCGGTGGCCTGCTGACGGCCGACCTCGCTCAATTCCACATTAGTGGCCCCCGCGAAGCGGTCTTCCGCGGAAAGCACGGTGGCCCCGTGACGGACCAAAAACACGCGCGTCTTCATGCTTCCCTTGTAAGGGCGAATCGGTCTCAGTGAAAAGAAAAACACCACCAAGGTTGTTGACACCACAACCTGTTGTGGTGTTCGCTGCGGTCAGTCAGGTAAAACCACTATGCGTTGCCCCCGTTGCGGAGACATGCGTGATCGCGTCATCGACTCGCGATTGATTCAGGATGGCGAGCGAATCCGCCGGCGCCGCCAATGCCTGGACTGCGCCACCCGCTACACCACCTACGAAACCATCGAACAGATCGAACTGCGCGTCCTCAAGCGGGGCGGTCGCATCGAACCATTCCACCGCTACAAATTGGTCAGTAGTCTTTCCAAGGCCTGCGAGAAACGCCCGATCAAGCTCGAGGTCCTCGAGCGCCTCGTCGACGAAATCGTCACCGAGCTTGGCGTTGAAACCGGACGCGAAGTGCCCAGCCGCCTCATCGGCCTGCGCGCCATGGAAAAACTCCAAACCATTGATCCCGTGGCCTACGTGCGCTTCGCCTCGATCTACCGGCAATTCCAGGATGCCGGCGAATTCATCGACGAAGTCGAACAAATGAAAAAGCGCACCCCGCGGCGGGCCGACCAACCCGAACTCTTCGCCGCCCCCAAGCCTCCCATCCCCGTTTAGTTCTCTCAACTTTCATCCCGCAACCCTCAACTTTTTCGTGATCGCTTTCGCCGACAATCTCCCACTCGTCCGACTCGCCGACCGGCGCGCCGTCAAATACGAGCGCGTCTGGCTCGAGCGTGCCGTGGCCGAGGCCGCGGAGGGCGCGGGTTACGCCCGTTGGTGGCTCGCCCCGCACGTGGCCGAGAGCGTGACGGCTTACCTTGAATGCGAGTTTGAAGAAAATATCATCGCCAGCCAGTGCCTGCGCACCCTCGTCTCCAGCGTGCTCCAAGTGATCGGCTACCCCGAAATCGCCCGCGGCTTCCGGCTTCCCGAACCACCCGTGCGCATATCCCTCGCCGCGCTGGCCGAGTCCGCCGGCTCCGGCTACGAACTCGCTTTCTTCCACGAACTCGACCGCACCCTGCACCGCATTCTCGCCTCCCGCACCGCCCGCATCGAATTCTGCGACCTCGCCGCCTGCGTCAAACGTCTCCGCCGCGCGCGCAGCTGGCGCAAGGACTGCGCCGCGCTGCGCAATGAAATCGTTGCCCATGTCCGAGGGCAGGCCGTCCGCCTCCGCCGGAAACGCGGGGTGGAATTAGAGCTGACATGACCCTCTTTGAACGCATCGCGGCCGGGGAGATCCCCGCCGATATCATTCGCCACGACGAGCAGGTACTCGCCATCCGCGACATCAACCCGCAAGCCCCGGTCCACATCCTCGTCATCCCGCAACGCGTCATCCCGCGCATCGGCGAAGCCCGCCAAAGCGACAGCGAGCTCCTCGGTCGCCTCCTCCTCGCCGCCCGTGACATCGCCAAAGAACAGGGTCTCGACCAAACCGGCTACCGCTTGGTGATCAACCACGGCCCCCATGCCGGCGAAAGCGTTCCCCACCTCCACATCCATCTTCTTGGCGGACGCCCGCTCGACTGGCCCCCGGGCTGATCCTCCGCCCCGGGCCGAGGTCCGCTGGACTGGTCGGCTGCTAACGGTTGAGTTTTTCCGCCATCTCCCGCGCGAAGTAAGTCAAAATCAGGTCCGCCCCGGCACGCCTGATCGCCAGCAGCGACTCATCACGGCATTTGTCATAGTCGAGCCATCCCGCCTGCGACGCCGCGTGGATTTGGGCGTATTCCCCCGACACCTGATAAGCTGCCAAGGGCAGCTTGGTCTGCTCCCGCACCGCCCGGATCACATCCAAATAAGGCCCCGCCGGTTTGACCATGACCATGTCCGCCCCCTCCCGCTCGTCCAATTCCACCTCGCGCAAAGCCTCGCGAACGTTGGCCGGATTGAGTTGGTAGGTCACCTTCGAGATCGGAGCAGCCTGCGCACTGCCCACCGCATCACGGAACGGACCGTAATAGGCCGAAGCAAATTTCGCAGCATAGGCCAGAATGCAGACATCGGTCCGACCCGCCGTATCAAGCGCGGCACGGATCGCGCCGACGCGCCCGTCCATCATGTCCGAAGGGGCAACCATATCCGCCCCCGCCTCCGCTTCCATCACCGCCAAGGCGCAGAGAATTTCCACCGTCGGGTCATTGTCCACATCGCGTCCGTCCTTGGTCAGCACACCGTCGTGTCCGTGATCGGTGTAAGGATCCAGGGCGACATCGGCCACGAGGACCAATTCGGGCACGGCCGCTTTGACCTCGCGCAGGGCGCGGAAAAGCAGATTGTCCCGCGAAAGGGCATGCGATCCGCACGAATCTTTGCAGGCCCGGTCGATGACCGGAAAAATAGCCGCCGCGGGAATACCCAGATCGAAAGCCTCGCGGCATTCGCGGACCAAATCTTTCACGCTTCGCCGCTCCACCCCGGGCATCGAGGCGACGGGCTCATTACCATCCCCGTCATGGACAAAAAGCGGGTAAACCAAATTGGCCACATCGAGCCGCGTTTCTCTGGTCATGCGCCGCAGGCCTTCGCTGGCCCGGTTGCGCCTCAGACGGATGTTCAGTTCCATCATCGGATCCTCAAAGAGAGTTGAGCACCGCTTCAAGCTTGAACCGCTTGGCCTGCCAGTCTTCCTCGCGCTGCTTGAAAGTCCCGAGCACCTGGGTGGGAGCGCCGCGGACAAAAGATTCGTCCGAGAGCTTGGCTTTGACCTTGGCGATCTCGGCATCGACCTTGGCCATTTCCGAGGCCAGACGCTTGCGCTCCGCGACCACGTCGATTTCCAAATCCAAATAAACCTCGCCGAGCGGCGTCGGCGTGTGCGGCATTTTCTTGGGCGGTTCACCCGCACCGGGTTCTCCGAGCTGCGAGGCCTTGGCCAGCAAGCGGAAGACCGACAAATCAAGGCCGGCCAAAGCAGGGTCGCGGACCAGATAGATGGCGCATTCCCGGTTGGCGGGGACTTTGAACTCCGCCCGGAGCCCACGGACACTCCGCACCGCGTCGTAAACCGCCTGGACGGCGTTGGACGCGCGCGCTTTTTCCTCCGCGGCAACCTGCGGCAACGAATCCTCCGGAGGGGGTGCGGCAAAAAGAATCATTGCGGACTTTCCCTCGCCCCGCGCGAAGCCGAGACGTGACCACAATTCTTCCGTGATATGCGGCATGAAAGGATGGAGGAGACGCAGGTAACCGCTCAAAACATGATCCATTACGGCGCGGACCCCTTCGGCCGCCTCACCGCCGGCCGCCAACTCGGCCTTGCTCGACTCGACATACCAATCGCAATAGGTATTCCAGAAAAATTCATAGAGCAGGGCCGCCGCCTCGTGGAAATGGAACTCGTCCAAAGCCCGCCGGTAACCCGCGTGCATCGTGTCAAAGGCAACGAGCAGGGCGACCGAATAAGGCGAGAGGTTTTGCTCCTCCAGTGATTTGCCCGGCGCTGATTCCCCCTGCATTTCGCGGAATCGCGCCGCATTCCACAGTTTGTTGGCAAAATTGCGGCCCTCCTTGATCTGGTTCTCGTCGAACCGCACATCCTGCCCGTGCGGCGCGATGCGCATCAGACCGAAACGCAATCCGTCAGCCCCGTATTTGGCCATCAAGTCGAGCGGATCGGGGGAATTGCCCAGACTCTTCGACATTTTGCGGCCCTTGAGGTCGCGGATGATGCTGGTGAAAAAAACGTTCTTGAACGGCACCTCACCGGTGAACTCCAGGCCGGCCATGATCATGCGGGCCACCCAGAAAAAGATAATATCCGGCCCCGTGACCAGATCGTTGGTCGGATAAAACTTCTGCCGCACCGCCCCGTCCATCGTGGCGAAAGGCCAGAGCCACGAACTGAACCAGGTATCGAGCACGTCCTCGTCCTGCCGCCAGTGCTCCGCATCGACCGGGGCATCCATCCCGACGTGCATGACCGACGGATCATCTTTCCGATACCAGACCGGAATGCGGTGGCCCCACCACAATTGACGGCTGATGCACCAATCTTGGATGTTTGTCATCCAGTGCTCGTAAATTTTCGCCCAGCGCCCGGGCACAAACCGGATCCGGCCCGAGACCACCGCATCCAAGGCGGCCGGCACCTGCGGATAGCGCAAAAACCACTGCTCGCTCAGCCGCGGCTCGATCGGCACGTCTGCCCGCTCGCTGAAGCCGACGTTGTTGTCGTATTCCTCCACCCGCACCAGCAACCCCATCTCCTCGAGCTTCTGCACCGCCAGATCACGCGCGGCAAAGCGTTCCATCCCGGCGAAGTCCGGACCGGCCGACTCGTTCAAGGTGCCATCCGCATTCATCACGTCGATGACCGGCAAATCGTGACGCAACCCGATCTCAAAATCCGCTTTGTCGTGCGCCGGAGTGACTTTCAACACGCCCGTGCCGAAAGTCATGTCAATGTGCGTGTCGGCCACAATGGGAATCTCGGCCCGCGGGAACGGACGCACCGCATGCTGGCCGACCAAGCGCGTGTAGCGCGGATCGTCCGGGTGGACCGCCACCGCCGTGTCCCCCATCAACGTCTCCGGTCGCGTCGTGGCGATTTCGAGAAACGTCCCGGGTTCTTCCGCCACTTCGTAGCGCATCACATAGAGCTTGCCCTTGGCCGGCTTCATGATGACTTCCTCGTCGCTCAACGCCGTTTGCGAAGCCGGGCACCAATTGACCATCCGCTTGCCGCGGTAGATGAGCCCCCGGGCATGCAGCTTGACGAAAACTTCCTGCACTTGACGGGAATAGTCCGCGTCCATAGTGAAGCGCTCGCGCGCCCAATCGCACGAGCAACCGAGACGCTTCAACTGCTTGATGATGATCCCGCCGTGCTTCTCTTTCCACGTCCACACCCGTTCGAGAAACGCCTCCCGGCCGAGATCACGCCGCGTCTGGCCCTCTTCTTTGCGCAGCTGGCGCTCGACCACCGTCTGCGTGGCGATCCCCGCGTGGTCCGTCCCCGGCAACCACAAGACTTCATGGCCCGTCTGGCGCGCCCGACGCGCCAAAATGTCCTGCAAAGTATTGTTCAAGACGTGCCCGAGGGTCAGCACGCCGGTCACGTTCGGCGGGGGAATGACGATGGAAAAACCCGGCTTGGCCGAGGCGGGGTCGGCCGTGAAGCAACCCTCCTTGATCCACTCCCCATACCAACGCTCCTCCACGGAGGCGGGTTCGTAAGCTTTGGAAATTTCGGACATCGAACCAGGTATCATTCCGGATTTTCCCCCGGCCTGCAAACCCTCAAAAGCCCCGCAAATACATGGCGGCCAAAGCAAGCAAAGCCGCCACCGCGGCCGCCCACCAGGCCCAGCCGATTCCTTCCGGCTTGACCTCACTGTGCCCGAATTCCCGCTGGGCGAAATCGTCGTAGGCGAACTCCTCGTCCGGCAGATCCAGACCATCCGTGGCGCCCGCGTCCTCCCGCCAACCGGACCGGTCATCCGCCCCGCATTCCGGACAAGCCGCCACCCCGCGCGGCACGTCCTCGCCGCAAACCGGACAGACCTCCGGCGCCGTGCTCATGATCCCAACAGCACCCGGAGCACATGCTGCGTGTCAGCCAGGTCAGCGAACAAAAAATCCGGTTGGTGCGCCGCCAGTTCCTCCTGACGACAACTCCCCGTGGCGATGGCCACCGCGACAAAGCCGGCCGCGCGGGCGCAGTCGATGTCCTTCGGCGTGTCGCCGAGGACAAAAACATCCTTGGCTTCGAAACTGATCCCGTGCCTCTCCACCGCCCGCGAATGTGCCACCGGCCCCAGCTTGTTGCGGTCCACATGGTCGTCGGCGAAGGCACCAAACTCAAAAAAATCCCAAACCCCGTAATGAGACAGTTTGAGCTCGGCTCCCCTCTCGATATTGCCCGTGAGCAGACCGAGCACAACGTCCTCCCGCCGGTGCAGCGCCTCAAGAAGGCCGACAATACCGGGCAGGACTTTTCCCTCCCGCCGCGGTAATTCGAGGGCCAAGTGATGCGCGTAACCGTCGAACAAATCCGCGATATTCTCCGGGGTTGGCGGGATGGCGTGCGCGCCGAACATCTGCCGCGCAATGGCTCCGTCCGTCGAACCGGCAAAAGAAATCGACGACAAATCGTCCTCCACCCCGAAACGTTCCTGAAAAGCCAGCCGCAAGGCATGCTCTCCGGCCCGCCCGGTCAGCAACAAAGTCCCGTCGATATCGAAAAGAAAAAGTTTTTTTACTCCACCCATCCGGGCAAACTAACCGCCCTTCGGCTCAAGGGCGAGCGTCTCTGCGCCGCGCCGCGCCCGACATTTCCGCCCGCTTTCCCAACCGCCGCGCCACTGCCTCCCATTTCACGCCCAAGCTTGCACCACTCCGCCCACTCAACCGAATCTATGGCTCATGCCCACCGAACGTGTTCTCGCCGTTGATCCGTCCCTCCGCGGCACCGGTTTCGCGGTGATCGAATCCTCCGGGGGCAAACTGCGTGCTCTGGCCTACGGCGTGGTAAAAAACCCGCCCAAACTCGCCGCGCACCAGTGCCTGCGCGAAATCCACGAGACCCTCAGCCGGGCTGCCGCGGTCCACCAACCCACCACCTTTGCCATCGAGGGCGTCATCTTTGTGCAGAACGTCCGCACCGCCATCATCCTCGGTTCGGCTCGCGGCGCGGCACTTCTTGTCGCCGCCAGCCACAACCTTGAGGTACATGAATACGCACCGCGTCTGGTCAAGCAGGCCGTGGTCGGACGCGGTGGCGCGCAGAAAGACCAGGTTGCCTTCATGATCCGCGCCATCCTCGGGCTGACCGAAACACCGCCACCCGATGCGGCCGATGCCCTGGCCATCGGTGTGACCCATTTCAACCGCCGCGCCACCGCCATCCGATGAATTTCCTGCAAACTCGCTGGATCGGGCGTCTCTCCTATGCTCCCGCCCTGGAGATGCAAGAGGCAGCGGTGGCCGCCCGGGCCGAGGATAAAGTGCCCGACCAATTATTCCTCCTCGAGCACGATCCGGTTTACACCATCGGCCGCCAACGCGACCGCACCAGCCTCGGCGACACCGCCCTCCCGCACCCCGTCGCAGAAATCAGCCGCGGCGGGCAAGCCACCTTCCACGGACCGGGCCAACTCGTCGGCTATTTCGTCCTCGACCTGCAAAAGCTCACTCCCGACCTGCACATTTTTCTTCGCTGGATGGAAGAGGGTCTCATCGCACTAGTCGCCGGTCACGGTCTCCATGCCGGCCGCCGCGAAGGCCTCACCGGTGTCTGGATCGGCGACCGCAAGATCGCCAGCATCGGCGTCGGCGTCCGCAAATGGATCACCATGCACGGCTTCGGCCTCAACGTCGGGTCCGACCTCTCCGGTTTCGCCCCCATCATTCCCTGCGGCATCTCTGGGGTCGCCATGACTTCCCTCTCCCGCGAACTCGGGCGCGAAATCCCAGTCGAAGAAGTCGCCACGAAGGCAAAGGCCGTCTTCACCGCCCGCTACCCGCTTCTCTCCACCCACAACCCCCAACCCTCAACTCCACAGCCATGAAATGGCTCCTCCTCACCGTGGGCAAGCCCGCTCTCGCCTACGCCAAGGCCGGACGCGAGGAGTATCTTGGGCGGTTGGCCAAGTTCGCCCCGGTCGAACACCTCACCGTCAAGACGTCCGACCAAACCCGCGAAAGCGCCGACCTGCTCATCCGCAGTGAAGGATGCTTCCGCGTGGTTCTTGACCAGCGTGGCCACTCTCTCACCAGCCGCGAATTTTCCACCAAGATTGGCCAATGGCAACAAGCGGCACGCAATGTGGCCTTCCTCATCGGCGGGGCCGATGGCCACGACCAAAGCCTCCTCGATCAGGCCGACTTCCCTTGGTCCCTCGGCCCCTTGACCCTCCAACACGAACTCGCCCTCGTTGTCGCCCTCGAACAACTCTACCGCGCCCGCACCATTCTGGCGGGCCACCCTTATCACCGAGCTTGATGCCACGAAGCCAGCAATGCGCAATCCATGCTTGGGACGCGTTGCCCTTTCCCTCACCCAATCACATCACGCTCGGTTCCAGCGTTTTCGAGCGCGGCTGTGCCCCATCTCAGAACGTTCGAACTTGGGCTCCAACCCGTTCTCCACGACAGCGTGGGCCAGTCTTCTCCGCGGTGCCGTCTGCTTCGGAATCTACCGCGTGTTGCTGCTTAGTGGATATAATGGGGCGCAAAGCGACGAGATCCTGTTGTTCCCCGTCTTAAGCCCTTGACCGGCGCCAAAAGGGAGTTGGCGGCGGAGGATCGCAAACTTTTGCGGTAGCGGCATTGACGCGCCGGTCCGCGCGTGGCAAATAGAAATCTCCGCTTTCGCGCGGTTAGCTCAGCGGTAGAGCGGCTCGTTTACACCGAGTTGGTCGGGGGTTCGATCCCCTCACCGCGCATTTCCTTCGACCTCCGGCGGTTCTCGTCGTGACGCATCTGCAAAAATTCCACGCAAAGGGCGAAACCCATGGGCAGATAAATGTAGGCCTTGGAGACGTGCTGGTGCAGGCCTTCGAGAAAAATCGTCACGCCAATGGTGACAAGAAAAGCCAGCGCGAGAATTTTCAGCGCCGGCCGCCGCATGATGTAGTCCCCGACCGTTTTCGCGTAGGCCAGGATGACGCAGAATGACAAAATCACCGCGAACCCGATGATGAGAAGGTTGGGGGTCAATCCGACCGCCGTGATGACCGAATCAAGCGAGAAGACCATGTCGAGCACCACGATCTGCGCAATGGCGGCACCGAAGCCCGCGGCCACGACCCGGCCCGCACTGTGCTCGCCCTTGAGTGCGACCACATGATGAATTTCCCTCACCGCTTTCCAGAGGAGAAAAAATCCCCCGGCCATAAGCACGACGTCGCGCCAGGAATAGGGAAAACCCGCCAAGATCGGTTGGGTCAAATGCACCAGCCAAAAGGCCCCGGCGACGAAAACCAGCCGCGCCACCAAAGCGAGCAGCAACCCGATGACCCGCGCGCGATCCCTCTGATCGTCGGGCACGCGCGACACCACGATGGAAATGACCAACACGTTGTCGATCCCCAGCACCAGTTCCAGACCGACCAGCAAAGCCAGGGTGGCCAACGCGTTCAAGGTAAACGCATCCGCCAGCAAAGCCCCGAAATCCATAGCGTTCGAAACTGACACCCGCCCGCAGCGCTGGCACGCGGAAAAAGCCGGCCGCCGCTATTCCGTCGAAACTTTCACCCGACCCGACAGCGCCGCTTCCAGCGTGTGCCACGGCAACATGGCGCACTTGATGCGGGCCGGAAATTTGCGCACGCCAGACAACGCCGCCAAATCCCCCAACTCGCGCGGCGGCGTGCCCTCCGGACCGACCAGCATGTCGCGCACCTGCGCTGATAACCCCCGCGCCTCTTCCTCGGTCTTCCCCTTTGTTTTGCCCGTCATCATCGACGCCGACGCCCGCGAAATCGCACAGCCCTGACCTTGAAACGCCACGTCGGACAGCCTCCCGTCCTCGACCTGCACCAAAACCTTCACCTCATCGCCACAGAGCGGGTTGAGTCCGTCGGCCTGGCAGGTGCACTCCGGCATCTCGCGGAAGTTCCGCGGACGCTTGTTGTGGTCCAGAATGATTTCCTGGTAGAGATCGGCCAGTTCGGACATCAGGAAAACATCTTGCCGATTTTGCGCAAGGAGGCAACCAGCACATCGGCTTCCTCCGTCGTGTTGTAAAAAGCGAACGAGGCCCGGGCCGTGCCCGGGATGCCGTAATGTTTCATCAGGGGCTGGGCACAATGATGACCGGCCCGCACGGCAATTCCATCATTATCAAGGATGGTCCCGATGTCATGCGGATGCACGCCGTCCATGGTGAAGGAAAGAACCGGCACCTTCCGCTCCACGCTCCCGTAGAGTTTCACTCCGGGAACGGCCAGCAATCGCGGGGTGACATGCTCCAGCAGCCGTTGTTCCGCCTCTTCCACGGCATCCAGCCCGAGGGACTCGAGATAATCAACCGCGGCCCCGAGCCCGATCGCCCCGGCAATATCCGGTGTGCCGGCTTCGAACTTCTCCGGCCACTCGCAGAACGTCGTGCCGTCTTCAAAGGATACGCGGCCAATCATGTCACCGCCCGTCTGGTAAACCGGCAGCTTCTCCAGCCATTCGCTGGTGCCGTAGAGCACACCGATGCCGGTGGGACCGCATATTTTGTGGCCGGAAAAAACAAAAAAATCACAACCCAACGCCGCCACGTCGACCCGGAAATGCGGTGCCGATTGACAGCCATCAAGCAGGACCACCGCTCCAACCCCGTGGGCCAAACGGATCAGTTCCGCGGCGGGATTGATCGTGCCAAGCGCATTCGAGGCATGGACAAAGGATACGACTTTGGTCCGCGGCCCGAGCTGGCGGACGAAGTCTTCCCGGTCAATCCGGCCGTCGGCGGTGACATCCACCACCACGATTCGCGCGCCGGTCTGCGCCGCAGCCTGCTGCCAAGGCACGATATTGGCGTGGTGCTCCATGCGGGTGAGCAGAATTTCATCGTCGGTCCGCAGCCAGCACCGGGCCAAACCGTGCGCAACGAGGTTGATCCCCTCCGTCGCGCCACGGACAAAAACAATCTCCCGCGGCGAAGGCGCACCGATGAAACGCGCCACTTTCTCGCGGGCGCGGTCGTAGGCCTCGGTCGCGGCCTGGCTCAGATAATGCACGCCGCGGTGGATGTTCCCGTTTTCCTCCCGATAAAAACGGTCCATCGCAGCGAGAACCTGCCGCGGTTTTTGCGAGGTGGCGGCATTATCGAGGTAAATAAGCGGACGACCGTTGACCTCCGTCCCGAGGATGGGGAAGTCGGCCCGGATCTCGGAAGGGTCAAAAGGCGGCATAAGACAAATCTCAGTATAGTCGAACTGTCCTCAGAATGCGGTCAATTTCGGCTGGCCCGAAAGGAGGGGATCCACCACCAAGAGACCTCTCCCCCACTCGCCGGCCACGGAAATCCCCCCCAATAACGTTGCCAAGGTCGATGGTGAATCACAGACTGCCAAGGCTGAACACATGAGCCTTCCGCCCACCCAAAATCAGGAACTCCTCAAGTGGGTCGGGCAGGTTCGGGACCTCTGCCAACCCGACCACGTGGTCTGGTGCGATGGGTCGGAGGAGGAGGATCGCCGATTGCGACAGATCATGGTCGACTCAGGTTCGGCCATCCGCCTGAACGAGCAAAAGCGTCCGAACTGCCTGCTCGTCCGCTCCGACCCGCGCGATGTGGCCCGCGTCGAAAAACGCACCTTCATCTGCAGCCGATCGAAAGACGACGCCGGGCCGACCAACAATTGGGAGGACCCCGCCGTGATGAAGGCCAAAATGTCCGGCCTTTACGCGGGCTGCATGCGCGGACGCACCATGTATGTCATTCCTTTCAGCATGGGACCGGTCGGCTCGAAGATCGCGCGTATCGGCGTTGAAATCACCGACTCACCCTACGTCGTGGTCAACATGCGCATCATGACCCGCATCGGTCAGCGTGTGCTCGACGTGCTCGGCCCGGATGGCTTCTACGTGAAATGTCTTCACTCGGTCGGTAGCCCCTTGCCGGCCGGCCAAAAGGACGTCCCCTGGCCCTGCCAACCGGAAAACACCTTCATCGCCCATTTCCCCGAGGAACGCCTCATCATGAGCTATGGCAGCGGTTACGGCGGCAACGCCCTGCTCGGTAAGAAGTGTCTCGCCCTGCGCATTGCCTCGGTCATCGGACGCGACGAGGGCTGGATGGCCGAACATATGCTCATTCTCGGTCTGGAAACGCCGGACGGGAAAAAAAGTTACGTCACCGCCGCGTTTCCCAGCGCCTGCGGCAAAACCAACTTTGCCATGCTCGTCCCGCCCGCCGCGCTCAAAGACTACAAGGTCACCACGGTGGGCGACGACATTGCCTGGATTCAGCCCGGTCCGGACGGCGCCCCGCGCGCCATCAATCCCGAAGCCGGCTGGTTCGGCGTCGCGCCCGGCACCTCCTACCGCACCAATCCCAATGCGATGGAGTCCTGCCGGAAGGACAGCATCTTTACCAACGTGGCACTGACCGACGACGGCGATGTGTGGTGGGAGGGCATGACCGAAGAACCGCCCGCGCATCTCATCAGTTGGCTGGGCGAAGATTGGACGCCGGGTTGCGGTAAGCCCTCCTCGCACCCCAACGCGCGCTTCACCGCCCCGGCGCGCAACTGCCCCTGCATCGACCCCGAGTGGGAAAATCCGGACGGCGTGCCGATCGACGCCATCATTTTCGGCGGACGTCGCATGAACGATATCCCGCTCGTTTTCGAGACGCGCGATTGGAATCACGGCACCTTGGTCGGCGCCACTCTTGCCTCCGAACAAACCGCCGCGGCCGAAGGCAAAGTCGGCGCCCTCCGCCGTGACCCCATGGCGATGCTGCCTTTTTGCGGCTACCACATGGGCGATTACTTCCGCCACTGGCTCGAGATGGGCGAAAAATTCGGGGCGAAAAAGCCGCGCATTTTCCACGTCAACTGGTTCCGCAAGGACGGCAATGGCAAATTTTTCTGGCCCGGCTTCGGCGAAAACCTCCGCGTCCTCGCCTGGATCGTCGGACGCTGCCGTGGTGAAGCCGGTGGACGCCCCAGCGCACTCGGCATCATGCCGGGCTACCACGATCTCCCGTGGGAGGGTTTGGATTATCCAGCCCAGCGCTTCGGCGCTTTGATGTCCGAGGACTCCGCCACGCTCGCCGAGCAAGTGCATTCCAACCAAGAATTCTTCGATCACCTAGGCCGGAAATTCCCGGCCGAACTTGAAGCTGAAGAGGCAAAAACTCTTGCCGTCTTGGGCTAAGACCGCCGAGCGCCGTCTCTCCCGGGAAGATGCGAGCCCTGCTCAGGCCAACATCGCCGCGCAGGACAACCTCTCGGACCAGCGTGGTGGCACTTCCGCGCCACCCGCCCCGACAAGGGCCCCGACGACAATCCCGCGGTGGCAATTGTCACCGCCAAGGTTGGTGTTGGCCACGAGGGCCGATTCCAGATCGTCCGCATATTTCCAGGCGAGAAAGAGCGAGGCCGGAAAAGAATCCTTCAAGTAGCAGGCCGGACTCAAAATCGCGCCGACCACTTCCTCGTCCTCTCGTGCGGCCCAAGCCTCGAGCTTCTTCCCCCCGACCCAGCCGTTGCCTGATTTTTCAATACTCTCGCGAACCGGAGCACCGTTCAGAATCGCGATGAGCATCTTGGTGAGATCGCGCGCGGCATGCTCGACGAGTTCCCCGCGATGCGTGACCCGCACCTGCTCGCGCACGGCAGCCAGCGCGGCACTTTCATCATCCGCATACCACACGGCCAGCACCGGCACATGGGCCAACCCGCCGATATGAATATCCTCCCCGCCGCAGTCCTCCGGCTTTTTGCCCCGCGCATACTTGGTGAAAAAATTCCGGTGGCATTCCTCCAAATAGGTATCCCGATGCCGCCCCGGCGTGGTCATGAACCCGACATAACGCCGCAAATAATCCGCACGGTCATACCCCCCGCACGCGCGCAACGACTCCAGCAGCTCCCGCGCCAACTGCATATTCACCGTATTCTCCCCCGCCGCCAGAAACTGATGGTAGTGCACGCCGCGCTGACCCCAATAGGGCGCCTGGTCATGCAAAATCTCGCCCTTGGCATTCGGCGCCGCATAGCTTGAGCGCCACAAGATGCTGTCCGCATGCGGACTCTTCGGCGCCACCAAGTCCGTCACCCGCCCGTAATCCCGCGCCAGAGCAGCACGGTCGTAATACCAATGCACCGGCATGGCCAGAGCATCCCCCAAGAATGCCCCCAGCAAACACCCCCGCTTCCGCTCTTCAAGATCCGTCATCCCCCCACCCTCCTCCCTCCACTTTCATCCCTCAACCCAAAACTTCGCCTCACCGCGGCATCGCGATCGGCGCCGGCACCGGCTCCGCCCGCGCGTCCTGGCCCCGCCGCACAACCATCTCGGCCGTCACATCCGTCCACTGTTTCTCACTGACCACCGTGCGCTCCGGACGGAACACCGGCACATACGTGGTGTAAACCTGCGGCACAGTCTCCCACTGCCCCTGGCTATTCTGCACCCGCTGATACATCACGTTGCTCTGCGGAATGCTCTCCCAACTGGCGGGAATCTGGTTGACGGTCTGGCGCACATCGAACCCCATCTTGCGGACCACCACCGCATCCGCCCCCTGCAAGCGCGCATTGTAGAGGAGCGCTTTATTGACGAAAGGATAGCCGCGATCGGACTGCAGGGTGAAGCGGCCGATGACTTGGTGCGGCCAAGCGGGAGGTTCGGATAGAACCGGGACCGGCTCGCGTTTGCCCTTGGGCGGATAAACCCGGTCGGAAGCCGGGGTGTAAAACACCGTGGTTTCGCTCAGCGGCACGCAGCCGACCGCCGCCCATGAGATCAACGGCAAGATAAGCAAGGACCTTAACGCACCCCTCCGCATAGCCGTCCAAGTTCGTCCTTAAACCCTAATTCCTCAACCCCCAACTTCCGCTGTTTGACACCGCCCCGCCCCTCCCGTAAATATTCACTCCTTGCCGATGGTGGCCGTAGCTCAATGGCAGAGCCCCGGATTGTGATTCCGGTTGTTGCGGGTTCGAATCCCGTCGGCCACCCACCTTTTTTTTCGGCGGGCGCCACATCATGATGTTCTGGTTAAAAAGGCTTCTTCCGGACCCGTTTCGGAACGCACCGTGCTACTTTTGGCGCCTAGCCTGAACCGACCAAGTCCGGCCGCCTGCTTCATGGAAAGTAACTTGTCCGGCGAAAAACGAGAGGCCCACGGATGAGGCCGCTGGTAACTCGGCCCACGCGATCCATTGCGCTCTAAGGTCGAAGACGAGCTTCGAGACGGAAGAACTTCCTACTCTCACCACTGCCAACCGGGACGCGGAAAAGCTGGTGCTCGTGACCGGTGGGAACACCGGTTTGATCCGCGGCGCGCTGGCCGGCAACAATAGCCTGACCCGGGCCACCGAAATCCGAAAGATCGCCGACCGACACGCCGGTCACGACGAGGCTGGGGTCGTCGGTGCGCATGACCGCGGACACAACAAGATAGCCGGCCTCGATCGCCACGACAGGCGTCTCACCGGGTGATTGCGGATCCGCGGCAGCACCCACCGCGTAGGCCAAGAGCAGAGCGGGTGATGAGGGCAGGCTGCCTGCATTCTGGCCACTCCAACCCGCGTAGCTGGAACGCGCGATAGCAAGTTGCAGCGTAGCGGTGGTTTCGCCGCTGGCGTTGGCGGCGCGCAGAGCCACGCTGAAGTTGCCGCCCTCGGACGGACGGCCGATGATGCGTCCGGGCGTTTGCGGATCGACGACCAAGCCGGCCGGGAGGTCCTCGATTTCCAGGAGGTCCGGGTTGTTCGAGGCAGTCAGCTGATAGGTGAAATCCGCCCCGACTCGCGCGGTGGCGAGCAGCGGGCTGGTCATGACCGGCCGCGGCAGGACCGGTGCGACATACGGGGTGATGACAATATCGTCGAGGTTGGTGCGGCGGTTGGAGTTGCCCGCGGTGGCCGTGCGGATGCGCAGGCGGAGGGCCGAGGGCAGATCGAGGGTGGCGCTGAAGGTGGCCGCGTTTTCACCGGCGGTGAAGCGACCGATCTCCGCCCACGTCCCGCCCTGGTCCGTGCTGCGCTCCACGATCCACGGCACCTGGGTGTCCGTGCCGTAGCGGCGGTGCTGGAAGCTGACCGTGCCGATGCCGGAAAGGTCGGAAAGCATGGTCAGGGCGGAGGTGCCACGACCTTGCAACCGCGCCGACTTGGTTCCGATCTTGAAATCGTTGTCCAGACTGCCGATCAGCGCCTCGGTCATGTTCCAACTGATACCGTCAAGCGACACATCCCCGCTGGCATAGCTCCCCTTGGCCGCGTTCTCGAAATCTGTGATATAATTGACCGTGACCGGCACCTGCCTTTCGACCGTGCCATAGTTGATCGAGTCGGTCGGCGTGAAGACCACGGTGCGCAGGGTGAGGCCGAAGGGCGGCAGGGAAGCCGGTTCCTTGAAAACGAAGGCTCCGGGCACGCTAGCCACTCCGCCGGTCAGCGTCGCGGCGGAGAGTGATTGGCCCAAGCGGATGGTTGCGGCCACCGGGAGTTCGGTGATGGCGGGCGGTGACTGGCCCACAGTGAGGCTTATGGTGCCGGTGCCCGCGCCGGCGGCGTTAAGAGCGAGCACGCGGACGGTGAAGATTCCGGCCGACTGCGGGGTGCCGCTAATCAGTCCGCCCGGGCTGCAGATCAGACCTTCCGGTAAATCCCCGGCTTCAAAGAAGGCGGGGTTGCCCGTGGCGGCCAGCTGCAACTGGAAGGCTTGGCCCAGGGCGGCGGACGCGGTGTCGGCACTGGTCACCTCGGGCTTGTCGCCGGGCGGCTGGACCGACCAATCGAGGCGCAAATCGTCGATGGCCAGACCATGGTCGTTGCCGTCGTGATTGAGGTCGTTCCAGCGGAAGGTGATCCAAGCTCCGGGGGCAAGGAGGAGGTCCAGACCGGAGGTGACCGCCACCCGGTTGGCCGGATCGTTGCCGTCGAGCAGACCGGACGTGGTGTTGTTGACCGGCGAGGTGAAATCCAGTGATGGCAAGAGATTCCAGGCCGCATTACTGCCCGGCGTGAGGTCGGACGCGGCGGAGCCGATCTGATATGACATGCTGACCGTCTGCGCCGCGCTGGTTGTGCCCCCGGAACGCCACTGCTCGCCGGTGTATGACAAAGATGTGAAAGAGAGCAACCCGCCCGTGTCGTTGCGGAAGGACGCACCCCAGGCAAGCGCCCCGCTTCCGCCGGAACCCACGGAGCCGAGGGCGCGGTCCGTGCTGCTGATCGTGCCGAAGCTGTAGAGTCCGCCCGTCGAGGATCCGCCATCGCTCGAAATGATCGTCGTGGTGTTGGTCGCACTGCGCTGCGCATACCATCCGGACAGCGTGGAATCGTCGGTCCAACTGGTCGTGCCCGACGATGGCAGGCTATTGAAATCCTCCAGATAATAGCCAGCACCGCTGATCGAGGTGGAGGTGCTGACGCCCGTCGAGACACCCTGCGCGTCGAGCACGAGGAGCGAGGCGGCGCCGCTTTCGTAGTTGGCGGCCACTCCGATGAGGCTGACCTCCTGGTCGCCGTCGACCACGGCATCGGACGCGATGGTCACGGAGAACTCGGCCGAAGTTTGTCCGGGCTCGATGGTCACGTCCGCGGGAATGGTAATGTCCGCGGCCGCCGCGCCGATTTTGACCAGTCGCACGGTGACCGGTTGGGCGATGGCCACGGCGATGCGCACGCGACCGGTCACGCTCTGACCCTCGGCCACCGCGGACGGCGTGACCGTCATGGTGAGGGCCGGCAATTCGGAGAGCACACCGAAGACCTGCGCGACCAACTCCGGGCGGTCGACGAAGGGATTCCGGTTGCGCTGGTATTGGGTGTAGATCAGATGGTTGCGTTGGCGCTCGGCTTCGCTGACCGGATCCTCGAGGTGCCACTGCAGGAGGGTCGAGAGGTACGCGAAGGTGCCGGTGGATGCATCGGGTTCGTCCGCAAGCCGCAGGTCGAGCGTCTCCGTATCACGTCCGTCATAGCGCACCGCCATGTAAAACATGGCCCGCGCGATGTCGCCTTTTTCCTCCGGACGCGGCGTCCAAATACCGCCCTGCCCGTTGTAGTAATCGTAAAGGCATTCCAGACAATTGGGCGGCGTGCGCGCCGGATCCACGGGGTGGAAAGGATCGGCTTGGTCGTAAAGGCGGTTGCTGCGGGAGGAGTTCACCGAGCTACGGATCGGCCGGAGATTGAAAAGATCGGAGGTGTCGGCCCCCGTGCCCCCGACGCCGAGGGACTGGGGCCAAAGGTGCTCGCGCGCCCAGGAATTCTCCGTGATCGAGGTATTGCCATTCCCCGCGGTGTCCCAGGCCGGCACGCTGCCGTTGCTGTAGATGAGCCGGACGTTGACCGGGTTGGCCGGATCCTGATCGAGGACCTTCAGTGCGTCCCACGCGTCGGTCCAAGTCGCGGTGTAAGGAATGACCGTGTGGTTGCGGATGATGCTGTGCAGCGCAGCCTTCAGGGCCGGTCCGGAAAGTCCCTCAGCCGCCGCGTAGTATCCCTGCGGCGGGGTGTATTGCGCCCGGCCCGAGGCCTGGAGGGCAATGAGCAGAATAAAAATTATGCGGGCGAAAACCACGGAATGCTTTGAGGTGAATAGACTTACTTTGATAATAGCCGCTTTCCAGCCCGCCGCAAGGGCGCCCCGCGCCCATTGACCCCTCCAAGCTTGCCTACCGGCTGTCCCCGACTTCGGCTGGACATTGAACACGGAAAACTGAACACCGTCTGCCGAGGGACAAACATTAGCCACCGATGGAAGAAGATGCCAGAAGATGGTTTCCCACGGTCTGACCCCCACCAAACAAGAAGCCCCGCGCCTCTGGAGACGCGGGGCTTGGTGAATTATTCTGTAACGGACCGAAGCCTCAAGGCGTCGCCGCCGTGACACGATAGAATTTGCTGCCGCTGGCCGGAACGGTGATTTGCTTGCGGGTGTAGCCGGCGGGCGGTGTCGGCGAGACCGGACCATCGACCACGCTGACCGTGCCATCGTTGGCGAAGGCCGTGGTGGCAAGGTTCCCCGTGCTCTGCACGCTGTAGGCGACATCGCTGCGCTGCAACCACGTGACGACGAGGTTACCCCCGGTTGTCACGGTGCTCAGCAACGAACCGTTACCCAGCGTCGGGTTCGTGCCGAAGGCGTATTCCTGCTCGTTGCTGAAGCTGTCACCATCCGGATCGGCCGTCGGAGCACCGTTGGTCGCAGGATTCAGGCCAAAGCCGCCAGCCCATGTGTCATAGGCACTAGCCGCGCCACTGACGGTGCCGGTCACCGCGATGTTCTGCGGAGTGGCTCCGGCACTGGTCAAGGCGACTTGGCCGGCGGGATTGCCAACGGGCGCGGTGGCGGCGATGCGCACATAAACCGGCGTGGACGGCACGGTGCCACCCACTTGTGGGAGAGCCACCGAGGAGGAGAAGGTGCTGTTGTCGCGCGACACCTCGTAGTTCACCGGTGCGGTGACGGTGATGTCGCCGATCAGTCCAGCACCCGAAGCGTTGAAGGACTGCGAGGCGGAAGGACTTCCCTCCGTGGCGGTGAAAGACGTGAGTGAGCCGCTGATATTGATGGCGGGAGCGGGAATTTCCGAGGTGCTGACCTGGAAACTGGCCAAGCCAATTTGACGCGAGGTCCCACCGAGCGTGCCGCGGCCACTCGCCCAAGTGATGGCGAATTCCGCACCGGCGGGGATATTCAATCCGGTCAGGGCCGCACTGAGCAGCTCGTCGCCGGGCGCCCCACCCTCGCCTGATGTGTTGGCCGTGCTGTAGGCCAACTCGGCAATGACGTTGCCATCCAGCGAGACGGCCCAGGCCGGATCGTTGGTCTGATCGACGCGCTCAACACGCCCGAGGTAGCTCACGTAGAGTGTGGTGATCGGAGCGCCAGTATCGTTGATGAAGCTAGCGGTGACGGTCAACGTGCCGGATGCAGCGGTGTGCTGGTAGCCGAGAACACCCGGGTCACTGACCCCGCCACGGTATCCCGCGGAGCTGCCTGATCCCCAGATGCCGCCGTAATTCAGGACTCCGCCCGAGGAAAGAGCAGACCATCCCGTGGGCAGGGATCCATCGAAGTCGTTGAACGGTTCCGCGTAGCCACCAGCGAACGAAATCGCTGGCGAAACGGTCGTAAAAGTCTGCACGGGGGTGTAGGTCGTTCCCTGAGCGTTCGTGGCATAGGCCGCAATAGAGTAGGAGGTTCCCGCCGTCAGGCCCGACAAGGAAGCCGGCATCAAGCCGACGCCGGTTGCGGGATTAGAAATATCCGTAACCCCTGTGCCGCCCAACTGCGGGGCGGGATTGACGGAGGTCTCGGCGTAAACGAACCCCTGCGCGGAGATCGCCTCACCGCCGTCGCTGGTAACGTCCGCGGACACTTCCGCACCAGTGCGGGTGATGGTCCCGGGCGGTATCGAGAGAGAGGATACGGACGGAGGCAGGAGGATTGCCCCGACCTGAATACTTAAGTTGCCGATGCCGATTTGGCGGGAACTACCGGATGTCCCGCCGCGCTCGGAAGTCCAAGCAATGGTAATTGTCTGCCCCGCGGCGACCGTAAGGCCAGTCAGGGTGCTGGTCGTCTGGACATCAACGCCCGCGGAAGTGCTGTAGGCAAGCGAGGACACCGATTGGCCGTCGACTGTGACGGCGTAGCTTGGTGGCCGCGTCTCCCCAGCTCTGGCCACCATGCCGAGGTAGCTGATCGTGAGGGCGTCGATGGTGTCACCCGTATCATTTCTCAAGGTGAGGATCTGCCGAACCACACCGGAGCTGCCGGTGTGCTGGTAGCCGAAGACATTAGCGTTGCCGCGACTGCCGGCCGAAGTACCTGTCCCCCAGTCGCCCAGGTAGGCGACTACCGAGCCTTGGAGGGCCCATCCAAGCGGCAACGTTTCAGCGCTGACAAATCCCGCGAAATTTTGCGTGTAGCCCCCCGAGTTTAGGCTGGCAGAGGGCAGGTCGATGTTGCGCACGGTGACGATGGTCTGGCCGAAGGTGTAGGCCCCTCCACCATCGGCGATAATTTGCACCGGCACGTCGCTTCCGGGGGTGAAGTCGCGGGTGGTGGTGATGGTGAAGAGCGCCGAGGTTTCGCCGGCAAAGATGGGGACCTCGCACGAGCTGGCCGGAGGATCGCCATAGCCGTTGTCGACGAGCACGAGGGTGGGGTCCGCGCTGGTCACCGTGACGATGACATCCTCTACAACCGCCTCGGGAATGGAGACCGTTCCGATTGCGGTCGAGCCTTCATTGATCGTGGTGGGGTTGGCCACAATGGAGATGACCGGCAAACTGGAGGTGAAAAGTTCGAACTGGTCCATGCGCCACCGCGAAGTGGCGGTGGGGCTGGTCGCCGCCAGTTGGAAGGCAACATAGACGCCGCTTTGGCCGGCCAGAGTCGGGGGCAGAGGAACCGCGCCGCTCGGGGTGAAATCGGTGGAGGTCGACAACACCGCCGCGGGTTTGGTGAAGGCAATGTCGCTCCAAGTGGCGGAGGCGGGATCACCTTCGCCGGCATAGTCCGAAGAATATTTGAAGGTGAATTCGCTGTCGTCGCCCGCATCGTTGAAGGCCCGCTGCAGATTGAAGGTGGCGACAATATTCGAGGCTTGGGCCGGAAAATCAAAAGGCCCGAGTACGAGCCAAGCGTTGGCCGGCACCGCGCCGGGTGCAGCGTTATAGCCGTTGATTTCCATGAAGGAGTTTCCGCCTGCGGAAGCCCGCACCCAACTGCGCGTGCCCGCGACTGTGTAAGTATACCAAGGAAACGCCGTGCTCTCAAAGGTATCCGGCCCATATGGCAGGGCGATACTCGTCGGCCTGACCGCGGCGCTAACAGACACCGCCACATCGGCGGCGCCCGTGCTGGATAGCGTGATGGGGGAGGAAATTTCACCCGCCGGGGCAGACGCTGCGATGCGCGCGTAAAAGGTCCCGCCGACCGAAGGAAGGCTGGCCGAGGGCCCGAAGTTGACGTCGTCAGTGGATACCTCCAACCCCGCGGGAGGCGTCACGGTAATCGCACCCGTCAAATTTGCGCTGGTCACAGCCAAACTTTGTGAGGCGGATGCGACGCCTTGAAAGGTGGTGAAAGGGAGCAGCGAGCCAGTGGGAGAAATGACCGGCTCACTGGGATCGGGACCACCGGAATTCGCCTCCTCGAAGGTCGTGGCTACGATGAGCTGGCTGACCGAAACCACGGTGTCAGGCGTCGCGCTTGCTTGACGAAATCCGAAGGCAGAGATCAGCGGAACAGTATCGGCCAGGGAAGACACACTGGGATCGCTGCTTGAGACAGGATTGATCCAGAGCGTGGAGAGTCCGGTTGCGAAGTTAAAGCGAACCACCGCCCTGTAGGTTACCCCGTAATTCAGGTCCGAGGGCCAAACGGCTTCTGCAGCGCCGCCCGCACCGGCAATACCGGGTCGGTAGCCGACGGCGGAGAAGGCCGCGATATCGAGTCTGGCGGTAAAATCAAACGCTGCGTCCTTGAAAAGGGCAAAATATTCGAAATCGTCGCCGGTGTAAGCGCCGGGGTCGGCGACGGAAAAATCCAGGCTGTAGTAGACCTCAGCGGCAGTCCTGTCCGCAAATGTCGTTTGAACATCCTCGGAGGCGGCATCCGTAATGATCACCTTGCCTGCGGAGACCTGCATTTGTCCTGCGGTCCCGCTAAAGGTCGTCCAACCGGGGTTCGCCGTCAGTGCGCCATCAGGATAAGTGCTGAAGTCATCGCTAACAAGAGTCTCTGCATTTGTTTTGAGAGCAGAAGCAAAGCTCATGAGGAGAGCCAAGAACAAGGTCGTGATACTTCTGAAAAGGTGAGGGGAAAAAGGTGATTTCATTGTAATAAGAGCGGATTTTCCTGAGAAACTATCCAAGCACGCTGGACCCGCAACCCAGCGCGCGCAACCTTTTTTGCGCTCTGTGACAAAAAAGTCACGCGATGGATTCATGACCGGATAAGTCATCTTCAAGGCTGATATCACCCGCACTTCTGCTTGCCGATGGAGGCGGAGCAATGCGACCGGGTCCGGCAACACCCGGCGGACTCACACCAATTACGAAAAGGTTCTGGACGTCTGGCAAGGTAGAGCGCGCCGTCCCGTCGCGATGAAGACATCGCGATCCACCCGACGCGCAAAAGTCTGAAATCTTATAGTGCCCGGGATCAGAGCGGTTTAAGTTCTGTGGTGGTCGGTCAGGTCTCTGACCCGCGCGGACGGGCTGGTCCCGTCCGACGGGAACAGGTCTGGCTGCGCTCCAAGAGACAAGGTGATGGGCGGCGCCTTGCTCGGCCGCAGCGGGTATGACTTTTGCAAAACCGCCCTGATCGACTTCCAGTCCGGCGCGAAAGAAAGTCCGTCCCGGAGGCACATCAACCGGCGGCGCCTCTTGGCCCGGTTGCCAGATCATCGCAGCGCCAGAAACTGAATCGCGCCGTGCGGTGCCAAGACCGCGGTCGCCGGTCGGCAGATGCACCACTGACCACCGAGAGCGGCAGTAACGAACCGCGGGCGGTCCACCGGCGATCGATCCGTGCAGCAGTGGTGGTTCTCAGGGCGCTGCAGGCGGCGGTGCGGCGGAACGTGCCGCCGCTTCAGCCTCTTTCTTTAGCTCCGCGATTCTGTTTTCCGCGTCGCGCTTGTGTTGCTGGAGGGTGGCGTTGGTGCTGTTTCCCGCGACAGCCTGCCGGGCCTTGATCATATTGAGGATCGACTGCTGCTGGTCCATTTCCATCCGGGCTTGGGTAATTTTCGCCTGTTTCTCTGCTGCCGCAGTCATCGGCACAGAAGCGACCGCAGGTGCCGGGGCCAACTCTTGGATTTCTTGGTATCCGCCACTGATGAATTGAGGCCGCATCCGGCCGAGATTGTCCGGCACGACTACAATGTAGCCGCTCTTCACGGTGCTGAAGTCCATCTCCATGGTGTTGAGGGCCGGCGGACCTCCATCCACGGCCAACACGCTCACCTTGGCACCGATGACCTTGGGAGCCACTCGGACTTCCTGCACCGCGTTGGCGGGAACCTTGATCTCGGCACCCTGATCGATGGTTAAAAGCGTTTGCCGACCGGCGGGAAAGTTGAGCACTCGAACGGCCCGGTCGGCGGCATTGGGGGTCGTCGGATCGTCGGGGAAAGCCTTGATCTGCCAACCGGCGGAGGAAGACTGCCAAGCCACGAAAGTGTAGGCCCGGGCGGGCTGCAGGGTAACGGAGCCGTCGACGAGCACCTTGTCACCGGAGCGCAACTCAATGACCACCCCACCCGGCCTGATCGAATCGTAGTTGCTTCCGAAAGTCGCCGGACCATCGGTCACGGCGACAACCTGCGGCGGAGCATCCACCTGCGAAGCCTGTTGCGACTTGATCCCGAGTTGCAGCGAGACGTTACTACCTTCCAGCGGAATGAGAAAACCGCGGATCATAGCCGGGGGCGATTCCTTCTTTTCATTCGGCCGGACAGCAGCGCCTTCTTCACTGGTGCGCTGCGCTGCTTCGACCTGGGCCATGACCACATCCATCGGGGCCAAAGCGGTGAGACAGCAAAAAAGAGACAAGGATCGGCGAAAATTCCGTCCCCAAGTCCGACCAGATGGGGAACCTTCCCCCGGGCGATCATCCTTGGGTGAGCCAAAAGAAGCGGTCACTTGCTGCACCGGGCCTGAAGATGAGGCGATTCCGGCCGAATCACTCCGCTGGAGCGGCCGAATTACGAGCGGGAGGGTGAGCGAGTATTTAGAAGCAAGCTTAGTCATAAGAGGAAGAAAGGACGCGCACTGTGTAGCTGGTGGGGGCCGCGAAGCGGCGGGCGATGCGGACCGATTGTGCTGGCTCGAAAGTGTCGTTAAACACCTCGCTGGTGGGGAATCGCGGCGTCAGCTCAAAGGTCTGCTTAAGCCGGACGGTACTCAAAACATTGGTCTTGTTTCCCGCAATCTGCAAGGCCTGCCCGATGGCGTAGACCGTGAAGACGCTGCCGCGTGGGGTGATCATTTCGATGGAACGGCGGACCAGTTCCTCGCGGCCGCGGTCAAAAATGTTGCTCATGGTCGTGGGAATGGTCCCGGTGTTGAAAATCGGCAATTCGGAAATTTCGCCACGCTCCCAGAAAGGGACCAAGGCACCGCTCGGCAGACCGGCTGCGGATGCGTTGGTCAGCCTGGATTTGAAGCTATTGACAACCCCGTTGAGACGGAACGAGTTGAGGTCCCGCCCGGCAAGACCCGGCGCGCCTTCGGGGGTTGGAGAATAGGTCAAGCCGTACAGCGCCGCGCGTATTGCCGCCCCACCATCGCGCAGGAGACCGTTGGGGTTGAGGAGCCCGGGCAGTGTCACGTTGGTGTTCGGAACACGCCTCCGCACGGTGAAAATGTCGGCCAGACGCCACGAAGTCCAAGTGCGGCTGGCATTGGTCTGTTTTCCGTCATACCAACCGATGTTTGTTCCGCCGAAGTTGGTCAATTCCGACTGCCCCACGCGCAGGGTGCGTCCGCCGCCCCGGGCCAGGGTCGGCACGGAGCCGGAGGTGATGTAGGGGCGCGCTGGATCGGTGATATGACCCAACTCGCCAATAGTCAGCATCGACCCGTTCCTCACGAAGAGGGGGGCATTGGATGCTCCCGGATTGATGCTGGAGTTGTCCGTCCAGCCGGCCGCGCGGACGTAATTGGCATTCGGCCGGCCGAAGGTGTTGTTGCCAAACATTGGCGAGGCGCCCGGCCCGATGGTGTTGTAAAAGCGAGTCTGGTCAGATCCGCCGCCGGGCACGTAAATATTGAACTCAAGCTGCTCCGAGAGCGAGCGCGGGTCACCTTCCGTTGCGTTAGGCTTGGTCTTGGCGGTCGACGCGCCATTGTTGGCGTTGCCCCGGAGTCCTCCGCCTCGGATGTTATCGATTTGGCCATTGGGGATATTGCCGGGGATATGGGACAAGTCGTTTCGGTTCCAAGAGCTTTCCACGATGGCGGAGAATCCTGAATTCCCACTTAGCACGCCGATGGGCAGCCCGACATGGCTTTCAATGATGCCCTGATCATTGCCGATGAGCACACCGCTGGCGTAGTCCGTGTTGCCACTCCCTCCGGGTCTTCCGAATTGCATGGCCACCTCAAAGAGGCGGTTGTACCCGAAATCCGGGCCACCATTGAAGGCGGCCGCGGCGGGCTGATAGCTGTAGTTGGCAGTCCTGATCGAGCTTGTCGTTCCGGTAAAAACCCGGTCTGAAGCGGGAACATTGCGCAGGGGAACTAACGAAGTGTCTGGAACCACAAGGACGTCAGGGGGATTAGCGCCCGTGTTCAACGCGGCAAGGGGAGCCGTGGTCAGTACGGTCACCTGACCGGCCGGAAAAACTACCGGGCTCTCAGTGAGGGCATCGATCAGCGGAATCTCCGACGAGGTACGGTTGTTGGATACAAAAGAGCCTGAACCCCGGCCTGCGTTGCCCGTGACCACTCCACCTTCTCTGCCGGCTCCCCAGGCCGGTTGGTCGAAGATTTTCAGGAAAGTGTCTGGACTGTTGGTGTAGTCGCGCGTGCCGGGGTTCCAAAACTCGAAGTAGTGGTCCAACCAGACCTCATAAGACGCGATGGTGGGGTTGGCCGCCCCGGCATTCGTGTTGAAAACGAATCCAAAGCTGTCGGGATCCGAGTTGGTCCACCTCATGCTGCGCACCCGTAGCTGGACCGCATATTCCTGCAAACGCGGCACATTTTCGACACCCATCGCCGCAATTGGGTTGGGGCCGGCGGTGCCCCCGCCTAAAGGCAGGATGCCAACGGTGGGTCGCCCCGTCACGAGGCTGAACGAGGAATCGTTGCTGATCACCGTCGGCTGGTCATCCGCATCTAGATAGTCGTAAATATTCGCCGCAATTTTATTGAGGTAGATAGCGGCGTGATTCGTGGAAACCGCGCTCGTGCTGTTGATGCCGGCGGGAGTGTTGGCCAACCGGTAAAAGCGCTGCCCGAAAAGCGGGGAGGCGTTGGTGTTGGTGATCGCCGCGATGATCCGGTTGAGTCCGGTGCGCTTGTCGCCATTGGTCACGGAGTTGAGGTTGAAGCGTGGAAACCCGCCGCGGGAAAGATCGAGGCCGGCTGAATGCGTGGTGGTGAGAAATTTTACCTCGGCTGCGGCACTCGCATCGCTGATGCCCGTAGCTAACATGGCGGTGAGCGGCGACGGGATATTGCCGTTGGTGGGATACGGGTTGTTTCCGCGCAAGGCCGCCAAGTCGGCGAAATTCGCGTTGGCAATCGCTGAATTGCTCGAGACCCCCCAGGCGCCGTCGATCCGCGCTTCACCCGCATTGGTGCCGAGGCTGGTCGTACCGCGCGGACCGTCGGTCGCGATGTTCACATTGACCTTGAAGCTCTCGTCTTCCATCCAGAAAGCAAAGCGTGCGTTGGTCTGGCCGCTCGCGTTGGTCAAGTAAATCCACTGCGCTGCGGTGACTGGCGCGACCAAAGCGCCGCCCGGATTAGTCGAGGAACGACTACCGACAAAAGGATCGGTTCGCGAATCGTTGGTCGCGTTGATATTGACCGATGTGCCGACCTCGAAAGGAACGCTGGAAACCACATCGGCCAGCGGCAGCAAATTGGTGGCAACACTACTGGCATTCGCACCGATGCGCGAAACCAGCGGCTGGGCCAAGAGAGTAACATCCGGACCGAAAGCTGCCGGACTGGCGCCGAGACTGGGGTTGCCCGACTGCGCGCGGGCATAGAGTACGGTCGCCTCGTTGTCGGTCCCGTAAACGAGCGAGCCGCCGACGTTCTGCCATCCGGTGACGGAGTCAGGGTAACGACGGATGAGATCGGCGAGCATGCCGCGGCCGACCGCAGCCCCGGCATCAGCGGCCAACTGGGCCTTGTAATAATCGGCCCCGCTGCGGGCCGAGGTGCGGTCGGTGGTCACGCTCTGCATCAAGGCGACGGCGACAATGGCCAAGACCGAAAGGATGATCAACGTGCTGACCATGGCCACGCCGTGCTCTCTTGATTTTTGGCGCGAGTTTTTCATTTGGGCAAATTGACCCGGAAGGTGAAATATCCGGAGTTCCGCAATTTGAAATCGGGGTTTTTCATCAAATCGAGATTCTTGACCCCATCCAGATCCGTCGTGGCCAGGTTGACCTCAATGGCGTCGGGGCGTTTGCCCGCGGCAGTGGCCGTATAAACCATAGTGCCGCCGTTGTTCGAGAAGGTAACCGGGACGAAATTAGTCCGGATAATTTGCACGCCGGTCACACCGCCCAAGTTGGGAGGCAACGTCCCCTTGAGCACGTTCGTGTTGGGCACGAGATTGTCGGCCAGCAACTGAAAGGGGGCGGAACTAGATACGGGCAACTGATTATTTTTTAGGCTCTCGTAAGTATCCTTGCTCCCCACGAACCGCCGGTACAGGCCATTGCTTTGCACCGAATACTCCACGTAGCAAATGTCGCCGACGTCGCCGCCCGAAGCATCTTGATAGTCGGCCGGACGCGTGACCAGAAAACCCAAGTTGGAACCATTGGTTCTGATTTGCGGCCAGAGACTGCTCTTCGGGCCGCTGGTGTTGGTCGGAACAAAAGCATTGGCCAGATCCTGGGCGAGCAGAAGGTGACCGGAGCGCCCCTCGCGGTCGGCCGCAATCTTTCCCTCGGTCACGCGCCAAAGCGAAAGCCCCGAAGACATGCTGCTGAGCAGGACGGCCATCATGATTCCCAAAATGGCGGAGGAGACGAGCAACTCGACCAAAGTGAACCCGGAAAGCGAGCCGGCAGTAAGGGGAGAACGACGGTTCATCGGTTTCAAAATGCTTGGTAAGTGACGAAGGACACCGGTTTGGTATTGGTCAGCGGCAGAGTTGCGGGGGCGCGCACCTCGACCGTGATCTGGTAAAGATTGGTCCAACCGGGAACATTGGTGGCGGAGAGGCGGGCCAAGGTGTCGATCTCCCACCGTGTCTGCTGAACAAGCAACTGAGGATCAGCCGACCCGATATTACTCCACGAGCTGTTCGGATTGTCCGCGTAATACCAATAGGGCAAGGAGGTGCGGGGCAAGTAGCCCATGACGATCGGAGTTCTGGCCAAATTGGCCTTTCGAGAGTTGTTCGGGCCCAAAAAAGGGCCGTCCCGGAAGGTGACGTTACTGATGTTAGGCGAGGCCGCCACTTGGGAGAAAAGCTGCTGGGCAATCAAGTAAGACCTCGTTTCCAGGGCGCTCTCGCTGCGAATGCGCAGAGCCGCAGGAAACAGGCCCAGGATGCCGACGATGACAAAGGCAAACAAACCAATGGCGATGACCACCTCGACAAGACTGAAGGCCTCCCCATGACAAAAGTTCCGAGGCGGGTGATCCGTCGGGCTGGACTCCGGACCGGAACTACCGCCCGTGGTGTGCTTATTCTTCATGATCGGTCGGGACATGGTTATTGATTGGTCACCGCATCGGTAATTTTAACCCGCCCGGTCATCGGGTAAATGGTAAGACGATAATAGTCGTTTGTTGCCGGTTTGAAAGTGACACTACCAGCGGAAAAAATCCCCTCTCCCACGCGGAGTTCGCGCAGGTCGTTCTGGTCACCCTCTTTGAGCCGTCCGAAGCGGTCGAACTTGATGGCCTTGACCGAGGTCACGTTGCTGCCATTGAGCTTCGGGATGAGCCCGGAAATCTGCGGCGAGGCAGTCGCTTCCCGCGCAATATCCTCCGGATGGATAAAGACCCCGTTGGGCAGGCGAATCCAGCGCGAGAGCGGGACGAAGTTGGAAGTCTCCCCGTCGCGCGGTCCGCGAAAAACAATCATCGACGAAGCGCTGAGGTCGCTCGAGGCAAAGCTCCCTCCGGGGAAGGCAAGGTAGGCATCGGTCCCGTTCTGGATGGCGGCCAGGCGGGCCTGCTCCAAGGCGCCGCCGAGCAGGCTGGAACCGCCGCGCCGCCCCGCCACCCCGAAAAGACCCTGCAAAGAAGGCAGAGTGAGGCCCGTGAGCACGGCAATGAGGGCGACAACTACGAGCAGCTCAATCAAGGTGAAAGCCTTAGCTTTGGCGTGGCCAAAATGGCGCGCACCACGCGGCGACTGGCGCGTGCCGAGCATCACGAGTCGAGCCCCGTGCTCCATGCCCCGTGCTCCGTGCTTCGCTCGCATCATGGCTAGTTTCTAATCCACTGGGCCGGATCTTTTGGAACATTGTTGCTGGTCCAAAGATCATAAAAACCCACGTTGTTGACCGGGTTTGTGGTGTAATTGTATGCGGCGCCCCAAGGGTCCTGAAATATGGGCGTGTTGCCATTTGTGCCCGTTATGCTCGGGGTCGGCTCGAAATAAACTTTGCCGTTAAGATTGACCGCGTTGGCAAAATTCGTCTGCCCGGTCAGTTCACGGTAAAGGTTGTTTGAGGCAGGATAAGCCGAGTAATCGATGTAGAAGCTATCGATCGCCGCAGCCAGCGCGGCGACTTCCGATCGCGCCCGCGACTCAGCGCCCTTGCGGTTAACGTAGCCGAGGGTCGAAAGGGTCAACCCAGCGAGAATCGCGATGATCGCGACAACCACCAGCAGCTCAATGAGGGTGAAAGCGGCACGCCAGCGCCGCATGGAGCAGAGACCGGCAACCGCAGGGTTAGCGAGCGTTCGGGGGCGCATAGAGGACCCGGAACAGTTCCGAGCTGAACACGGAACACTGAAAACTGAGCCGAGGCTTGACGAGAGGGGCTTTAGCCAAAACTTCGCGAGGGTAAACGAGCAGCTCATGTAATCACATTGTAAACACCCCCGCGGAAAGTCAACCCCTTTTTTGCGCCACCGCAGACCGTGACAACATGCGTTGCAGCAGAGCCTTCTTTTCTGCGGCGGGGCCGCGACCTTTTGTGTCCACCCCACGCAACGGGTTCTGGGCCCAAGCCGAGACCCTCCCGTTGCTTGCTCTGGTGGCCAATCTCTCGCAGCAAAGGAGCGACGTCCGCAGCAGGGCGCCGTCTATCAACAAAATACTGGACAACCCCTAGCCCAAGGTTAATTTTTTGGAGAGCTTAGCCAAAAACAAACTCCCCTCATGAACACACGCGCCCTCCTCGTGCGACTCTTCGTCGCGCTCACCCTCACCTGCGTTTTTGCCGCCGGACAGCTTTTCGCGCAGCCGATTTCCTTCGATGATGCGATCGGCGACATCGACCCGGGTATTTCCACGGGCGGCGGCACGCTCGACATCGTCAGCATGGAAGTCAGCGACACGGTGGATGACGTGATTTTCAGGCTCACGGTCAACGGAAGCATCGCGACAACCGATTGGGGCAACTTCATGATCGGCATCGCCAACCAAAAGACCACGGGAACGCAAACCGGCAATGGCTGGGGGCGCCCGATCAATATGGACGCTGGAGGCGGCAACGGAATGACGCACTGGATCGGTTCGTGGGTCAATGGTGGCGGCGGATCGCAACTTTTTACCTACAACAGCGCCACCTGGGACGGTCCCGCTTCTTTGGCCGGTTATTCTTTTGCTCCAGGTACCCAAAGTATCATCACCTACACGGTGACCAAAGCCAGCCTCGGCGTGGAGACGGGCGACACCATTCTTTTCGACGCGTACTCCTCGGGCGGCGGTGGTGGCGATTCTTCCGTCGACGCGCTCTCCAACCCAGAGGTTGCCATCACCGGCTGGGGCGGCCCTTACACCTCGCAGTCGCCCGTCATCAGCGCCTACACGCTTTCCAATTCCGCCCTCATTACCACGCAAAGCATCACCTTCCGTGTGGACATGAACTTTCAAATCGAGGAGGGCAACTTCGACCCTCTCGTCGATCTTCTCGAGGTCGTCCCCGTAGACAACGCCGCCTTTGTTCGGACGGACCTGTCAGAAATCTCCGGTGAGGCCGGCGTCTATGAGGCAACGGTGTCCACCACGGCGCCCTTGGCTGGTACCGTAAGTTACCGGTTCAGCATCGTCGGCGCCGAAGCCGACACGCCCGAAAATCTGACCCGCAGCTTTGCCATGCCCTCAGCGGACACGGTCTTGCCCGTCGTTTACTTCGATGACCTGCAAGGTTTCCGGGACGTCACTTTCTCCGTCGATATGAGCATCGAGATCACGGCCGGAACATTCGATCCGTTGAGCGGCATCGTCGAAGTACGCGGACCTTTTAATGATTGGGCTGGCACCGCTCTAGCTCCCGTGGGTGACGGCGTCTACAGCGGCACGGTGCCGTCGATCGGTGGTCTGGAAAATGAAGCGATAAATTACAAGTACTGGGCAACCGGTCCAACGTGGGAGTCGATCGACAACCGGTCCTTCAACCTCGCCCTGAATCAAGACGGAAGCCCCACACCGGCCCAAGTCCTTGTACCCACGCCCAACTTCAACAACGCCACCGGGGGCCGCCAAGTGACCTTCACCGTGGACATGACAGTCATGGAAGCACTGGGTCGCTTCACCCCGGGACCGGACTCGTTGGTCAAGGCCGTGGGCAACTTCAACAACTGGAACACCGCCGGGACCAACTACCAGCTTACCGATCCTGACACGAACGGCGTCTACACCGGAACGTTCTTCCTTGTGGGAAGTCAAGGATCGCCGCTGCAGTACAAATTCTTCAGCCCCGGGCTCGTGTACTACTCTGGTGCGGATGCGGGCAATACTGGCTACGAAATCATCAGCCAGGCGGACCCGTTGCTGAATCGGACCAATGCTCTGGGGCCGACTGATACTCCGCAAACGCTGGGGTCGGTGTTCTTCTCCGACCAGTTGTTCGGTATCATGGACACCGCAACCTTCCCGCTGCCGGCTTCCTCCTTGACGAACTTCAGTACGACGCAGGGGACCCCTTCTGCGGCTCAGTCTGTTGCGGTGAGTGGTCTGCAGCTGAGCAACAACGTTCTGGCCACCGCGCCGATCGGTTTCCAAGTGTCTCTGGACGGAACCAACTATTTCCCCAGCGTCAATCTGGTACCGACCAGCGGTACCCTCAGCAGCGTGCCTCTCTTCACCCGCGTCGCCTCCACCGCTTCGCCTGGTGTCCAAACAAACCTCACCCTGTCTCTGACCAGCGTGGGCAGCCAGTTCACCGACATTACGGTCGGCAGTTCCGTCGAGGCGACAGCCGAGACCTTTTCGAACTGGAGCGGCGGAGCGGCGCTCACCCCGGCCCTCCAGCTGGAGTATGCCATTGGCGGGGCGACCAGTCCGAACGCGACCAATGGCGTGCCTTCGGTCACCACCGTGACCTCCAACACGCTCTCCATCACCGCGGTGGTCCGGACCAACGATCCGACGCTGACCGTCAACGGCCAGTCCTTGATCGATCTGGCCGTCGGACCATGGACCACGAACAACGTGACCATGACCCCGCAGTTGGATGCCGCTCCGGAAGGCTGCCAAGTGCAGACCTTCAGCACGCCGCGCGACCAAGACAGCAAGAAGTTCCTGCGCCTGCAGACCACCTTGCCCGCCGATCCCCAGCCCTGACCGGCCGATTCCAGAACGGGCGGGGTGTCATCACCCCGCCCGTTTTCGTATCCCGCCCGCCCTTTCGGTTCTTGGCCTAGAACGGTTCCGGAAAAGCCGTAGCCACGGATAGAAGAAGATGGAGGAAGATTATTTTGCGCCGGCACACCGGCGCAACTTTCTTCGGCTCATCCTCCCTTATCCTCCCCAATCCGTGGCTACATGTTTTTTCAAACCGCTCTAGCGCAGGCGTTGGCCGAGGACACCCAGCCGGGCGGCAGGGTCGTCATCCGGAACTGCTTCCAAATCGACGGTAACGGGAAAGTGGTCGGAGTAGCGATTGCGCCACTTCTTGGGATCACGCAAGCCGTCTTGGTTGTGGATCGTGAAACTGGCCTCCTTGACCTCCTCGAACGTCCCGAGCGGAACGGCGTGGTCAATCTGGCGGTCGAAATGGATGATGCTGCGGCCGCGACCGGTGAGGAATTTGGCGAAGGCCTTCTCTTTCCAGGCACCTGCCTCGGCGGCTGATGGGTCGTGATTGAAGTCACCCATGACCACGATGTCGTTGTCTTGGCCGGAGTCGGCGACGAGTTTTTGCAGATAACCACTCAACGCCTTGGCCTCGGCCTCGCGGCGCTCGAAATCCTCCGGTGTCCGCCCCGCTTTGAAATGCACGGCAACAACCCGGAAGTCCGGGCCGCCCGACCGGTCGCGGAAGGCCCCGGCCACCGGTTGGCGGTGGAAGAGCAGCCCGGAGGACACCCGCGTGGCCAACTCGGATAATTCCCCTGCACCGAGCATTTCAACGCGCGAGTCGTCCCAGAGAATCCCGGGGGCGACTTGCCCCTCTTGGCCCAGTCGACCACTCGTGCCGAGGACGAATTTCCAATCCGGACCGAGGAGCTGGGTCAGGTCTTTGAGGGGCTTCTCGCCGTTGATCTCGCTCACGGCCAGCACTTGCACGCCAAGGTCTCGGATGTAGTCGGCAATGGCCTGCATGTCCTCAGCGGTGCGCGGCGGATCCTTGCGCCTGCCTAAAAATTCGAGGTTCCATGCTCCGAGACGCAACGGGGTGAGACCCGGACGGCTCACTGCCGCCTGTTCGGCGGAATCCCCCGCGGCACGGCGGTTGGCCTCCACGGACGAAAGTGCCGCTTCCCACTGGGCAGCCCGTTGACTCATGTGGGTCTCGTAGGCTTTTTTTTCGCGCGCTTGGCGCTCGGCAATCTGCTGGTCGGTCAGCGCTTTTTGGGCGCGAAGCTCCTCGGCCAGCTTGATGTCGCGGGTAAACCAGCTGCGCGGACGCCTCGCCTCAACCAAGCCATCGGTGACCACAAAATAGCCAGCCTCCTGCCGCAGAATGCGCACCTCCACACCTGGCGAGAACCCCCGCACGCCGTCCTCGTGCGGCTCGCTGAAGCGTTTGACCACATAAAGAATGCCCTCGGGGGCAAAACGGGCTTGCGGCTCCGGCGTCGGCTCGGGGGTCGGAGTCGGCACAGGGGTCGGAACTGGCGGTGGCTCGACCGGCGGAGGTGCCGGCGTCGTCATCCGCTCGTAATAGTCATAGCCAAAATACCCCAGCCCCAAGAGGACCAGCAGAAGGAGAATCTTACTCAAAGTAATCGAGGGAACGGAAAACGCACCAACTGTTCCGAAAAGACCAAACCGGGTCAATCCCCAGCTCACGCCAAAGGGGGGGTCAGGCCTTGCTTTGTGCTTTTTTCCTTGGAGCACCAAGCCACTTCATCTACACATCCTGCTATGCCACGGAAGCCGCGTTTAGAATTTGCCGGAGCAGTTTACCACGTCATGGACCGCGGCGACCGATCGGAAAATATTTTCCACGATAATGAAGACCGGCGAAGGTTCATGACAGCCTTGGGCCAGACGTGCCAACGCACCGGTTGGTTGGTGCATGCCTTTGTGCTGATGGGCAATCATTACCATCTCCTCCTCGAGACACCCGAACCCAACCTTTCCCGCGGCATGCATTGGCTGCAGACCACCTACACGGTGCGACACAACAAAAGACACAACTTGCGCGGGCACCTTTTCCAGGGGCGCTACAAAGCCATCGCCGTGGAGTCTGATTCCGGGGGCTATTTTGCAACCGTTTCAGACTACATCCACCTCAACCCGCTGCGGGCCGGTCTACTGCGCAGCGCACTCAAGCTGGGCGCCTACCAATGGAGCAGTTTCCCCATGCTATATGCTTCACCGCGCGACCGGCCAGAATGGCTGGAGCCAACACGAGTGCTCGCGGCACACGGGGAGAAGGACACGCCCGCGGGTCGCCGGCGTTATCGACTGGCCATGGAACAACGTGCAAGTCGTGAGCGACAAGCACCCAAGCCGTCAGCCACGGAATGGCAGACGGTGCGGGAGGCTTGGGCGATCGGATCGCACGAATTCCGCCGCCGCATGCGCGGGATGCTCTTGGACCAGCAACCGATGGCCGCCGACCGAATCGCGCCGGCTTGGCACGACGAAGAGGAGGCGACGCGACTCATTTCCATCGGGAAGGCTCTGCTCCGGCTTGGGAATCTCGCCACATTGCCGAAGAACAGCAGCGCGAAGATTGCTCTGGCCGCATTCGTCAAAGCACGCACAACCGTTTCCAATCGCTGGCTGGGCGAACAACTCGCGATGGGGCACGCCAGCCGGGTCAGCCGCTACTGCCAAGAAGCAGCCGACCGACCCGACGTGGCGAAGCTGCAGAAATTACTGCAAAAAGCACAAAGCAAGGCCTGACCCCCTATTCGGGGATAATTAGAATCATGCCTGGCTTGAGCTTGGTCGGATCCTCCAGTGTCCCCTTGTTCGCTTCGAGAATCTTCGGCCACGACCCGGAGTTTTGGTAAAATTTTCGGGCGATACCCGCAAGGGTGTCACCACTGACCACCTTGTAAGTGCGCACGGCGTTGCCGGCGGCCAGCCCAGCGGCGCTCACGGGCAACGCCCGGCGCACCTCCGGTTCGCCGGAAACCGCCGGCACAGGCACAGGTGCAAGCGTGGGGGGCGGCATGGCGGCGACAATCATGGCCGGCGATGGCATCGGCGCCGGAGTTGGCATAACCGCTGATGGACGTTGCCGGTCGGCCGGAGCTCTCTGCCGCAGGTCGGTCAGTTGCTGCCTCAAGGCCAGGTTTTCATTCTTCAACCGGGACGCTTCTCGCGCCGGCATGACCGCACCCTCGGCGGCGCTTGAGACGACGAGCAGGCGCAACCGGTCGACATACCCTTTGACCTCGGTCGCGAATTGTCCCTGCGGGGCGAGTTCAAGATAGCGCTCAAAATGATGCAGGGCGCCAACCTCGTTTTTCAACTGATCCTCATAAAGCATGCCCAACCGGTAGTGTGCCTCCGCCGAGAGCATGGTGCCGTCCAAAGCTGTTTCATAATGCTGCAAAGCCGTTTGCACCTCGCCCCGCACCACCGCCGCATTGCCCTCGCGGATGCTCCGGCCGGTCTGCGAAACCGTGAGCAAATCGCAACCTGCCAACCCAGCCGCGACAACCACACCGGCTGACCGCCGCACGACCCAACCCACGCTTGCCGCTCGCTTCGTCATGCCACGCATGATAAAAGACAAATCATGACAGGCAAGGTTCTCCACGTTGCCCTTTTTGCCGTTCCTCTGCTCGGCGGTTGTGCCAGTTGGCAGAAGACGCCCGCCACCGAGCCAAAACCAAACCAGCAGATTGTTGTTCTGCCAAACGCAACGCTGGGGGCAGCGACCGCTCCCCTTCGTCCCGCCACCACAATCCAGCGACCAGCCTCCGCGACTACTGCAGCTAAACCTGCCCCTCCGCCTACTCCGGCCAAGGCCGAGCCGATCATGGTGACCAAAGCCGGTACGATTCCGGCCCAACCTGTCCCACTCTTCCGCCAAGCGATCGTTCTGGCCAATGTGCGCGCAGCCGTGGCAGGACTACCCGCGCAGCCCAAAACAGAATTCCAGCGCGGCCTTCTCACCCTCACCTTCCCTCGCGGTACGCAAGCCGAGGTCGCCACCGCGGTCAATCGCGCTTTGACCGTCCCCGAGGTCAGCCGCCTTCAAGTCATCCTCGCCCCTTAGCCCTGCCCGAGCCCAGACAGCCTTCTCCTTCGGCAAATGGAGGGAAAGAAGGCGAGGGACGGAATCGAACCGTCGCATAGGGCTTTTGCAGAGCCCGGCCTTACCACTTGGCTACCCCGCCGATCACGCTCTTATCTCTGACAGCGACCACCCCGCATGTCAAACCCGTGAATCCGTCATTGACTTGCCGCCCGGGCCTTTCGTATTATTCAGGGTCCTAGGCGGCATAGATTTCCGGCCGGCCGTCTCGTCTCAAATTTTTCCATGAATCATATGCTGCTCGAAAAAGCCCGCGAAACTGTCGGCAACGACAAAATCCTCGTCAACCTTGTCTCGCGCCGCGTGCGCCAACTCAATGCGACCAGCCGCCCGCTTGTCGAGGTCGATCCCGGCATGGGCTTCATCGACATCGCCCTCAAAGAAATTGGCGAGGGTAAAATCTCCGCGCGCATCGTCGAGCCGGCCAAAGCGGCCTGACGTCCCCGCCGCGCCAGAGGAAGCCCGCCATGGGCACGGACATCGTCACCAACCGCAAGGCGCGGCACAGCTACAACATCCTCGAGACCCTCGAGGCAGGCCTCGCCCTCAAAGGCACCGAGGTCAAATCGATCCGCGCCGGTCTGGCCAACATGACCAGTGCCTTCGCCCGCATTGAAAAGGGCGAACTTTTTCTCCACGGCCTCGACATCCAGCCCTACATCCGGGCCAGCCACGAGCAACATGAGGCCAAACGTCCCCGCCGCCTTCTCGTCCACCGCGCTGAACTGATCAAACTCCGCGAAGCGGTGGAAATTCAAGGCTGCGCCATTCCCGCGCTCAAACTTTATTGGAAGGAGCGCAAGGTCAAAGTCCAACTCGGCTTGGCCAAAGGGAAAAAAGCCCCCGACAAACGTCAAGATCTCAAGCGTCAAGTCGCCGAACGCGAAGCCGCCCGCACCGCGGCGGCCTTCAACCGTCGCGGCTGAGTTCATCCGGGAAGTGCCCGGGCGTCCCGGCCCTTGACGAGTCAGGCCGCACGGAGCAGGGGTGCCGGTGCCACAAATTTCTCCGTTACCCGCCACCCGGGACCTATTAGTTTCTTCTCTGCCCTCGGTTATGCCCATCATCCCGCCTTCATCTTTTCCTTGCCCGACCCAGCCCGCCGCACGCCCGGGCTCTTAGAGCCACCCGCCTGCTCCGCATGACGACGCCCGACATTCATCCGCCCCGAAGAGTTCGCCGCCCTCGCCGGGCAGCACCGCGTCGTGCCGGTCTGGACCGAACTGGTGGCGGACAGCGAAACACCGGTGACCGCTTTCGCCAAAATCGCCGGCCAAGACGAGCCGGCCTTTCTTTTCGAGTCCGCCGAGCAGGACGAAAAGAGCGGACGTTATTCCATCCTTGGCGCCGGCGCGGAACGTGAATTCGTGGCCCGTGGCTCCCAATTCGAGATCAGACAAGGCGCCCGGGTTATCCGCTCCGGCCAAGCCGACGACCCGCTGGCCGAACTGGAAAGGGAAATGGCCGGCCTCTCCGCACCAAAGGGCTTCCCCCATTTTTCCGGCGGCTGCATCGGCTACCTTTCCTACGACGCCATCCGTTACTTCGAACCAACCGTGCCGCCTGCCGTGCGGGACGAACTCGGCTTGCCCGACCTGTATTTTTTCACCACGGACCGCGTCCTCGTCTTCGACCACCTCACGCGGAGACTCATGCTCATGGTCAATGCCTACCCGGGGGAAGACCCGTACGCGGCCTATGACGCGGCCCGGACCAAAATCGCTTCGCTCATCGCTCAGCTCGCCCGACCCGCCGCCCTGCCGCCCATTTTCACCGGCCTCCCGACCACGCCCTCGGAAGTCGCTTCGAACACGACCCGCGACGAATTCTTCGCTGCCGTCGAACGTGCCAAGGAATACATCCGGGCCGGCGATGTTTTTCAGGTCGTCCTTTCCCAACGCTTCGCCACGCCTTACAGCGGCACACCGCTCGACCTCTACCGCGCCCTGCGGCTGGTCAACCCCTCGCCTTACATGTTTCTGCTCCGCTGCCCCGACTACCAGCTGGTCGGCAGCTCACCCGAAGTCCACGTCCGCGTCGACGAACGCCATGTCCAGATCCGTCCCATCGCCGGCACCATCCGCCGCGGAACCAACCCCGAGGAGGACGACGACAACGCCGAGGAATTGCTCAACAATCCGAAGGAACGTGCCGAGCACCTCATGCTCGTCGATCTGGCCCGCAACGATGTCGGCCGCATCGCGGAATACACTAGCGTTCGCGTGACCGACTTCATGACCATCGAGCGCTACAGCCACGTCATGCATATCGTTTCCAACGTGGTCGGCGCGCTCTCCTCCGGGTATTCCACCTACGACGTCATGCGCGCCACTTTCCCCGCCGGCACCGTTTCCGGCGCTCCCAAGGTCCGCGCCATGCAAATCATCAGCGAGTTGGAAAAGAGCAAGCGCTGCAGCTATTCGGGCGCCGTCGGGTATTTCGGCTATGACGGCAACCTCAACTCCTGCATCGCCCTCCGCACCGTCCTGCTCAAAGACGGAGTCGCCTACGTGCAAGCCGGTGCCGGCGTGGTTGCCGACAGCACCCCGCAGGGCGAGTATGAAGAAACGATCAACAAAGCCATGGGCGTGATCCGCGCCATCGAACGCGCCCGCACGGTCATACCCTCATGATCCTCGTCCTCGATAACTACGACAGTTTCACCTACAACCTCGTCCAATACTTCGGCGAGCTGGGAGCTGACCTCCGGGTCGTGCGCAACGACCGGATCACCGTGGCCGAGATCGAAACACTCGCCCCCGAACGCATCATCGTCTCCCCCGGCCCCTGCACCCCGTCCGAAGCCGGCATGAGCAGCGAAGTGATCAAGACCTTCGGCCCGCGCCTCCCCATCCTCGGAGTTTGTCTCGGGCACCAGTGCATCGGCGAAGTCTACGGCGGCGACGTCGTGCGGGCCGACCGGCTGATGCACGGAAAAACATCGCCTATTATCCACCACGGCCAAGGTGTCTTCAAAGACCTCCCCTCCCCCTTTGAGGCCACCAGATACCATTCCCTCATCGTCAAGCGCGACACGCTCCCGGACGTCCTCGAAATCACCGCCGAAACGGCCGAAGGCGAAATCATGGGCTTGAGGCACAAAACGCTTCCCGTCCATGGTGTCCAATTCCACCCCGAATCCATCCTCACCACGGAGGGCAAGCGCCTCCTGAAAAACTTCCTCGAGCTTTAGTCCGCCCGCGCCGAGGCGATTTCGCGAGGATGACCGACCACTCGGTCCGGTTGGTCCGCTCACTTCGGCGGTGTCATATTGGTCAC
>FLOH01000561.1_pt1 | contig 75957 bp, 57 predicted proteins | sample 756751 | NCBI WGS metagenome assembly FLOH01 (sample SAMEA4026879, study PRJEB14308) | marine metagenome | biome: coastal water; material: water | depth 74 m
CGCAGCGATCCACATGGGGACCTCGGTCTCCAAGCTGTTCGTCTGAAACAGGACGGACATCATCTCGGAGGAGACACCGATGAAACGGGTGCTCATCATCAATGGACCGAACCTTAACCTGCTCGGAACACGAGAGCCGGGGGTGTACGGTGATCGTACGCTTGACGACATCATGGCGGCTAGTGTGGACCACGGTGAGCAACTTGGGCTTGCGGTGAAAAGCGTCCAGCACAATGCGGAAGGCGACATCATCGACGCGCTCCATGACACACGGGACTCGTACGAAGCGGTAATCATCAATCCGGGCGCGTTCACGCATTACAGCTTCGCCATACGGGACGCCATCGCCGCCATCGGACTCCCCACGGTAGAGGTCTACCTCTCCAACATTCATGCCCGCGAAGGGTTCCGACATACATCGGTCACCGCACCGGTCTGCGTGGGACAGATCGCCGGGTTCGGGCCGGAGTCCTACCTTGCCGCACTTGACGCCGTTGCACGAATCCTCGACAGGGGATAGCGCCGACTGGCTCGCAGACTCATGCCACACAGATATTCGGGGGAATGATAATGAAGGCACTGAACCGTACCATTATGGGAGTCGTCCTGCCGGCGTTGTTTGTCGCCGCATCATGCGCGGGACCGCCGGCTGAGCACGCATTCTATGTTTCATCTGACGGCAGCGACACCAATATCGGCGACAGCACGGGCCAACCATTCGCGACACTTGCCCGTGCGCAGGAGGCAGTACGGGAGTTCACCGCGTCCGGCATGGTCGAGCATCCGGTGAATGTCTACATCATGGGCGGGACATGGGAACTGGACGCGCCGCTTGTGTTCACCCCGGCAGATTCCGGGACTCCTGAGAATCCGGTGACCTGGCGAAGTCACGCTGATGGTCGCGCGATCATCTCCGGCGGGCAGCAGATCTCCGGGTGGACAGTGCGTGACGATGGCGCATGGACGACCACGGTGCCCGGTGTTGCCGATGGCTGGCAGTTCCGGCAGCTCTGGGTGAACGGCGAGCGACGAGTCCGCGCACGTACCCCGGACATGGGCGAATATTACCACGTGAACGGCATGCTCACCGAGGACGATCCCGCTGTGCTGCCTTTCCACGATGGCGACCTCGATCCCGCCTGGGTTGACAAGGGCGATGTCGAGCTGATCTCCCTCAACAAATGGACCGAGTACAAGCTCATCATCAAGAGCATCGACACACGGAAGCTGACCGCGACACTCTCACAGAAGTTCCATCCCTGGATCATCGAGGAGGATGCCCGGTACTGGATCGAGAACATACCCGAGGCCTGCGATGCTCCCGGCGAGTGGTACCTTGATTTCGATACCGGCGCGCTGGTATATAAGCCCCTGCCTGGCGAGGACCCCGAGACCGCCGAGGTCATCGCGCCACGGCTCACCGAACTTGTCCGCATCGAGGGTGACCCTGTCGCAGAGAACCGCGTGACAGACATCGGGCTCAGAGATATCGACTTTGTCTACACCGACTGGGCAATGCCACGCCACACGGGATATATCGACGGTCAGGCGGCGAATCAGGTGCCGGGTATCATCCGTGCAAATGGTGCCGATCGTATCGTCATCCAGGACTGCTTGATTGCCCACCACGGCAATTACGGCATAGATTTCTTCCACGGTTGTCATAACAACAACGTCCTCGGCTGCGAGATTACCGACATCGGCGCTGGCGGAATCCGCATCGGCGAACAGATGGACCGCGAGACCGAAAACGAACAGACATTCGGGACCCTCGTCTCAGACAATCATATCCACCACATCGGCGAGGTCTTCCCCGAAGCATGCGGCGTGATCATCTTCCGCAGCGCCGAAAATACCATCGCACACAACGAGATCAACGACACCTACTACACCGGCATCTCCAACGGCTGGTCATGGGGATACGCTGAGAACAACACGCACCACACTACCATCGAGTACAACCACGTCTACAACATCGGGCGCGGCATGATGTCGGATATGGGCGGCAACTACAATCTCGGGGTTCAAGAAGGCACCGTGGTCAGGAACAACCTCTTCCACGATATCTCCTCATCCGGCTACGGCGGCTGGGGCATCTACACGGACGAGGGTTCCACCCACATCCTCATCGAGAACAACGTGGTATACAACACCGGCACCGGCGGATTCCACCAGCATTACGGTAAAGAGAACACGGTCCGGAACAACATCTTCGCCTTCTCCGCCACGAAAGGCCAGATGATCCGCTCGCGCGGCGAGGGTCACCTGAGCTTCACCTTCGAGAAGAACATCGTGATCTGGGATGACGCTCCCCTGCTCGGCGGCAACTGGGGCATGACGCTCAGTATCTACCACACTGACGATTCACTCCGCGAGGCATCAGACACCACCGAACGCTTCCTGCTGGACAACAACTGCTACTGGAATGTCGGCGGCGATCCGGTCGATTTCGCGGGGCTCACCCTCGAAGAATGGCAGGCGCGCGGACAGGACAAGGGCTCCATCATCGCCGATCCCAAATTCGCGGACCCGGCAGGCGGAGACTACACGCTCGCGGCGGACTCACCGGCGCTGGGGCTCGGCTTCGTGCCCATCGATCTGAGTACGGTCGGCCCCCGCGGTCAGTGACCGGGGTCAGAGACCCTTTTAGCGTCTGATGATTCTGTGCAGGGTCGACCGCGCACAGTGCTTCGCGACTGTGTGCTGCAATGACAGGATCACCGGTCAGAGACCGGATTGACGTCTGAAGGTTGTGTACAAGCATTCCGCACAAGGGTGCTTCGCGACCTTGCGCTTGCAATGACAGGATCACCGGGAAAACTCACGCCTTTGTATCCCCCCTCTCTCACAAGTCAGAGAGGGGGGATTCTTAGTATTCAATACATTCCAAGAGAGAAAGCCGGGGGGTGAGTTCGCACCCCTCACCGTGTGGATCTCACCCCCGTCGCCGTCCGGCACAGAGGTCTGAATGGGGTGATCGCGATTCATTGAGCGGGCATGTCACGGCCATACACCGTAACTATGAGAGAATCCTTGCCTTTTCAGTAGTTTTTCGCTATGTTACCGATCACTATTCTAAATGCCTGATATACCATCTTGAATGTGTGTGTTTACGCTGTCAATGATTGGCGCTAAGCAACTATATATCATACTCTTGACAGCAACTACGGCAACAAATTTCTCAAGCGGGCGTGTGAACTGAATTTTCACCACCCACTTCAACAACATGAAACAAGTGCAATGCACCGATAGGAGAATGCCGATGGGCGCCCTTATCCGCAGCGATATTCCCGACCTCCCTCTCCTGGCCCGTGGCAAGGTACGAGACATTTACGATCTTGACGACAAGCTGCTCATTGTGGCCACAGATCGTCTCAGTGCATTCGATGTCGTCATGCCCAACGGTATCCCCGACAAGGGTAAAATCCTGACCGAGATGTCGCTGTTCTGGTTCGATCTGACAAAGGATGTCGTCCCGAACCATCTTATCTCGTCGAACGTGGACGAGTATCCCGAGGCCCTGCACAAGTATCGCGACCAGCTTGAAGGCAGGTCGATGCTGGTGGTCAAGGCTGAACGGCTCGATGTCGAGTGCATCGTCCGCGGCTACATCACCGGCAGCGGCTGGAAGGAATACCAGCGCACCGGTGCGATCTGTGGAATTCAGCTTCCCGCCGGGCTCGTAGAGTCGCAGAAACTCCCTGAGAATATCTTCACGCCCTCCACAAAGGCGGATGAGGGTCACGACGAGAACGTGAGCTTCGACTACATCGCCGACCTCATCGGTCGTGAGCACACCGAAGAAGTGCGTGACCTGTCGCTTGCGGTCTACGAGAAGGCGCGTGAATACGCCGACACGAAGGGCGTCATCATCGCCGATACCAAGTTCGAGTTCGGGCGTGTTGACGGTCGTACGATCCTTATCGATGAGATACTCTCTCCCGATTCCTCGCGGTTCTGGCCGGCGGCCGAGTATGTGCCGGGACAGTCCCAGCCATCGTTCGACAAGCAGTTCGTCCGGGACTATCTTGAGAGCCTCGACTGGGACAAGACACCTCCCGGACCCCAACTGCCAGATGAGATCGTGGAGAAGACGCTTGAAAAGTACAAAGAAGTACGCGACCGATTGCTCGGGAGATAAGTGCGCCGGTAACCGAAAACGGCTGCATACCGACGTGTGTATTGCTATCTATATCGAATGTCGCCGATGTGCGCAAGGGTAGAGGAACAGCCCCTGCACTTAAAGTGGCCAAACGGACAGTCGAACGGGCCGCGTGGTGCGACAGAGACCGGTATGAACAAGTATTAACGAATAAAGGAGCAAACGACGGTGACGGTCAAAACGGCGCTGGTGAGCGTATCCGACAAGACAGGTGTGGTTGAGTTTTGCAAAGGGCTCGCGGACAAGGGTATACGCATCATTTCCACGGGAGGGACCGCACGTGCTCTCGCGGAGGCTGGGGTTGATGTGACACCGGTCGATGAGGTGACCGGTTTCCCGGAGATGCTTGATGGTCGTGTCAAGACCCTGCATCCCAAGATCCACGCTGGACTTCTGGCTGTGCGCGACAACGAGAAGCATATGAGTCAGCTCGCCGAAAACGGAGTCGGGACAATCGACCTTGTGGTCGTCAACCTCTATCCGTTCCAGCGCACTGTTGCCGATCCGGACGTGTCGATTGCGGATGCCATCGAAAACATCGACATCGGCGGCCCCACGATGATCCGGAGCGCGGCCAAGAACCACAAGTATGTCGGCGTAGTCACCGATCCCGCGGACTATGGGCCGGTACTCGCGGAAATTTCCGAGTCCGGTGGTCTTGCAGACGAGACCCGGGAGCGTCTCGCCGCGAAGGTGTTCCGTCATACCGCGGATTATGACGCCGCCATTGACGTCTTCCTGTCGCGCCGTCTACTCAATGAGGAGATTGTCCGGCTGAAATACACCGGTGGCACGGAACTTCGGTACGGCGAGAACTGGCACCAGTCGGCGATGTTCTTCAGCGAAGAGGGGCTTCCATACCCGTCGCTTGCTGATGCGGAACAGGTCTGGGGCAAGCAGCTCTCCTACAACAATTACCTGGACATGACCGCGGCGATTGCCTCGGTTCGTGAAATGGCCCCGGCGACCGCGGTTTCGGTCATCAAGCACTCCAATCCCTGCGGATTGGCCACGGGCGCAACGACCGGAAAGGCCCTTGCGGCGGCGTGGGATGGTGATCGTGTCAGCGCATTCGGATCGGTTGTTGCCTGCACGTCGGTGTTCGACGAGGAAGCGGCGGCGTTCCTGAAGGGCAAGATGGTGGAGAGTGTCATCGCACCGGACTACTCACCTGCCGCGCTGGAGCTTCTCAAGAAGAAAAAGAATATCATGCTTCTCAAGCTGGATGTCGCGGCCACGGGTGCTCCGGACGATGTGGTATACCGACAGGTGCTGGGCGGCATGCTTCGGCAGGGTGCCGACAATCGGCTTGTCGAGAAGTGGGAATCATCGACGAAGAAGGAGTTCTCCGAGGCCAAGCGCGGGCTTGCGGAGTTCGCCATGCTGGCCTGCAAGCATACAAAATCCAACGCCATCGTGCTCTGCGAGGAATACGCGCCGGGCATGTACCATGTCCTTGGCATGGGCGCCGGCCAGCCGAACAGGGTGGACAGTCTGCGCAAGCTCGCCGCCACCAAGGCCCGCGAAAATCTGGGTAATGCGTTCGATGAGACGAATCCCGGCGGTGATCGGGACGAATGGATCACGGCACGCATGGGCGAGGCGGTCATGGCTTCTGATGCCTTCTTCCCGTTCGGAGACACTGTGCGCGAAGCTGCGGATGTTGGAGTCAGGTACATTGTTCAACCGGGAGGGTCGCTCCGGGATGACGAATCTATCGAGGCCGCCGATGAGCTTGGCGTCGCCATGGTGTTAACCGGCATGCGGCATTTTCTGCACTAACGGCATCGTTGTCACGGAGACAACTGAATGGGTTTCTTTCAAAACTTCATGACAAGCGATATCGGGATCGATCTCGGTACCGCCAATATCCTTATCTGGGTTCATGGTGAGATTGTCATCAACGAGCCCTGCATCGTGGCAATGGAAACCAAGAGTCGCAAGATACTCGCGGTCGGTCACGAAGCCAAGGAGATGGTGGGCCGTACTCCCGGTGAGATCGTCACCATCCGTCCACTCCAGGAAGGTGTGATTGCTGACTTCGAGGTCACCGAGGAAATGCTGCGCATTATGCTCAAGCGGGTGATCAAGAACCGGTTCCTCGTGCGCCCCCGTGTGGTAATCGGCGTTCCCTCGGGCATCACCGAGGTGGAGAAACGCGCGGTGCGTCTCTCCGGTGAACGTGTCAACGCCCGCGAGGTCCATCTCGTCAGCGAGCCCATGGCCGGAGCAATCGGAGTGGGTATCGATGTCCACGCGCCCATCGGCAGCATGATCATCGACATCGGTGGCGGGACATCTGAGATCGCGGTGATCGCACTCTCCGGTATCGTCAACGGCGCCACATCCATCCGGATCGGTGGAGACAAGTTCGACGATGCCATCGTGCAGCACCTCAAGAAGAATTACAACCTCCTCGTGGGTGAGCGCACCGCCGAGCAGATCAAGAAGGAGATCGGCAGCGCCTGTCCTCTTCCCGAGGAGATGGAAACACAGATAAAAGGCCGTGACCTGGTGGCTGCGGTTCCTCGCACGATCACCATCACATCCGCCGAGATCCGAGAGGCCATCGCGGAACCCTTGAATGCAATCACCGATGCCATGATGCTGTCCCTCGAACGGACACCACCGGAAGTGGCGGCTGATATTCTCGATCGGGGCATCATCCTTACCGGCGGCGGAGCCCTCCTTCGCGGGCTTGACACGCGGCTCCGTGAGGAGACCAGTCTGCCCGTGCATGTAGCCGAGGATCCGCTGACATGTGTCGTCCGCGGCACCGGAAAAATCCTGGAGAATATCTCCGAATACCGAAAGGTGCTGTTCTGATAGATGCGGCGTATGCTGTATTTCCTCTCCGAACATAAACGCGTCGTTACCCTCATGACGGCGCTGTTTTTGTCTGTCTCCATGATGCTCATGGGGCAAAGCGCCAAGACTCGGTTCGCCCGGGCGGTGACGGTTACCATCTTCAATACCGGACGTTATGCTTTCTCCTGGGGTATATACATTACCGATCTCTGGGACGAGAACAAACGGCTCCGGTTCGAAAATCTCCAACTCTCCGAACAGATTTCGCGGCGTGATGTGGCTGTGCGCGAGAACGAGCGGCTCCGGCGGCTTCTGGGCTTCAGTCTTGAACGCGGGCTCAGCGGCACTGCTATTCCGGCGATGGTTGTCGGCACGGACTCCGACCGCATGGTCAACGCCCTCATCCTGGATGTTGGTACTCGGTCAGGTGTCGAACGCAACATGGCAGTGGTGACCGCGGAAGGGCTTGTCGGTCGTGTATTCGAGGTCTATCCGACAGCATCGTCCGTGCAGATCATCAGGGACCTGGACTCGCGGGTGAGCGCGATGGCCGATGGTATTAACGGCATCGTACGCTGGGAGGGCGGATCCAATCTCGGCATGTACGGGCTGCCGCTTTCGGGTATCCCCGAGGAAGGCGCGAAGGTTTACACCACCGGGCTCGGGGGCGTGTATCCGGGAGGTCTTCTCATCGGCACGGTGACAGGGCAGACATCAGCGGTAGAGCGATACGCCAGCGTGAATGTGGTCCCGGCAGTGGATTTCTCCGGTATACACGAGATATTTATCCTCCCTGGCACCGAACGGGGCGATATCTGGCAGGATGGTGGCGGTCCGTTTCCACGCCCGGAGGTCCAGTAATAACAGTTCGGCATGAGGTCGGTCAGGCACCATCCGTTGCGGCGAAACCGGCGCGGGCGTGTACTGGAGTACATTCGGGATGAGCAAAGAGCTTGAAGCGCGTGAACGAAACCCGCGCAGGCGTGTTCGGTAATGGTTATCATGTGACAAGGAAGACTGCATGAATGTGGTGCGGAACATACTCCTGATCGCCCTGGCGATGATGGTGCAGTCCACATTGGGATCACGGATGGAGATTCAGGGTGCGCGGCCTGATTTCGCACTCCTGATGCTGATGCTTCTGGCAAGCCGTGGAAACACGGTCACGAGCATCATGTACGGATTTATCATCGGATTCCTGCAGGATGCCTACAGCCCGGAATTTCTGGGTGCCAATGCCTTCGCCATGTCGCTCATGGGCTTTATATTGGGCGAGTTCCGCGAACGGCTCGCGGTGGAACATGCCGGTGTCAAGTTCGTATCGACCTTCGTGGCGATCATGGTTCATGACACCGTATACCTGTCATTGTACAGTCGCTTCGATTTTACGTTGGTGGTGGCGCTGTTCGTGAGAGTGAGTCTATCGGGCGCGCTCTACACGGCGGTGCTCGGCGTCGTGCTGGTCGGTATCTGGCAGTGGCTCGAACATGGAGGGTTCTTCAGTGTCGTACGGGAGCTTCTGGGAGACTGATGATCATCCGGTGATTCGACGGCCCTGGCCCCTCACGGCGTTTCTGATCGTGATGGTGCTGATATTGTCGCTCCGGCTCTATTATATCCAGGTAATTCAGTACGACAACTACCTTTCACAGTCGGCGGACATCCGGATCAAGCATGAGGAGATTGACGCTCCCCGTGGATTCATCTTTGACCGCACCGGTGCGGTCCTCGCCGAGAATCAGACGCTCTACTCGGTAACGGTCGATCCTCTTCAGCGCGACCATCTGCGTGAAAGCATCGCCGTCCTCGAACGTCTCGCGCCCGGTGTCACTTCCCATCTCGGCCCGAATGCGGACGCCGCCGCGGACTCAGCCGTCATCCTCACGCGCAAAACCACCAATCCTGTACGAATCATCCGTGACGCCGATTTCCGGCTCATCTCCATTATAGAGGAAAACAAACCGGACCTTCCGGGTATCGGCGTTGTGTTCGGCCAGCGACGTCATTACCCCTACGGCTCTCACGCCGCCCATGTTCTCGGGTATACCGGCGAGATCACCAGGGAAGAGCTTGCGGCATTCAGGGATGCTGGTTACAAGCGCGGACATTCCATCGGCCGAGTCGGCATAGAGCATAAATACGAGGACCGCCTCCGTGGCTCGAACGGTGCGAAATTCGTTGAGATGAACTACCTGAGCCGACGGCTCGGTATTGCCGACGAGGTCGAGCCCATTTCTCCGGTCAAGGGCGAGGATATCCAGCTCACACTGGACATGCGGCTGCAACTTGTGGCGGAGGAAGCGTTCGGGGACTCGGTACTCGGGTCGATCGTGGCGCTGGACCCCCGGAATGGCGAGGTGCTGGTGCTGGCATCGCTGCCCTCGTACGATCTCAATGAGTTCACCCACGTCATTACCGCCGAGCGGCTCCGCGAGCTCGGGAACGATCCGGACAAGCCGCAGTTCAACCGCGCACTTCGCGCAGTCTACTCTCCGGGATCGCCATTCAAGATACTGACAGTACTGGCGGGGCTTGCCAACGGTGTCACGCCCGACACCCGGTTCAAACCCTGCACCGGCGCGTATTATTATGGGCGGTGGTACCGTTGCTGGGACGAACGGGGTCACGGGGCACTCGATATGATCAGTGCTATCGAGAACTCTTGCAATGTCTATATGTATCAGCTTATCCGTCGGTTAACCCTTGAGCAGTGGCATACTGTCGGGACCTCGCTCGGCCTTGGACAACGTACCGGGATCGACCTCTTAAACGAAAGTCCCGGCATTCTCCCCGACATGCACTATTATGACACTGTCCACGCGGAAGGATTCTCGCCCGGGATGATGCTCAACCTTTCCATCGGGCAGGGCGAGATCGTGGTGACACCGATCCAACTCGCCCGCTACGCTGCTATCATCGCCTCTGATGGGCTTATCACCACACCACACCTCATGCGTACGGAAACAGAACCGGCGGAGCGTTTGACGGATATCTCTCCCGAATCATTCGCGGTGGTGAAGGAGGGCATGCGACGGGTGATCCACGGTGATCACGGCACAGCCCGGAGCGCACGCATACCGAACGCGATCATTGCGGGGAAGACCGGCACGGTTCAGAATCCGCACGGTGCCGACCACAAGATATTCATAGCCTTCGCGCCGTTCGAAAATCCCGAGATCGTTGTGGCGTGTGTCGCGGAGAATGTGGGTGATTACCCCTCGTCGCTCGCCGTTCCCATCGTTCGGAAAGTGCTCATGGAGTATTTCCGGCTCTATCACTCCGATGAACTGGCGGTGAAAGATGGGTCGTGATATAGTCAGAAACATGGACTACCCGCTGCTCGTGATGGTACTCGCCCTCATGATCGGCGGCATCCTGATGATCCACAGCGCCAGCACGGGCGAGAACCTGGATTCCACCGATCTCTGGCAGCGACAGCTCGTCTGGACCGTCATCTCGGTGGTCGCCATGCTCATGGTGGTGCCCGTGCCGACCAAGGTGCTGTACTCGCTGTCTTATATCATCTATGGCGTTGGGATATTCCTTCTGGTGGTGACGGAATTTTTCGGTACCCGCGGCGGAGGATCGCAGAGTTGGCTCGTTATCGGCTCCATGCGGTTTCAACCGTCGGAGTTCATGAAGATAGGGGTGATCCTTGCCCTTGCGCGGTATCTATCCGAGAAAAATAACCGACCACGCACGTTCATAAAATGCGTATTGCCGGTCATGATCGTATTGGTTCCGATGGGGCTGATCTTCCTGCAGCCGGACCTTGGGACAGCAATGGTGTTCGCTGCGATCATACTGCCCATGCTCTACTGGGCGGGACTTGATGAAAGCCGTCTGTTCTTCGTGATCGCGCCGGTGCTGTCGGCGATATTCACCGCGCCGTTCATCCCGTTCTCGCATCCGCTCCTCTGGGTTGTATTCATGTTCCTGGTGCTGGCGGTGCTGTACTACGCACGGTTCAGCTTTGCCGGCATGGGCGCCATACTGGGAGCGAACATAGTCGCCGGGATCGCCACGCCCTATATCTTCAACCGGCTCAAGCCATACCAACAGATACGCATCACCACCATCTTCCATCCCGAGGCCGATCCTCTCGGTTCAGGATACCAGATCATCCAATCAAAGATCGCCCTCGGTTCCGGCGGGCTCTTCGGCAAGGGGCTGGGCCAGGGCCGCTATACTGAACTTGGATTCCTGCCTCACGCTCACACCGATTTCATTTTCAGCGTGGTGGGCGAGGAGCTGGGGTTTGTCGGCGCGCTCGTAATCCTTGGTCTGCTCTCCCTCGTGGTCATGCGCGGCATCAGGAACGCCGCCGGAGCAAAGACACCCTTCGTGTCCATCGCCGCCGTGGGAATCAGCACCGTGTTTGCGTTCCATATTATCATCAACATCGGCGTCGTGGTGGGGATCATGCCCATCACCGGCCTGCCGTTGCCATTTTTGTCCTATGGAGGATCGTCGCTTCTGACCAACGCGGTTCTCGCGGGACTGCTCATGAACTTCCGTGTCCATCGACACGAACTCTGAAAGGAAGCCATGCATCCGGAGATCATATCATTCGGCCCGTTCGCCATTCGCGCCTACGGGCTCATGCTCGCCATAGGATTCCTCTCTGGCATTTTTCTCGCCGCACGCCGCGCGGAGAAATATGGGGAGAATCCCGATCATGTCTACAATCTCGCCGTGTGGATCATCGTGTCCTCGCTCGTTGGTGCGCGTCTGTACTATGTCATGACCCATTACTCCGGGTTCCGTGCGCCTGAAGGCGTGACCGGGATCATGCGGATATTCGTCGAATTCCGAAACATCTTCTGGCCGGTCGATGCGGCGGGAAATGTGGGGCTTTCCGGGCTGATCCTCTACGGCGGGCTGATCCTTGCCACAATCACAACGGTCGGCTACCTCCGGTTCAACAAACTTTCCTCGCCACGGTTCATGGACATCCTCGCGCCGTCGCTCGGCATAGGGGAGTTTTTCACCCGCATTGGCTGCTTCCTCAACGGGTGCTGCTACGGTACGCCGACGGATCATGCCTGCGGGATGGTGTTCCCATCTGACTCTGCTGCCGGATACTTCTACCCGGGAACGCCACTGCATCCGTCGCAGCTCTACAATGCGGGTGCGGGACTCGCCATATTCGGCGCGCTTCTGTTACTCGAACGGTACAAACGGTTCGACGGGTTCCTTGCGCTGTGGTATTTCACCCTCTACAGCGTGGGCCGGTTCACGGTCGATTTCTCCCGCTACTACGAACGTGACTCACTCGTTTTAGGATTATCCCAGAACCAGATCATAAGCATCATTGCCTTCACGGTATCCACCTCGCTGCTCGTGTATTTCCATCGGCGGGCAATAAAGCGCGAAGGGGAAGTGCTCCATGCCAACGATTAGTATTGAGGCCCTCCGCGAGTGAGATATTCTGAGCACCTCCGTGGCCGTTGACAATGTCGTGATCGAGCCGATCATCCTGTGATACCGGGTGATGCAGGGAAAGGGTAAACTGTGGCAACGCAACATGAGACAATGGATGCGGCATTCGCAAGCAAACGGGTGACCGTGATGGGCCTCGGCCGGTTTGGCGGCGGCGTCGGTGCAGCCAGGTTCCTTGCAGAGCGGGGCGCGCGGGTGACGGTGACTGATCTCAATCGCGCGGATGAGCTGGCGGAGTCGGTCATGGCGCTTGATGATCTGCCTGTCCGGTATGTGCTGGGACGTCACGAGCTGTCAGACTTTACCGAGGCGCAACTCGTGGTTGTGAATCCGGCGGTGCCACGAACATCGCCGTTCGTCGAGGCGGCGCGTGCAGCAGGTACGCCCATGACCACGGAGATCGGGCTGTTCGTCGAGCGCTGTCCCGCGCCCATCTGCGGCATCACCGGCTCCAACGGGAAATCCACCACGGTTTCCCTGCTTGGGGCCATCCTTGAAGCAGCCGGAGAGCCGCATCACGTTGGCGGCAACCTTGGCGGGTCGTTGCTCGCCGAGCTTCCCGCGATTCGTGAAAACGACAAGGTGGTGCTGGAGATTTCCTCGTTCCAGCTCGAATGGCTCGACGAACTCGGGTGGAGCCCTGCGCTCGCAGCGGTGATGAACGTGCTGCCGAATCATCTCGACCGGCATGGCACCTACGAAAACTACATGAATATCAAGGGCATGGTCCTCGACCATCAGAAGAGCGGCGATGTTGCGGTGCTCGTACGGGATGATCACGGCGCGCGATCACTGGCGGATCGGGCACGATGCCGCGTATTCTGGGTTGGAGAGAATCTTATTATCCCGAGCGTGACAACCGAGAAATCCACCATCCTCCGTCGTTCATGGCGAATGAACGCGCCCATTCTGGATGTCGCCGACCTGTGCCTGCCGGGCCGTCACAACCGTATCAATGCCATGGTGGCGGTCGCCTGCGCACTAGAGATGGGAATCGCGGTCCGCCATATTCAGAAGGGGCTTGTGTCGTTCACCGGGCTGCCGCACCGGCTCGAATACGTGGGAAAGCGTGACGATGTCCGGTTCTTCAACGATTCCAAGGCAACCACCCCGGAGGCAGCCGCTGCCGGAGTGCTGGCGTTTTCCGACGAGCCGGGGACAGTGATCCCGATCTTCGGCGGTTCGGATAAGGGTGTCTCGTTCGATGGGCTTGCGGCATCAATTGCGGAGCACGTGTCATGGGCGGCGCTGATCGGTGTCACCGCGGGCGCCATCGGAGAGGCCTTCGCGGAGCACGGCATTGAGGCGCAACGGTTCCAGACCCTGGAAGAGGCAGTCGCCGCCTGCGCCGAACGCGCGGATTTCGGCGATGTCGTACTGCTGTCCCCCGGCTGCGCCTCCTACGATATGTTCGCGAACTTTACCGAGCGGGGAGATGCGTTCCGCCGGTGCGCACGGAAACTCGGCGCGGAATGACCGAGGCATACATGACCGGGAAATCGTATGGCCTGTGAGACCGAAATCAAATACACCGTGCAGGACCCCGCGATTTTCAACGCAGTGACCGACTGCACGGATATCGCCGGATACGCCGTGGAAGACCGAGGCATCGCCCGTCACACCGACACGTACCTCGATACCGCTGACCGGCTGCTCTACCACGGAAAGATCGTGCTCCGTCTCCGCGAACACGCCGACCGCACCGAGCTTACGTTCAAAGCCAGCGCGGCGCCATGTCCCGAAGCATCCACTGAAATTGAAAGCGACGAACTCTATCGACGCATCGAGATAGATCACGTATTGAATATGACTTCGGAACGCGTCATATCTGACGGCATCCCGGAATCTCCACCGCTCGACGCTCTCCGTGAACGCGTGGGTGATGTGCATCTGGAACCGAGCCTGACCGTTGCCAATGACCGTCACACGATGATACTGCTCGCGGATGGTGAACCGCGCTTCGAGCTGGTGCTGGACGATGTCACGTTCACCGGAACGCGGGGCACTGTGCGCATCAGGGAGCTTGAAGTGGAATCTCTCGGCGGGAGCGACGCGGAACTCATGGCGATTGCACGCTGGCTTACCGACCGGTTCGACCTTGAACCGGCGGGCCCCTCCAAGTACATCCTCGGCATGAAACTGGTCAATGTGGGCGCGTGATTGTAGAGATCACGCCACATCAGACAGTATCTTCGATATCTGCCTACATTACAAAACGGCCTCTGACCGCACGATCCTGTATCCGCCCGGTAACCTCGCGTTCGGGGATTTCTCAAGGGGGGGCTCCACACAGCGGGGGAGTGTGATGGGAGAGGGCGACCAAAGGGCGTTATATAATTGAAGCCGAACGCTCCAACACGGCCCGGCGTCGCACTCTGTGCTGCGCGGGGTGAGATAATACAGGAATTTCAGATTCCAGTGATCCCATTGACGCAGTACAAGGTCGCGCAGCATCCTTGTACGGTCAACCAGGTGCAGGAGTATCAGACGGTATCGGGTCTATGACCCCAGGGCATCATTGATGGCCTTGACCAGCGCAGGATCGTCGGGCTCGATTTCCGGATCGAACCTGCCGATGACATCGCCATCCTTGTTTACCAGGAACTTCTCAAAATTCCATTTGACCGGACCCTGAAATTCGGAGTCGGTCTCTTCGGTGAGGTATGCGTAGATCGAGGCACGGTACTGTCCTTTGAGGTCGATTTTCTCGAAGATGGGGAACTCGACGAGGAAATGATCGTTACAGAACGCGACCACTTCGCTTGTGCTGAGCGGCTCCTGCTTGAAGGAGTCCGATGGGAAGGCGATGATCTCGAATCCCTGGGCCCGATATGTTTTGTAGAGTTTCTGGAGTCCGATGAACTGCTCGGTAAGCCCGCACTGCGTGGCGGTGTTGACTATCAGCAGCACGGTACCGTCGAATTCGGCGAACTTCACCTCCTCGCCGTGCATATCGTTTGCGACGAAGTTATGAATGTTGATCCGGCTGTAATGATGTTGCGCGATAGGCAGGGAGACAATGAGCGCAATCAGAATGACCGCCGGGATGAAGAGTTTCATGGGCTGCTCCTCTGCAAGAGTCGTTCGTTCAATGTTTCACACAGTATCAGTTCAACGCCCGGAGGTGCCTTTGGGTTCGCGATGTATTCACATCGGCGTGCGAATGGCGTACATAATCCGGAAGAATGCGGGAATAATCGAATATTCCCGCCGCTCACCATCCTACGTCAGATCCCACGAAAACACATGAACAGTCTCAGAACCCCAGGTCTCTACCGGAACAAGGCGGACAGCCGTGGCCTCAATATCCAGCGGGACAATGACAAGCCGCTGGTAGTTATTCGACTCGCTGAACACGGTCCTCCAGACTCCGTCACTACCGCACACGTCGATGCGGAATGATTTGACCAGTCCCTGTGGCACCGTGCGTTGTGTCTGGATGAGCGGGTAATAACAGCGCATATCGAGCAGGTCGTAATGGAAATGTTTGAGGTGCTCGGTAATCCCGCGGTTCAGGTCGCTGTCGAAAACGATTCGCGCCTGACTGATCATCTCCGGTGTGTCAAACGCGTACTCCATCCATCCGCCGGGTGTAATCGTGAAACCGTTTTCACTCTCGCCAACAGGTCTGTCGTGGCCGTTGCGAAGCGGTGCGGGATCATGTTCCGACGCTGACAGGTGGGCATTGGTGGTCAGCGCTGAAACCTCCCGGACTGTCCGGGGGAGGTAACAATCATCAGCCATGAGTGTCTGCTGTAGTTCATGCACATGGTTTTCGTAGACACCCCGTGGTGTCAACCCGTTATTGACGGCGATGGCTGCGGCGATACCCACAGCCTGACCCATGGTCGACCCGGTCGCCATGACACGGCTGGAACTTGCCGCGAGATGCGTGGCGCTGATATTCCGGCCGGCGCAGAACAGATTGTCGATGTTCCGTGAGTAGAGGCAGCGGTAGGGGATCCCGAACGGCGAAGGTGTCGGATGATAGATCGTACCCAGCTCACGGTTATAGAATCCCGCCGAATCATGCTCATCCATGGGGAATCCGCCATACGCGATGAGGTCATCGAACCGACCCTCCGCCCTGACATCGTTCATGGTGAGTACATGGTCGCCAAGGTACCGCCTGCTCTCGCGTTTCCCCGGCAGGAATCCGATCCAGTCAAGCGCCAGATTCCCGGAATCGAACTCGGTGCAGTGATTCTTCACATGGTCCCAGACGCCGAACGCGATTTTCAGCAATTCATCCCGCAGTTCCTCCGCGTCATTGAGCGTATCTCTGTCCCCGCCGATATCGATCCACCAGAAATAGTCTTTGCGGATATTATGGAACCGTTTCGGGAGTGCTTCCTCGGTCGGATATGAATAGGCCCATTTCGGCGGGATGAATGTTTGCGGCGTGGTCATCTCACGGGCGTTGATGAGCACACTGCTGCCCTGGGTATGGGAATCCGACACCTTCGGCGCGGCATCCTCGTCGAACTCGTCCATCGCCTCACGGCCGATCCTGAATTCCGCCCCGGACAGCGGTGCAAGGATTGAATCCCCCGAACAGTCGGCAAAAAGTCCCGCCTCGATACGGTACCATGTTTCCGTCGTGAGCTGCCATGCTTTCACGGCCATGATTCGGTCGCCGTCCATGTCGATGTCGTTGCAGGTGCAGTTGAGGAGCAGGGTGATATTCGGCTCAAACCGGACTTTCTCATAGAGGATACTGTCCCATATGGAGTAATTTGAGAGCGGGTTCCTGTAGCTGTTCTCAAGCATGATTTCCTCGAGGATGCCTGTCTCGCGGTTATTCTTTCCCTGGGCACCGCAGACCGGCACACGTATTTCACTGGAAGCGTTCCCGCCGAGGACCGGCCGGTCATGGATAAGCGCGACCGTGATCCCGTGACGGGCCGCGGAGATTGCCGTACACATGCCTGAAAGCCCACCGCCTACAACACAGAAATCCACACTATGAGTTACTGAGCGCATGAAATCTCCTCTATGATTATGTTGAAATATCCATGAATAACCGGCGCTATTCGTTATGCTATCCTTTTTCCGGCTTATTCAACCTGAGATAGACATTGATACCGCCTGCCATGAAAAGTAAGAGTACGGCAAAAGAAAATAAAATATATGAAAACTCACCCTGGATCAAAGACAGGAAAAGCATGAGGATGCCAAGCGCTCCGATATTCCAGAAAATCATACGGGCCGGGAGATCGGAGGGCGAGGGCGCACGCTCTTCACTCACGGTATCGGCATGGCTCCATACCCGGCGCCAGCCATCATCGGTGTCCCTGCCCCGCCATTCGAGCAGTGCAAGGACCGCAACCGGGACCAATACGCCGACAGCAATCTCCACCGTGCGGTACTGCGACTGTATCCATGAAGTAATGTGCGACAGCGCGGGGATATCCGTGAGAAAGCCGCCTTCCGAGAACCCGAATTTCACAAGAAACCCCCCGAGAAATCCGATCCCGGCGGTGAGCCATACCGCTTTACCGTCTATCCTCCGGGACAACAGACCCCAGACAGTCGGCGCCATCAGCGGGGTGATAAGGAGCGCACCGATGGACAGCACAACATTTTCCACACCGCCCATGGATGGCACCGCAAGAGAGATACCGATAAGCAGCAGTCCCAGGACAACGGTGAACAGCCTGCCAATGATTACGAGGTGGCTTTCCGTCGATCTTTTCCTGAACAGCGCACGATAGAAATCCCTGGTGAGCACACCGGAGAATACATTCAGTTGCGAATCGATCATGGATGCGGTGGCGGAAAACATTGCCGCCAGCATAAGCCCGACCAGTCCCGCCGGGAGAACCTCCCTGCATGCGAGGATATACGCTTCCTTCGGATCGGCATCAGGATTTATCAGGCGATACGCCATCGGCGGGAGCATCCAGATAAGCGGGCTCACCAGATAGAGGATACCGAACAGCCATGCCGATTTCCTGGCGTCCTTCTCCGATGAAACACACAGGAAGCGCTGGACGAATCCCCATTCGCCGCCGATCGAGAAAGACTGCATCACAGCCCAGCACAGAAGAAATATCCAGGTGAAATCACTGGCGACCGGCGAAAGGAATCCGTCAGGCGCCCGCTCAAGAAATCCCCCGATACCTCCAATAAGGTCATGCCCGAGTATCAGCGGCACAACGATGGTAACCGCCAGAGACAGGACGATGAATTGAAGTACATCGGTCATGAGCACAGCCCAGAGCCCGCCAACTACCGTATACGCGATAACGATGCCGCCGAAAAGTATCACCGCCCAGAAGACAGCAAAGTGTCCGGTCTCCGGATCGCTGAACAGTGCCCCTTCCGGCATCGGCACCAGGGCGCTCAGGAGTACCGCCACAGAATAGAGGGAAACGCCGATCGCAAGCATCTTGTATGCCATGGTCGCCCATGTATAGAACTGAAGAGCGGGTCTCCCGAACCGTAAGGTTATGAATTCCGCACCGGTTGTCACTCCGGTCTTCTTCCAGTGCGCGGCAACAAACCAGCCGATCAGGATCGCGGCGATCCCGTTACATAGGCTGATGCTGACCGCCACAAGGCCGAATTTGTACGCGATGCCGCCCCAGACGACGAATGTGGCCGCCGAGAACATGGTCATGAAATTGCTCAGGCCGGAGACCCACCAGGGCGATTCACCGCCGGCGGCAAACATGTCTTTCGAGGTCTTGATCTTGCGGCTGAAAACACCGCCCATGATGAAAATGCCGACGACATACAACAGGATGACGATATAATCTATCCCAGACATGAAGTATCCAATCGATCGGCCAGGGGCCGTTTTATGATGGAGGCCGCGATCGTTGAAATGATCCGCTGCGGCGAGAATCCTCCACACTCACTCCCCCCGATGAATAGGATCGAGGGGAGTGATGTGGCAGCAGTGTGAAGCGGCATGTGCTTCCCGAATATACCGCACACATTCAACGATGATATACCGTTACGTATACAGAGGTCCAAGCCGTTCGCATACCCGGAAATCATCACCGCCGAAACGGTCCCACATTGTCGGACGGAAGATGTCCGCAGCCGGAACATTGTGGAAGTCCACCGGAATACGGAGCATGGCGTTGAGGGTGATGAGATCCGCGCCGATATTCCCGAACGAGTTGGCATCGTGGTTCGGCCCGATCTTCGACATATACTCGAAGGATGTCATATCGCGCGGTGCCCAATAGGTTTCCGGCCATGTGGGATCGGTGCGGTTGCTGATGTGGTCGGCAACATCTTCCGGCAGATCGATGGTCTCGCCCTCGATGACCGAACATGTCATGATGTCGCCCACAACGTTGTACCGATATGCGGTCATGGGAATGCCGCCGGGCGTACGGTAGCTTGAGGAGAGACCATCACCGAGGAAGTACTCCAGCGCCGCGCCGGTGTATGTGGTCCCCTCGATGGCAGCGTCCATGAGCTTTTTCTGAAGTTCGGGCGAAGAGTTGACCTTCTCAGCGACCTCGCGGATGTCGGTATCATGGTCCACTCCGGCAATCGCGTACATGTCGAGAGCAAAATCGAGCGCCCCGGCGCCGGAATTCCGTTTGTCAATGAATCCGCCGGGTGCCACGGCTGAGATGTCCGTGCCGGTGGCGGTCTTCACACTTTCCGGCGTCCAGTTGGTACGGATGTCGGCGAAGAGCTGCGGCAATCCGGTGAGGAGATGCGCGGCGATCATGCCCACGGCGTTCTTGCTATCGTTCTCAGTGGCAACGATGTACGCTTGCCGGAAGCCGTTCCAGTCGAATGAAGATGTCAGCAATGATTCGGTGAGGTCGTAATTCGGATAGCTGTCGGTCCATGCACGTTGGCCCTGCGTTCCCGATGCGATGGCGTTATATCCCTGAGCACGTTCGACATCCGCACGGAAGCCCTGGGCTGCGCCAACCGCTGGATCAGCCAGCCGTGGATTGCCAACCATCATGTCGCGCACGATCATTGTCATGCGGATGCACTCGCGAATGAGGTCTTCGGGTGCGTACGGTCTCTCACCCTCGCGGAAATCGAATGTGAAGCGATCCTCCATGAAATCGAAGGCCTTCTCAAGTTCATCGTGATCGTAGAATCCCTCGTCGATCCGGGCCCGGATCGCGACCATATCCACGGACACAGTGCCCATCCCGAGGTACTGCTGGAAGAGATTGCGCCGGACATCCGAGCCGATGATGCCCATGGACACGCCGCCCACCGAGAGGTAGTTTTTCCCGCGCATTTCACCAACCACTGCCGCTGCTCGGGCGAACCTGAGGAGCCGCTCACGGACATACGGTGTGAGATCGTCCTCGTTCTCGAGGTCGGGATTGTAGATGGAGAATACTGGGCGTTCCTTCTCGTCCATCGCCGCGCAGAATGCCTTGAGCCACACCGCGCCGGGACGGTCTGTCTGATTCAGCCCGTAGGCCGCCTGCTGCCATTCCGATGATCCGATGCCCTGCACCGCGGACATGAGTTCATCGCTGTATGCCCACGACCGGCTGACCCAGATGTTTGCCGACACGCCCTCGCGGGTGTAGTATTCCTGTGCCAATGCACCGGTCCGCGCACCATAGACTATCTCCGGGGCGACCACCACCCGGACAGGTGAACCATCGGCACACCGCACGTTTTCGGTGATCAGACGGTACACACGCTCCGCCATGCGCCAGGTCTTTTCCACGTTGCTCTCGTACGCGCCGGTCCGACCGTCAGCAACCGGTGTGATCGCGATGGTCGGAGATACACCAATCAAACGTTTCCCGGATTTTTCAAAGCCGCGAACCATATCCGCCAGTTTGTCGAAATCAGGCGCTCCCGCGGTATGTTGTCCCATATCCGTGCTCCTTTCGCCGTAATCGCCACGATTATCAGCCATTTGAATTCAAAATATTATTAGTATGTGTCGCTATTAACAATTTCGGTTACACAACATTACAAGGGCGGCATATTGTCGTATCGTAATGTGTACGACGACAAATTGTCCGCCTGCCTGAAACCGTGTTTATGGGCATTCATCGGCATCAAGTGCCAGTTTGGCCGCTTCTGCATATGCCCTGCGCAAATTGCCGGGTCCGAGCTTAACGCCGCCGTAATATCGTGTAACGGCGACAAGTATGCCGCGATCATCACGGTGCCGCAGAAGCGATAATAGCGGCATCCCACCCGTGCTTCGCGGTTCGCCGTCGTCAGACAACCCTTCCTGGACAGGATTATCACCCATCCTGAAGGCGAAAACAACATGGCGTGCCTTGCGGTCATCCGCCTTGATCCGCTTCGCCGCCGCCCGGGCATCCGCAACAGACTCGACCGAGACAACATGACCGATAAACACGGATTTACGCACACTCACTCGTGGTCCGGTCCTCAGTAAAAGCATACAATTTCTCCCGCACGGATGTCCCTCGGCCCGATCCCCGGACCGACCCCGGCCCGGATCACCAGCCATCGCTCCGCCGCGTGATGTATCGGTGCCGGAGCAGGACAAGCGTCCAGATGACACCCACCAGGAATCCGGCGACATGGGAAATCCAGGCGACACCGCCCTGACCTGCCGCGCCCGCGGGCGAGAGCATCTCCGACATGCTGGCCCCGATCTGGATGAAGAACCAGATGCCGAGGAGCAGGAATGCCGGGAGTTCCAATGTCCGCACGAAAAAGATGATGATCAGCAGGCATCGAATCCGCGCCGTGGGGAACCGGAGAAAGTATACGCCCAGCACCCCGGCGATGGCGCCCGAGGCCCCGACGAGTGGGATTGCTGTCCCCGGGAACGCAAACGCGAACGCGAGTGTGGCAAGCAGCCCCGACAGAAGGTAGAATCCCAGGAAACCGAAATGCCCAAAATCATCTTCGATATCGCGCCCGAACACCCATAAATACAGCATGTTTGAAGCAAGGTGCAAAAAGCCGCCGTGGAGAAACATGCTGGACCCGACAGTCAGCGCCGGTTCGAGCGCGCCGGGTATCACATTCGGTTCGCCGCTCATGAGCACACTGGGGATCATCCCATACCTGCGCACGGAGGCGGTAAGCCCACCCTCGCCGGTGATCTGCAACCAGAACATCACCAGGTTCGCCGCGATGAGCGCTACGGTAATGAACGGAAATGATGTCAGTTTTCTGTCACTGTACAGCGGGATCATGCGCGATGTTCCCCGATATCAGGAGGTAATCATTGTTCCATGAGTGGCCCGTAAAACTCAGGTCTGCGGCCGCCAAGCAGGTCATTATGGCGGTTGATACGTTTGTCGGAAGCCACCGTGGGATCAATCTCAGTGACAGCAACAGCATCCCCCTCAAGCGGTGCGGGGATCAGCACCTCACCAGTCGGTGTCGTGACCTGGCTCGCCCCGGTGAACGTGAACGAGAATTCGCCACGGGTCTCTTCTCCGTACCGGTTGGCGGTCACGATGAACACGCGGTTCTCCACGCTTCGGGTCACCGCCGCTTTCTGTCCCCAGGGGAGGACGAAATTCACCGGGTGGCAGATGATCTCCGCGCCGAGGATCGCCAGCACCCGCGCCGATTCAGGGTACAGCCAGTCGAAGCAGATCATCACTCCGAGCCGCACGCCGCCGATATCATGCACCGCGAACGGGATATCACCGGGGGTGAAGAACCGGTTTTCCGCGCCGAAGAGATGGATTTTCCGGTAGTTATGCCGGTCGCCATCGGGAGCGAGGATCGCCGCCGCATTGTAGAGCTGGTCACCGTCGCGCTCGGAGTATCCAACAACCAGCGTGCACGACCGTTCCCGAGCAAGCGCATGCAGCCGGTCCAGCGATGGTGAGGAGTCGAACGGTTCGGCGAGCCCGGCAAGCTCATCCCTTGAGGTGAAAGCGTACCCGGTCGTGGCGAGTTCCGGCAGGACCAGCAGATCGGCGTCGGCGGTCCCAATGAGCCGCTCCATGGCCTCCCGATTATCGTTCACCGCGCCGAATTCCGGGCGGAACTGGACATATCCGATACGCATTTGCCGTGCCTCCCTTGCACAATTTCAGTCGAAACTCAATGTCATATTCTTAAATTAGTGAGGTCGCACCGGCAAGTCAAAAGGATTCGGTGTGGAATGGCCATGCGATGGCCGAGCCAGATGGGAGAATGATTGCCACATCGGACCGAATCAACGATAATTGCCTACATCATAATTCGATCTCTGACCGCCCACACGGTGGGGGTATGAGATAGTAGAGGTCATGCCACTCCAGACCGTATCGGCAACACATCTTCCACCATATAACGGTCCCTGACCGCCCACATGGTGGGGGTGTGATGGGATAGTTCCCGCCACAACAGACCGAATCAACGAGAACTGTCTCCACCATATAACGGTCTCTGACCGCGTTTCGGCTTGACACTCCACGCGCAAACCCGTTTATTCCGTATACTTCGTATAATTATAGTGTTCACGGCACTTGCACTCCCCGAGGAGGATTCCTGATGTCCCCTTATTTTCGCCCTTTTACGCTCATAATGCTGGTTGCCATAGTCCTGGCAGGTCCGGCCGCGGCAGCCGGTCCCCCGAAGGTCATCTTCGACACCGATCTCGCGGGTGATATCGACGATGCTTTCGCGCATGCCCTGATACAGGTCCTTGCTGTTGAGGGAGAGATCGAACTGCTGGGCATCACCACCGGGGATGGTCCCACCGAGGAACGCGCGGTGGTGAGCTGCCGGATGCTCTACGAATGCGGCATGGAAGATGTCCCGGTGGCGTTCGGACGGCGGACCCGTCTTGATGACGCGAATCCCCCGCAGCTCATCTGGGGCGAGGGTTTCACGGCGATGCGTCCGATGAAGATGTCGGCGGCGGATTTCATCATCGAGCAGCTCGAACGCTATCCCGGCGAGGTGATCATCATCAGTGTCGGCCCGGTCACGAACCTCGGCGATGTGATCCGTAAGGACCCGGCGGCATGGAAGAAGGTCAAGAAGGTCTACAGCATGTTCGGCTCATTCTACATGGGATATGATCAGGGCCCCATCCCTCACGCCGAATGGAACGTGCGTGCGGATGTGGAGAGCGCGCAGTTGTTCATGACCTCCGGTGTCCCCATCGTTCTTGCCGGGCTTGATGTTACCACCATGGTGAAGTTCGACCGTGACCGTCGCGAGGCCATCGCCATGCGTCAGTCGCCGCTCACGGACGCGCTCTGCGGGCTGTATTCCCTGTGGGCGCGGGGAAACATGGACGCGACGCCGACACTCTTTGATCCCGTGGCAATCGTCATGCTGCTCACAGATGAGTATGTCTCGACCCGTGATGCGCATGTCCGTGTCACCGACGAGGGTTACACGGTGCTGGACGAGTCGAAACCGGCCAACTGCACCATCGGCATGCACATCAATACCAAGCGTTTCCTCGACTGGCTCACACCCAAGCTCCTGAACCAGAACTATGGCCGTTGGTAGGTTGCAGCGAACCTGTAAAGGAAGAGATTCAATGATCCGCATCCTGACTGTTGCCGTTCTTGGCTGCCTGCTCACACTCTCGGCGGCGGTTGCCGAACCCGCGATGACACTGTACGTGTCCCCGGCAGGTGATGATGCCTCGACCGGCACTCTGCTTCGGCCGTTTGCCACACTCACGCAGGCGCGGGATACCATCCGGGAGCTTCGGGTCTCGGGAACGCGCGGCCCTGTCACGGTGTATCTCCGGGGCGGCATGTACCGGATATCCGATACCGTGGTCTTCGGCCCGGAGGATTCCCAGCGGAAGGGTGACACGGTTACGTTCGCGGCATATCCCGGCGAGATACCGGTCCTCAGCGGCGGTGTGCCGGTCAATGGCTGGCGTCGCCTCGCGGACGAACCGGCGGAAGTTTCATGGCGCGCCCACGGCAGGTTGTGGGTGGCTGATATCCCGCGAGAGCTGCGGGGTACGGGGTTCAAGACACTGTACGACAGCACCGGAAGTCTGCCGCGCGCACGGTCGGCCGGAACAAAACCGACAACGCCGAAAGACGGGCGCATATCCTCCACCGATTCCCTTTACTTTTACCACGGCGATCTCCGTGCATGGCCGAATCTCGCGGACATCGAGGTGCTGGTCCTGCCATCGTACGCCTTTACCATGAACATCCTCGGACTGGCTGATGTCGATGAGTCGAGAAGCGCCGCCCGGACGACAGTTCCCGCATCCTACCCGCTGAAGCAGCTTGTGTTCGAGGACTCCCAAAATCTGTGGATTGAGAACGCCCTCGAATATCTCGATGATCCGGGAGAGTGGGTGCTGGACAGCGCTGCGGGACTGGTATACCTCTGGCCGCGGGATGGTGTTCCCACGAGCGATATCGTTGCGCCGGGACTGATCGAACTTGTGCGCGTGGATGGCGGCGGCGAAGATGTCAAGCCGGTGGAGAACCTGGCGTTCAGCGGGATCACGTTCACCCACGGCGACCGGTACACCATCGGTCCGGACGACATCGGATTGCAGCACGACTGGGAACTCTACGATGATGCCACCGCGCTGCTTCGGATTCGTGGCGCGGAACGGATCACGGTGGAGGACTGCCGGTTCGCAGACAGCGGGGGCACGGCTGTCCGGCTGGACCTGCACTGCCGAGAGGTCAGCATTATCGGCAACACCATCGAACATGTCGGGGCATGCGGAGTACTGCTCGCAGGGTTCGGCCCCGGCACGCGCGACGAGAACGTGGGCAACATGGTCACGGACAACGTGATCAGCTTCTCCGGCGAACTGTACTGGCAATCCCCGGCAATCTTCGTCTGGCAAAGTGGCGACAACGAGATCAGCCACAACCGCATACATCACATTCCCTATGTCGGCATCGTGGTCAGCGGCCCACGCCCGGCATTTGTCACCCGGAAAGGTCGCGAGCAGTATCCGACTGTCCGGCATGACGAGATCGGCGAGATCAACGGTTGGGATGATTTCATGCCGTTCCTCCACGCACGGAACAACAGGGTGGAGTCCAATGAGCTGTACCGGGTGATGGAGGTTTTGAGCGACGGCAACGCTATATATGTATCAGGTGCGGGCGAGGGCAATGTAGTTCGCCGGAACTACGTGCACGATATCTACGGCAAGGGCGCTCATACCGCTCTGCGCGCCGATGATTTCCAGCGCGGCACACTGTACGAGGAGAACGTGGTCTACCACTGTGTCATGGGCGGATTCACCCTCAAGCACCACAACGATGTCATCAACAATTACTTCATCGATATTCTCGACACCACGGACGATGCCAATTACCGGCGTGTCCGTCCCTACGGGTACATGCTTCTCCGCAGGGGACCGAGCGACGGTGCCAAAGTGCAACGTAACATCTTCTATCACCCCGGCGGTGAGACCACGTTCCTGTTCGACACACCCATGCCGGGAAAGATTCCATCGATCAAGGTCGAGACGCTCGACATGGACCGGAACTGCTGGTATGCTGCTGAAGCGCCCGGCTGGAGTGCGACTGTTCTCGAGTCGCTCAGACAAAAAGGCGTTGAGCGAAACGGTATCGCGGCCGATCCGCTGTTCATGTCACTGAAGGATGGTGATTTCCGGTTGCGTGAGGGATCGCCCGCGCTGAAAGCGGGTATCCGCTCCATCGACATCTCGGGAGTCGGCCCACGCCGCTGACCCCTGTCACTGAAAGGACTCTTACATGGTCATCGTTGAATCCTATATGCTCGCGGTCTTCATGTGCGTGATCACCATGCTCTGCTGGGGATCATGGGCCAACACCCAGAAGCTGGCATCGCGCGAATGGCGGTTCGAGTTGTTCTACTGGGATTACGCCATCGGCACACTCGTCATCGCGCTTGTCTTCGCGCTGACCATGGGCAGTTTCGGCTGCCGCGGGAGGAGCGTTATGCAGGATCTCGCACAGGCGGGATCACCGGCGCTTGTCTCGGCATTCCTCGGGGGAGTTGTGTTCAACCTCGCAAACATCCTGATTGTCGCGGCAATCGACCTCGCGGGCATGGCGGTTGCATTCCCGGTGGGTATCGGGCTCGCACTCGTCATCGGTGTTGTCTCCAATTACCTTGCGGCACCCGTGGGGAACGCGGTACTCCTGTTCGCCGGTGTTGGCGGGATCACGCTCGCGATCATACTGGACGCCGTGGCATACCGCAGACTCGCAACCGATGGCCGTGCGACACCGATCAAGGGCATCGTGGTGGCAATCGTTGGCGGCATCCTCATGGGATTCTTCTACCGGTTCGTGGCTGCATCCATGGCGACCGATTTCGCCTCGCCCGAAGCGGGCATGCTCACACCATACACTGCCGTGGCCGTGTTCTCAGTGGGTCTGGTCGCTTCCAATTTCATCTGGAACACCATCATCATGTACAGGCCGTTCTCGGGTGAGCCGGTGCCGCCGATGGATTATTTCCGCAAGGGCACCCTCCGTCTGCATGCAGTGGGGATCATCGGTGGGATGATCTGGGGCGTGGGCATGTCGTTCAGCATCATCGCCAGCGGCGCGGCGGGATTTGCCATATCGTACGGACTGGGGCAGGGCGCGACCATGATCGGTGCTCTCTGGGGCGTGTTCATCTGGCGGGAGTTCAAGAGCGCTCCCCGCGGGACCGGACCGATCCTCGGCACAATGTTCGTGTCGTACTTCGTGGGCCTGGTCCTCATTATCGTGTCGCGGTTTGCCTGAGACACCCGGCTCAAGATGTGCGCCGAATGTGCCGATCATTATTGAATGGTGCGAATCGGCGAAAAATGCACTATATTTCGTGTAAGAGTCAGCCCCGTCACTTGTTTTTGGAGAACTATCATGCGTAAGAGTATCGTCGTTGTCGGCAGTTCAAACACCGACCTGATCGTCACCGCCCCCCGGATACCATCACCGGGTGAAACGGTGATCGGTGATTCCTTCTCCACCGCGGCAGGTGGAAAAGGCGCCAATCAGGCGGTCGCGGCTGCACGTCTCGGCGGCGAAGTCACCTTCATAGGCCGCATCGGCGCTGATCCATACGGCGACACCTCTGTCGCCAACCTCACCAGCGAGAACATTGACATCGACCATATTGTCCGTGATGCGGACCTGCCCTCCGGTATCGCGCTCATCACCGTGGACGCACGCGGCGAGAACAGCATCGTGGTAGCTTCCGGGTCGAACATGGCCATGTCTTACCCGGATGTCCACTGTGCGGCAAAGGCCATCGAGCGTGCGCGTATCGTGCTGCTCCAGCTTGAGATACCGATGCTGATTGTTGAGGAGGTCGCCGACATGGCCCGGAAGAGTGGCGCGATGGTGATCCTTAATCCCGCACCGGCTGCCGATCTGAGCGACAAGCTGCTTCGGAACGTTCACATTCTGATCCCGAACGCCTCCGAGGCCTCGATGTTGAGCGGCACCCCGGTCACCGACGAACAGTCTGCGGCCCGCGCAGCCAAGGTGCTCCGCAACCGAGGAGTGGAGACGGTTATCGTCACCCTCGGTGATCGTGGGGCAATCACGGTGGATGGTGAGGTAATCCGTCATTTCCCGGCCTACCAGGTCACACCGACGGACACCACCGCCGCAGGGGATGCTTTCTGCGGTGCGCTGGCTGTGGGCATCGCCGAGGGACTCGACGTGACCGCGGCAATCAAGTTCGCCACCAAGGCCGCCGCGCTCTCCACACTGAAGAAGGGTGCACAGCCCTCCCTGCCGCGCCGCGCCGAACTCGACGCCCCATACAATGGGGGAGTGTGAGTGAAGAGATTCCGCCACACCGGACCATATCAGCGAACACTGAATACATCATAAAACGGCCTCTGGCCGCAGGTGATCCTGTCGAAGCAGCGCACAGTCGCGAAGCACTGTGTGCGGTCTACCCTGTGACATACCCTCAGACCATAAAACGACCTTTGGTCGTTAGAAGAGGTAGGTTACATCCATCTTCAGGCGCTGATACGTAAGGCCGTGGTCGAGTCCATTTTCAAAGAGGTAGTAGCTTATCGTGGGCTGAATATTCTTTCGCAGTCGGTAGATGAATTTTACCATGTGACCTTTGCCGTCAGTTCCATTGGCATCGAAGTGTGACCCCGTGAACGCCGCCATGACCGCATCGCGCTCAACATATCGATAGTTGTAATGCACATTCCATGAACCCTGGTCCACGCATTTTCCCACCGCGATTCCGGCAAGATAGCCGAGGTTATCATCATCGGCGGCCATGTTGCTCACCACATCCCCGAACACAATGACCGGCAGATTCGCCACTTCGGCGCCAGCATCGAAAAATCCCTCCACCTCTCTGAAACCGCCAGTGTAATGTCCGGTGGCATCGACCGAATTGCCACGGCTTGAGGTGGCATTGTAAAAGGTGGGATTCCCTTTCGCCTCGGTGAATGTATACCAACCGCCGCCAACGGTGACAGATATTGGGAGGCCGGTGAGTCGGAGGCCCGCTTGCCCGCCGAAAAGCCAGGAATCAACATCGGTTTCCCGCTCATCCATGACAAACGTCGAACCGTTCAGAAACATCTCCGCACCTTCCAAAGATCGGGAGTAGGATGCCGAAAGCCCCTCCGGTGTGACATCGCCATCCCACAGAAGCTGGGTATTGTTCGGCTTATACAGCGGATTCGTCATTTTCCCGCCATACACGGTCATCCCCGAAACTCCATCGGGCTCCCAGATGAAATAAGCCTTGTCGAGCCACACCTGTTTCTGGGCAAAACTGTCGTCGAGCGTCTGGTTGGTTGTTGTCGGACTGTCGCTTGCCCCTGAAGCGAGCTGCATCAGAACAGTCACCGTATCCGAAACCTTCGTGGTGAGATTCAGCCGCGCCCGGATCCGCGCACGATTCCGGGGGTCGGTGGCCTCCTGATCGATCAGCTCATGACGGTACCGGAAATTGCCATGAATCTCGATGCCGGAGGAGTTGTCAGACATTGCGCCCTTATTCAGCACCCCCAACATATCCCCGTCAGTGCCACGCATCACCGTGCTGTCGCTGCTCTGGGCATTCGCTACCCCGGATGCCGCCACACTCGCCATCATGCAGAGTACAAATAATCGTGTTGCTCGCGTCATGCCGGTTCCAATCTGTTGAAGGTAGTTCTTTTCCGGAAGAGGCGATCACAGGCCTACTCATCGAGTATGTGTTCCGTGGATTATAACCGCCGGTTTCTTCTGTCACATGTTAGTAATAGTGTCTTACCCTTCAAGGAGACTGAGTGCGTCGATACAGGCTGAGACGGCGAGTTTCGCTTTATCAATGCTTTCCTCTTTTCTCATCTCCATATCCAGTGTCACCGCGCGTCTTAATGCTATCACCTGATCTTTCGATAGATACCCCAACTCCGAAGCAATTGATGTCAGCATGGGCGTGGATGCGCTCAAACCAGCGGTAGTACTCTCACCAGAAATGAAACGCTCGGCCTTTTCCTTAATTGCGACAATTTCACCAAATGCAATAGCACGAATAGATTTTGTACGCCGACGATATGCCAGTGCATTCGTCAGCACAGTTGTTGATAGTGTTGCTATGATACCTATGATTCCACCGATAATGACTCCGTACAGTCCCGTCGACATCAGAGGCCTCTTTCGTGATTGTTTCCACGCTTTCCAAAAAAATGTATGTCCGGCATATGATGCTATTATATCAGCTGTTACACCTTTTCTGATTGTGCCTTCTTGAGATACCGTGCGTACGCCGCACCCGGCATGCAGGGATCGCATCCCAGACACCCGTGCATAGTCTCACGCGGTACCAGCAGCGGAGTTATAATGTCCGAAATATCCGGGTCAGCGACCGCATCCAACCCGATTTGTGTCAGGAATCCCTGAAAGCAGTCGCATGTCCGGCAGGTGTCGTGACAAATGGATGCCACCGCTTCATCGACGAGTTTGATGACATCGACACGGCTGACTTCCGGGTTCATCGGCCCTTCTTCCGTTGCGACTTCCCGCGCGCGAAGGTGGCGGCCAGTTCGATGGCGTCCACCATGCTCCGTGGGCTGGCCTCACCACGTCCCGCGATATCGAACGCGGTGCCGTGGTCGACCGATGTCCTGATAATTGGCAGCCCGAGTGTCGTGTTCACGCCGCCAACTTCGCGGTCGCATTCGCCGAAGGTGAATCCCGCCAGCTTGAGCCCGATGTGCCCCTGATCGTGGTACATCGCCACAACACCGTCGAACTCCCCTGAGTAGGCCCGCGCGAATACAGTGTCCGGCGGCAGCGGTCCCACAACGTTCAGGCCACGTTCCGCAAGCACCCGAACCGCCGGACCGATCTCATTCTGCTCCTCGTCACCGAACAGCCCGCCTTCACCGGCATGTGGATTAAGCCCGGCGACAGCGATCCGGGGACTGTCGATCCCGATCAGGCCGAGAGCTTCATGCATGAGTGTCGCAACCCGCTCAACCCGGTCGGCGGTCACAAGGTCCGGCACCTCGCGCATGGCAACGTGGGTGGTGACATGCACCACGCGGAAGTCGCCGAGGGTGAGCATCATGGCGATGTCCGGCGCGCCGGTGAGATGCCTGAGAAACTCGGTATGGCCGGGAAAGTGGTACCCGGCGGCGTTGAGCGATTCTTTGTTGATGGGTGCGGTCACAATAGCGTCCACGTCGCCATCAATGGCCAGAGCCGCCGCGGTCTCGATTGCACGGGCGGCCGCGAGTCCACATGCGGGATTCACACGGCCATAGTCGAGAGGTGGCACAGCATCGTCCGGGACAAGCAGGTGAAGCACGACGCCATCACCACCATCAGAGATGGGTTTACGATCAGAAACAGAGGTCGTGTCGGGAACATCAGAGATGGATTTATGGTCAGGGCTATCAGAGATGGGTTTACCGTTGCGGTCCGGGACAGAGGTCGTGTCGGGAACATCGGTGATGTCATCCAGGATGTGTATCACCGGGAGTTCGCGGCCCGGATTGCTGCCGGACAAGCGCGCCAATTCGCGGCGGAATGGTCCGGGATAGCCCGCGACAACGATGCTGGCTATGCGGCGTACTTCCGGATCGGCGATGGCGTTCAGGATGATCTCCGGGCCGACACCGGCGGGATCGCCCATGGTGATGACGATGCGAGGACGGTCGGGCATGTGAATCCTTTCTTATGTGTGAAGCATTGCTGTCAGTCCACAAATATACGATTTGACGGGCGCAAAGGGGAGTCGTTTCATGAACGGTCGGCATATGTCATGCATATCATGTTAATTATAAGTCATATGCGGGTATTATGGCCGTAGCATTATCCTGTTTGCCCGGTGTCGATTTCTTTGCATTTCCCGCGTAATCAATAGAATGTTTTTTCGTGAGTGTCGCGCGGAATCTCATGTCCCTGTCGGCACAATGCACTCGGCTACCCTGCTGAAGTTTTCGGGAGAGAGTCGTTCAATGGGGGTGCAATTCAGATAAACGACACCGGTCGCTCCGGGCGGTTGTTGTCGGCTTCGAGCGTGAGGCCGCCGGTCAATCCGACGGAAAGGTTGTAGATGAGGGAGACGAGGAATCCGAGTATAGCGCCGATGGTGGTGTAAATGAACGCGGCGATGAGAGGCACAAAGATCAACGCAAGCACACCAACAGCAGGCACCGACATATCGAGCGAGGCCACGATGACCGAGGAGAACACTGCCACCATTGCACCCCAGAGAATGCCAAGCACGACACCCAGTCCAAAACCAACCAGCGCACCTGTCCGCATCGCCGCGCCGATGCCGATTCGTGTGATCCGCAACTGTTGCACCATCGTGATCTCCCTGCCCATGAACGACAACATCGTGACGAAGAATCCGCACCCACACCGTCAGTATAGAACATCCTGTCGGGACCGGCAAGGAGAAGTGATGAAAAAAGCTGTTGCATCGCAACCGTACATCTCTTTTTTTAATGGTACTCCGGTACGATGTTCACCAGCCGGAACAGGGGGAAGATCATTCGATGCGAATAACGGAAATAAAAGTTACCGGACTGTTCGGTGTATTCGACCATACCATCCCGCTCAACCAGGATGACCGGATCACCATAATTTACGGTCAGAACGGCTACGGCAAGACCTTTACGCTCATGCTGGTGTACAAATTGCTCACCAGCAGCATGGACACCTATGAGGATGTCGCCGGGATTCCTTTCAAATCCATGGTGCTGACGTGCGACGATGGCAGTGTGTTCACGGTGAACAAGCATGACGATGAAGATGGTGTGGTGCTGGACTTCGAGTATTGCAAACCTGATGGCACGGTATGCGAACAGTTCCTGTGGGATCAGAATGCCGAGGAGATGCTCAAGGCCCCGCCGTGGCTCGTGGAATTGAAGCTGGCGGTGATCGTCCGTTTGTTCAGCTCCGATCAGCTCACCCCGAACGACACCCGTTTCGACGCCGAGGGTTTGCCGGTCCTCACCGACTACGGCACGGATATCCAGAAATTCCTCCAATACCGTCAGACAGAATATATCAAGCTTTCCCGGAAGCTCGACAAAGATTTCTCCGAGCACATGGACGATGCCGAGGAAGTAGAGATTGATGTCGAGGCCCTTACCGGACGGCTTGATGTCATACGCGAAAAATATGACCGGTTGGTTTCCGGCGGCATATTGGATGAAGGCGAGATCAATATCGACATCATGTCGGTCATGCAGGAAATCAATCCCCGGGTCATGGCACTCTATCTCAACGATGCCGAGCAGAAGCTGGCGGTGTTTGACGAGTTCATCATCCGTATCGAACTCCTCAAGAGCATAGTGAACCGTCTCTTCGCGCATAAAACCATGAATATTGACCATGAAGCCGGTTTCATCTTCACCACCGCGCAGGGCAAAAAACTTACCGTCAGCCAGCTCTCATCCGGCGAACAGCGGCTTGTAATGCTCATGTTCAGGCTCATGTTCGGTGTCCAGCCGGACACACTGGTGCTCATTGACGAGCCGGAGCTTTCGTTTCACATCGCCTGGCAGCAGGAATTTCTCCAGGACCTCGACGACATCATTCAAGTGGTCGGATTCGACGCTGTGGTGGCGACTCATTCCCCTCAGATCATTCATGATCGCTGGGACCTCACAGTGGAACTGAAGGATCTCAGCGCATGAAGCAGTATATCAACGCCCACGATATTGCAAACACGATCAGGATGACCAGATCGAGATTCACGGGGTCATTTCTGATCGTGGAAGGGGATTCGGACGCCCGTATGTATCGGCGATTTTCCGACAAAGCCATCTGCAGGGTGATCCCCGCGCTCGGCAAGTCCAACGCACTCGGAGCCATGTCCATCCTTAACGAGGATGCTGTCCCCGGAGTTTTGGCGGTCGTTGACAGCGATTTCTGGCGGTTGGACGACGACGTGCCGAAAACGGATAACGTCCTCACCACGGACACTCACGACCTCGAAACCATGATCCTCAACTCCCCGGCCCTCGATTTCGCGCTCGAAGAGTTTGGCTCAGACCGTCGGATCAAGCGCGTCTCGGGCACAGTCCGTGACCTCCTTCTCCGTGCGGTGCTGCCGCTGGGATATGTCCGGTGGCTTGCGGGTTCGGGTCAGGAGAAAGCTAAATTCCAGTTCCGGCACATGTCATTCGCGTCTTTCGTTGTCACCGGAGTGGGCACGCTTGAGATTGATCTGGACCGTTTGCTTGCCGAGGTTACCCCGCGGTCTCACGGGGAGAAGGTTGATCGTGCGGCGATCAAGCGGCGTGTGCGCAAGCTCATCAGTGACAGCGCCCACGATCCCTGGCAGGTTTGTCGCGGACACGACATGATTACCATCCTCGCCATCGGTTTCCGTGAGGTCTTCGGCAACCGGGACGCAAAACGCATTTCGGACGATCAGATCGACCGCATCATGCGCCTGTCATTCGGCTATCTTGCCTTTTCGCGGACGAAACTGTACGAGGCCATCCGTGAGTGGGAGGAAACCCATCAGCCGTACACCGTTCTTATTCATGATCCCGGTGGGCCGCCCGGATCAAAATCCCCGGATTGAGCCACAGTGACCCTCTGGCGGTAACAGACGGGTACGGATATGTGGTTTGATGTCTGTGCCGATTATCCCGTAAACGTGCCACGTATGTCGGTTTTCACTTTCTCCGCCGTGCAGTCATGGCTACCTTACAGGTGCATCCTGACCAGTGGAAGGTGTTAACCGATGGCAAAACTCTTCATATTACTCGGCAAGGTCGCCGGACGGGCGGTACGGTCACATGCCTTCGACCGTGCGTTCACCGTGGCCGCGAGGTATGTCTACGCCGAAATGCGGCACGTAGACCTTCGGGCCAAACTGTCGCTCCTTCGCCGGAAGCACAAGAACCACCTCAGGCTCCTCGGCAAAACCATCTACCGCCTCTCATCGAACGACATTGCGCCAACCGGCCATGAATCGGTGAATCGCATCGTGAGTGTGCTGGATGAGATCCGTGCCGAGATTGCCTTCGTGGAGGACGAACTCGCCCGCCGCAAACAGGAAGAGCAGTCAGGCAATCGCCCGCCGAACACGCCCTGACATTCAGCAGCGTTTCAACGTGCCCACCGATAACATTCTTCGGTCACGATGGTCACAACGACCGTGCGTCGGTGCGCCCCCGTCACTCAGAGAGTAAGCGCGTGATCGGCCATGCCGCTCATTTCGATGATACGCATGCACAGGTGCGGCACGTGGAACATGTCCCGGACCGGCGGATCGACCGGATGTGTTGTGGGGGCGCCCGATGAGTCAAGCCAGGGGTGCCAGTCGCGGCCCGGACCCGAGGCAAAACGGTCCATGGTGTAGGTGTGGAGCCGTGAAAACCACTCGACGCACCAGGACGCGCCGGTGAGTTCGTGTGCGAGGTATACGGCACCGAGAGCGCTCGCATGATCGGCGCGTGACCGGAGATCACCGGATGGCAGCCCCGGCATGTCCAACGGAGAACCGTCGGGATCAAGAGCATGTCGCAGCCCGCCATTCACATCGTCCCACCCGAAGGCGAGGTGCCGTTCGACAAGCCGTACGGTCTCGGCGATGAGATCCTTCTCGATGGTCCGGTGGGCCATGAGCATCAGCTCATTCAGCGTAGCAAGCGCTGTGCCCGGTCGGATGCAGCGACCCGCAGGGCCGTCAGGATGTTCACCCAGGTAGGTTACATACTGGTAGAGGAGATCGTCGTTCCGGTCAAGATGGCTTTTCATGATGGTCATGCCGGTCTTTCGGCGGATATCTTCCAATAACTCAGCGTAGTGCCATCCCAGAAGCTTCTCCACGATCACCAGCCGAATGTGGGCGACACCCAGATGGGTCAATCTGCCCGTGAGCCAGTCCGGCTTCACGGCATCGAAATTGGTCAACGATGTCCGGGTGAATATATGGCCCATGGTATCAGTGGCGATCTCGTGAGCAAACTGGTTTCCGCTCAGCGATGCGTACTCGAACAGCCCCATCGCCGCCCAGCAATCGCTCCAGATGGAGACCGGACCTTCGACCACGGCGCCACTCCGGTCGAGACTGTACGCCCATTCGAACTCCTTGCCGAGGGCGCTATGGATCAGTAACGTATGAATCGCATCCGCATGTCCGCGCCACTCCGGCCGCTCGCCGAACCGTGTGCAGAGAGAGGAGTACGTCCACAGCGCCTGACCGAGTGCCTCCACGGAGACGGTATCGCAGCAGGGTGATCCATCGGCGTCGAGGCAGGTGTACATGATGCCGTCGGAACCATCGAAACCATGCGCCTCCCAGAAGGGAAGGATGTCATCGAAGAGGATTGAGCGGTACCGTTCCGCCACGGGATCGGACAATGCGGCCTGCCCTGAATCGCCACCATCGCCGTCATCGCCGCCGCAGCCAGCCGCCATCAACACAACGGGAACGCCACCAATAAACGAGCGTCTGTTCATGGAATGCCTTTCGAAAGGCGATGAAAGACTTTTCACACGCCTGTGAGAACAATATATTGCATTTTATGTCGGCACGAGTATACAGTACTGAATAGCGCTTCGCTCCAACCCGTGCCGGTATAAACACAAATGGGCCAGGTTTGCCTCCGGACAGGTCATCGCCCGGAGGAATCCACAATTGATGCATACACGGTACGAATCACGGCGGCTGTTGTCAACCCGAACCGCAAGCAAATTTTCAGGAGCCACACCTTGAGACTGCCAGAACCTCTCATTCCCGGTACGCTCATCCGGCGCTACAAGCGGTTTCTCGCCGATGTGACGCTGGACGAAGGCACCATCGTAACCGCGCACTGTGCCAATACCGGAGCCATGTCGCAGGTTTCGGAGCCGGGCAGCAGGGTCATGCTCTCGCTGGCGTCGAATCCAGAGCGGAAGACCCGGTACGACTGGCAGCTTATCGAGGTCGGCGGCCGCTGGGCGGGCATCAACACCGCAGTGCCGAACATCCTTCTGGAGGAGGGGTTCCGGGCGGGTCGCTTCCCGGAGTTCCGCGGGTACGACCACATCCGGCGCGAGGTGCCCTACGGCAATCGGTCGCGCGTGGATGCCGTGCTCACCGGCCCCGAGGGGAAGTGCTATGTCGAGGCGAAGAACGTGACGCTGGTTGAGGATGGCGCGGCGCTGTTCCCGGATGCAGTCACAAGCCGTGGCGCAAAACACCTCGATGAGCTTGCGGCGGTGGTTCAGCATGGCGACAAGGCGGCGCTGTTCCTGCTTTCGCAGCGGATGGACGCTGACCGCGTGGGAGTGGCGACCCATATCGATCCGTACTTCGCCGAACGGCTCGGGGCGGCGATGGAGGCTGGCGTGATGGTGGTGTGCTGGCGTGCGCTGGTCAGCCCGGAGGTGATTGTGCTGGACCGGGCGGTGGAGTTTGTGGGGGTGAATTCTCCATCATGATATGAATTATATGTTCGCACAGTGAATTTACTTAAGAATACCACCCCCCGGTCGGCCCGTGGTGACCATTGCGCCGAAAAGTGTGGAACCGATGTCGGTATATCGACGCAAACGGGCGGATTCCGGAGAATCCGCCCGCTCTTGTTGATGCGATGTACCTGTGGTAAGCTATTTATGCGTGATCGCCTCCACCGGACAGCTGTCCGCCGCTTCCTCTACGCAACCCTCCTGATCTGCGGGGACCGGATCAACAATCACCTTTGCCGCCGCATCGTCCCAGTCGAATACCTCCGGGCATGAATCAATGCACAGACCGCATCCTGTGCAGAGGTCCTCGTCAACCATCGCTTTCATACGTGCGTATCCTCCATCAACAAGGTGAGAGGTGCGCTGCGAACTGCCGCCGATTACCCGAGCGTTTCCGCCACAACTGCGGCGATGCCGGGTGCATCGAGACGGTATTTACGATAGAGATCATCCGTTTTCGCGGACTCCCCGAACGTATCGTACAGACCATGACGGGTCAAACGTCCCGAACCGGATTCCGCGAGAATCTCCGCGACCGCGGTGCCGAGCCCGCCGATGATGTTATGGTCCTCCACGGTGATGATATGACCCGTGCGGGAAGCAAATCCCGCCACGGCGTCGGCATCAAGCGGCTTGATGGATGGGACGTTCACCACACCGGCTGAAATCCCCTTCTCCTTCAGTATGGCCGCCGCGTCCACGGCATGATAGACCGTGCCGCCGGAAGCCATCACGGTTACATCATCGCCGGGGACGAGTTCCACAACAGCGCCGGGCGTGAAAGTATAACCCGCCGGGCTGACATCCTTGACATTCTGCCGGGTAAGCCGGATGTATGAGGGGACATCGTTTTCCGCCATCCACTCCACGATCTGCCGGGTCTCGATCTCATCCGCCGGCTGGAATACGTGCATGTTGGGAAGCCCGCGCATGAGCCCGATATCCTCGAGTCCCATCTGGGAATTTCCGTCCTCGCCGGTGCCGATTCCGGAGTGAGTGCCGACAATCCGTACGGGCGCTTCGGCATATGCCACCGAGATGCGAATGGTATCGTACCGTCCGGTGATAAAGCAGGAGAAGGAGCAGATGAACGGCTTCTTGCCCGCCATCGCCATGCCTGCTCCGACACCGATCATGTTCGCCTCCTGGATACCCATGTCGAAGAACCGCTCGGGATGTTTCTCCGCGAACAGCTTTGACATGGTGGATTTTGCAAGGTCGGCATCAAGTACCACGATATTTTTATACCGGTCGCCCAGGTCCTGAAGCGCCAGCCCGAAGGCTCTGCGTGTTGCCATTTCCGCCATCAGTATGACTCCCTTCCGTTACGACCGGTTATCAAGTTCCGCAATCGCTGCTTCCGCCTGCTCGGAGGTCGGTGCGACACCATGCCATTCCACTTTACCTTCCATGAAGGAGACACCCTTGCCCTTCACCGTGTCAGCGATGATGAACGTGGGTTTGCCCTTTGTTGCCCGCGCCTCGTCAAGAGCTGCGAAGATCTGGTCGAAATCATGGCCGTCGATGGAAATGACATGCCATCCGAACGCAGTCCATTTGTCGGCGATGGGCTCCATGGGCATGATATCCGCAACAAAACCATCGAGTTGCAACTTGTTGTTGTCAAGGAAGCAGACAAGGTTGTCCAGCCCGTGATTAGGAGCACACATGGCCGCTTCCCATATCTGGCCTTCCTGACTCTCACCGTCACCGATAATACAGTATGTCCGGACAGCATTCTTGTCAAGCTGTGATGCCATCGCGAATCCCACCGCGATCGACAGCCCCTGTCCGAGCGAACCGGTCGATGCTTCCATGCCGGGGAGTCGGCAGCGGTCCGGGTGGCCCTGGAAGGGTGAATCAAGCGACCTGAGAGACATCGTACCCTCGCGATCCCAATAGCCGAGCTGCGCCATAACCGCATACAGCCCCGGAATGCCGTGCCCCTTCGAGAGCACGAACCGGTCACGATCCAGCTTGCATACATCCGACGGATCGTGGTTCATCTCGTGCGCGTACAACGCCACAAGTATCTCGATTACAGACAGCGATCCACCGGGGTGCCCGCTCGCCGCCTCGGTAATCATTTTGATCACGTCGATGCGTGCCTTGCGCGCAATTTCAGTGAGTTGCCCCTTGTCATACGATTTCGTCACTCCTGCCTCCTTGTATTGTGTATTTCGATTCATTGATAGTCGCAGTGGTGATAATATAAGGTGATACGCCCTGAAACGGAAAGTGTTTTGCGCGCACTGGTCATCTCCCGGCACAGATGCGTGTTGAGCCGGTCGTTGTATGTGTGGATATGGATTAGTGTCGTGTTAGGAATGGAACATTGCGCGGTAGTGCATTCTGTTGGCATCCTCAATATAATCAAGATAGACCGTGCCAACGCAATGCGCATGAATGTCAGTTCTGATACGCTGATACGCGCCATACACGACGCAATAAAACATTCCTTCATGCGGTAACGGGTCCATCCCTGACAGAACTCGGGCGAAGTGGCGCAACAATGTGATATCAAGAGGGATACGAACGGTTGTGCCGGATCGCTACTTGAAGAGGTTGAGGAGTTTCTTTCCGGCATCACGGAGTTTATCGGCATCTTCGCCTTTCAGCGTGCCTGAATTCAGGAATTCCTCAAGCTTTTCGCCCGCCTTCTCCTGGATCTGACTCTTTATATGCTCGCTCAATGCAGTGGTATCGAGGGTAAACACCGGATCGGTGAGCGTCCCGCCCGCATCGACCGTAAGTTCAAGCCGGTCCGGGATATTCGCCAATGCCGCGACCGTACCACCGAGGGATTCCAGCGCTTTCCGGGATGTCTCGCGATTGAGATCGAGTGTCAGCGAATAATCAACAGTGGTGTCGAATCCGGTCCAGCCATCGACACGGATATCGCCGTAAGATGTGGAGACCGACATGTCGGGGGTTGTGAACCGCTGATCCGCCACCGTGAAGGAATTGGTGATCCGGTCGAAAGCAAGCGCGTCGAACGCCAGAAATGGCAACGCCTCACCGAGTTTCCGCGTGAATTCGAGATTATTGAACGCGCCATCTGAAAACAGCATGTCGCCGTCCATCCGCAGATTTTCAACCATCGAAACCGAATCAAGACCCGCACCGCTGAAAGATAATGTGCTCGACAGCGCGCCGCTGATAAATTCCTCGGTATTGAGCAGGTTGGCGAGCATGGGCCCGGCCTGCAAGGCATTCAGGGCGAACCGGCCACGGTATGAGACCGCCGTGGTGTCGGCCATATCCACTGATGCGCTGCCTTCAAGTGATCCGCCGTATGCCCGGACCATCATGTCCGCGAGGGACACCACGCCATCCTGAAGCGACATGGTTCCCGATGCTGATTCGGCAGCCAGACGGCTATAACGCACTGTGCCGAAATCAATGTCAGCCTTCGCGGCGAGCATCGGTGGCACGGGAAGCGTCCGCACCGCCTGCTCCATGGCCCAGGGTTTCATCGAGGACTGTGACTCAGTGTCCATAACCATGAGGTCGGTGATATCGAGCATCGCCGATGTAATCGTCCCGGTCAGTGTTGGTTTCCCGTCGCCCGGCTTCCCGTCGCCCGGACTCGCGAGAGCGAAGGGATGTGTGAGACTGCCGTCGATCCGGATATCGGACACTCCCGAGACCAGTGAAAGCCCGGAAATAGTTGCCGCACGTCCGTCGAACTCGAGTCGTCCGTTCACCGTGGCAGGATGATTAATGGTCGTGGGCAGTTCGGCGACAATGTCCGCGAAATCCAGGTATCCCCGTGCGTCGAGAGCGGCTGGATCGCCGGGAGGTCCCGCGGCGGCAATGTCGAAAGTCACCGCGCCGGTTGCATCCATTCCTTCGGGCATGGGGACCGCGTCGGTGATATCGGAAAGCTGGACCGCACCATCCGCGATGATGTTGAGCACGGGATCCGTGAGGTAGTTCGAGATCGTGCCGGAGATGCGGACATGCGATGAGCCGACAGCCGCTTCCACCGAGGTCATGGTGATCGCCGAGGCGTCGAAAGTCGCTGCGACACCGATACCGTCGATCCGTTTCGGCAGGCCGGGATATGCCAGGAAACCACCCGCCAGCGACACCGATCCCGCGTATGTCACGGGCTCCTCGGCCGAGCCATCCATAAGTCCCTCGACCGCAAGCGCAACCGTGCCGCCTGCATCGACATCCGTGAGCAGTGGCGTCACACCCTCCGGTATCGCGGCGAGAATATCCGCGAGTTCAAGCGATCCGGTATCGAGTGCCCAGGTAATCCGCGCCCAGTCGCTGACTCTTCCGGTGAGTGAAACCGCGATCCCGTTCAGGTCGAGCGCGCCGTGTTCGATGGCGAATGCCCCGGTGGCGGGATTCCCCGACAGACCGTACGAATACGATGCGTTCAGCCCGGAGACATCCATCCCGGCGGCATCCGATGCAAGCATGATATCGCCCACAGTGATGGTACCGTCCGAAGTCACGCTGCCGAGATCGGCGGCGATGTCCAGCGACAATCCGGTTGCGATGTCTCCGAGTTCTATCCGCATGCCGCCCAAGGCGGTATCGTCATATATCACCGAACCTTCGCGCACCGAGAACGATCCGAGTGTCACCGGCACCGGCAGTGCAGGCGGCTCGGACCGTGGCACCGGCAGCGTGTCGCGCTCCGCGCTCGGCGGGAGGTTGGTGGTACTGTCCGCACGGGCGATAACCACCACTGTCGGAGTCCCGACAGAGATGGAAACGATCTCCAGGCGGCGCGAAAGCAGTTTCAGCAGCGCCACCCGTGCCCGGACCACCTCGATGTGGAGCAGCGGCGACTCTCCGGAACGGGGTTCGCCGATCGTGATTCCGGAAACCGTAACTGCGGGAAGCCCTCGGAATGAAAGCCCGACGCTCTCCACATGGACCGGTATACCGACCGCATCGGTCGCGGCCGATTCCACAAGTGACCTGATACGTTCGGACGGGAACAGCATGATTGCGGTAACCACCGCCGCGCATAGGAGTATGCAGATTACCGCGGCTGAAATCAAAATTTTCCTGCCATGAACTCGCATGGTTTCACTCCCGATAGTATATGAACACTACGACACGTTTCGTGCGCGGCCGTTGATTGCATGCCTGCTGGTAATATACGTCGAACTCGACCGGACTCCATTACAATTTCCATATTACGCACCCGTAACACGTCATAAGTCGATTGCGAATATTGACATTCCGCCTTATATTGAAATACAAGGGTACGTATCCGCACAAACGGCAAGACAATGGCGGCTATCATATTGTAATACCACCGGTTACAGCGTAACGGCGCGGGCTTTTTTCGAAAGACGGGGCGCAGTGATGTCCGAGTTGTCAGTCTGTATGTTTCTTGACGACGATACCCATGCACCGGAACTTCTTCGGGGCTTCGAAGAACTGAACATTCGTGTTGAGCGTGTGTCCGATGTCGATTCCTGGCTCGAACAGCTCACCGGGGCTTCGTTCAATTTCGCTGTGGTGGATGCCCTCGGGGAGAACATCACCGGGAGCATCGACCGTGTCCTGCGCATCGCCGAATCCGAGTCGTTCGACTGGCTCATCGTCCTCATTGATCAGGGCACGAAAGAGCGCGTGATCGACGAGATCGGCACCACGAAAGCCCGGTATCTGCATGTTCCCATAGACACCCGCGAGTTGACCTCACTGGTCCGAAGCATGACCGAGATGACCGATCTCCGCAAGGTGGTCTCATCCACAGCGCGCCAGCTCTCCCACCTCGAAGTACTCAACGACATCGCCAGCCAGACACTTCTCTCCCACGGCGACCAGCCATTACTCTGGCATATCGCCCGCCTCATCAATGACAAGCTCGGGTATTACAATGTCAACATTTTCCTCGTGGATGAAGACACGGAGCGAGTGGTATTGCAGGCATTCGCCGGTGGTTTCGGCAACGATCTCGTGGTTGGGTACAGTCTCCGGCTCGGTGAGGGAATCGTCGGCTGGGTCGCCCAGAACCGGGAACACCTGCTCGCGAATGATGTCTCGAAGGAACCGCGGCGGCTCAGGGGCTTCTCCTTCGAGGAACATGTCCAGAGCGAACTCGCGGTACCGGTGATATTCGCTGAGCGGATACTTGGGGTTATCCATGTGGAATCCGAGGAACCAGACGCTTTCTCCGAAGAGGATGTCATGTTGCTGGATACCATCGCCGACCAGCTCTCACTGACTCTGGAGAACCGCAACCTGTCCCATGAACTTCGGGAAATGTACGAACTCAGCACGACCATCACCGATTCGCTGCCGGTCTCCATCATCATCATCGACAGCGACTTCACTGTCGCATATGTCAATCGGACATATCTCGAGGCCTCTGGACAAACCCGGAAAACGATACAGGGACAACCCGTATTATCCGTCATCTCCCCGGACCTCAACAACCGCCTTCAACTGGAGCAACAGTTCATCACTGTGATTGAGCGCGGCATACCGGCCGTTTTCCCCAATATTTATCATTCCTCACCGCACCATCCCGACAAGGTCCTCACCATCACCATCGAGCGGGTCCAGTCAGGAAACAATCCGCTGGTTATGGTCCTCATGCAGGATGTCACGGAGTTCTCCGAGAAATCTCAGCAGCTCATGCTTCTCCGGGAAATCTCCATCGCCATGCAGGGCGTGTTCGATCGTGACAGGCTGCTTCACATGATCCTTACCAATGTGACCGCCGGGTTCGCCATAGGGTTCAACCGCGCCTTTCTCTTTCTGGTCAACAAGCGGGAGAACACGATTGACGGTATCATGGCGGCGGGTCCCACAACCCGCGATGAGGCCTATCGGATATGGGACGAGCTTTCCCGTCACCCATTCACATTCCACGACTACCTGGATCATTTCAACAAAGGCACGATCGCCCGGAGCGGGCTGCAGAATGTCGTCGAGGAAATATCCTTCGATCTCTCCAGGGACCATAATGTGCTCACCGAGACTGTTATCATGGCGTCGCACATGCATATAACCGATGCCTGGGAGAATGCCGGTGTCGACAGTTCCATGAAGCTGCTGCTTGCCTCGAACGAGTTCGTGACCATTCCGCTGATCGCCAAAAACGAGGTCATCGGCGTACTCTTCGCTGACAACGCCTATTCCGGCAAGCCCATTACCAACGAGTCCATCGAGAAGCTGACACTCTTCGCCATGGCTGCGGCCATCGCCATTGAAAACGCCGACATGCTGACCGTACTGGAGGAAAAAGTACAGGAACTCGAGGATGCATACACCAAGCTCGAAAAGACCCACGCAATGCTTATCCGGCACGAGAAACTCGCCGCCATCGGTGAGGTCAGCGCACGGCTGGCACACGAGATCAGGAATCCGCTGGCAACCATCGGCGGATTCGCCAAGTCCATTCCGCGGAAATACGAGGATCGGGACCGCACCATCCGTAACGCCCGGATCATCATCGACGAAGTCAAGCGGCTCGAGAACATCCTCGCGAATGTTCTCGATTTCACCAAGTCCAGCGTTCCCCACAAAGAGCAGATGAACATCAATGACCTTGTACGTGACACGGTATCGATCATGGAGGATAGCGCCCGGAAGATCGGGGTCGGGATTGAACTCTCAATCACCGATAACACGCTCCGGTCGAATATTGATCCCGCTCAGGTCAAGCAGGTACTCATCAATATCGTGCAGAACGCCTTTAGCGCCATGCCCCAGGGTGGCACGCTCACGGTCGGGACCGGATGCGATGACGGTGTGGCCCGGATCGTGCTGACTGACACCGGCACCGGCATCCCGGAAGAACATCTTGATACCATATTCGATCCCTTCTTCACCACACGGGGAGATGGTACGGGACTGGGGCTGCCCATTTCACAGCAGATCATCCATAATCACGACGGTTCACTTGAGATCGAAAGCATCGTTGACGAGGGCACCACGGTCACCATCACGCTTCCGGTTATCTCCGAACCATTGTGCATAGCTGATGAAGGAGGAGAGCAATGAAAGGTAAGATCCTTGTCGTCGACGATGAGATCAATCAAGGCATGCTGTATGAACAGGAACTCGAGGATGACGGTTACGACGTTGATGTGGCCAATTCCGGGCAGCAAGCCCTTGAGATGGTCAAGGAAGGCGGATACAATCTGGTTGTGCTTGATGTCGGCATGCCGGGTATGGACGGTCTTGAGGCATTGGGACGCATGCTCAGCATGGATAATAAGCTCCCTGTGATCCTCAACACCGCGTACCCGTCCTACAAAGACAATTTTATGAGTTGGGCCGCGGATGCCTATGTGGTGAAATCATCCGACCTGACTGAACTCAAGGAATGCATCAGTAAATCGTTGGCCAGGAAAAATGCCTGATACCGCAACTCGGATACTGTCGCAGGCATGGCATCATACCCGAACAAATGATTGCGCCCCCCGGCGTGACATGGAGGATACGTGTCGGAACTGAGAAAAGACCCCGTCATCGGACGGTGGGTGATCATTGCCACTGAGCGGGGAAAACGTCCCACGGACTTCGTTACTGTGGCTGACGAGGGCGGACCCTCAAGCTGCCCCTTCTGCATGGGTAACGAGCAGATGACGCCGCCGGAAATATACGCTGTCCGCAAGAAGGATTCACTCGCAAACACCACAGGCTGGGACATCCGCGTGGTGCCCAACAAGTTCCCGGCGCTCAGGGTCGAGGGGATCGTGGAACGCGAGGGCGTGGGCATGTTCGACAAGATGAGCGGCATCGGCGCCCATGAGGTTATCATCGAGACGCCCGTACACACGGATTTCATCCATACCCGTGATCCCGAGCGCGTTGTCCAGCTTCTCGATACCTACCAGAAGCGGCTCCTCGATCTTCGCAAGGACGACCGGCTCGTGTATGTCATGATCTTCAAGAACCTGGGTGCGCGCGCGGGGGCGTCCCTTTCGCACCCTCACTCACAGATAATTGCAACGCCGATTGTCCCGAAGCGCGTCAAGGAGGAGATCGACGGCTCTCTGGAGTACTTCAATTACAAGACCCGCTGTGTGTTCTGCGACATCATCCAGGAGGAAAAGCGGTTCGGATCGCGCATCGTGTTCGAGAATGCCTCGTTCATTTCCTTCTGCCCGTTCGCCTCGCGGTTCCCGTTCGAGATATGGCTGATGCCGAAGCGTCACATGTCCGGCTACACCGACATGACCCGGCAGGAAATGTACGAGATGACCGAATGCCTCCAGGCCACGATGACCCGGCTCGCCCGTTCGCTCGGCGAACCACAGTACAACTGGATGCTCCACGTGGAGCCCAATGTTCCCCTGCCACGGAATCCCTGGCCGGATATCGCCGATCACTATCACTGGCACTTCGAGATCATTCCCAAGCTTACCCGTGTGGCCGGCTTTGAATGGGGTACCGGATTCTATATCAATCCCACATCGCCAGAGGATGCCGCCGAGTTCCTTCGAGAAGTTAATGTGGTGTAATCCACGCACGGAAATTGCTCACAATATAGAATAGAGGACCATGTCCGCTCTCTCCGTCTGCATTCTATGGCATATGCACCAGCCGAACTACCGCGATCCCATCCGTGGCGTGTACAGCATGCCCTGGGTACGGCTGCATGCCACCAAGGCGTACTACGACATGGCGCTCATGGCGAAAAGTCACCCCGATGTCGGCATGACATTCAACCTCGTCCCGTCGTTGCTGGAGCAGCTCGATGACTACGCCGCCGGTGCCGAGGATATCGAGCTTATCCTTTCCCGCCGCGACCCGGTCAAGCTCACACAAGAGGAGAAGGAGGCCATCCTCAGCCGGTTCTTCCAGGCAGACCGCGAACACATGGTCCGGCCTCTGCCGCGCTACGAGGAACTGCTGCACGCTCGTGGCGAAAACGGTACTCCACGCGATATCACACGCGCCCTTCGCTCATTCGCCGCTCAGGATTATCTGGATCTCCAGGTGCTGTTCAATCTCGCATGGTTCGGATTCTCCGCCCGCGAGGACCAGGAGATCGCCCGGCTCATCCACAAGGGCCGACGCTTCACCATCGAGGACCGGGACCTCGTGCTCGACCGTCAGCTGGAGATTGTCAGCACGGTTATCGGACTCTACCGCGAACTGTGGGATGGCGGCACTGTTGAACTGTCCGCGAGCCCGTTCTACCATCCCATCCTGCCGCTGCTCTGCGACACATCGACCGCTCTTGAAGGCATCCAGGGCTGCCTCCTGCCACGTCGCCCTTTCCGACATTCGCCGGATGCCGAGACCGCGGTGGCTGAAAGCATGGCCGCCTTCGAGTCCTGGTTCGGACGGAAGCCCGTCGGCATGTGGCCCAGCGAAGGATCGGTGAGCCCACAAGCACTGGAGATCATCGCCCGCGCGGGTATCTCGTGGGCCGCCACAGACGAGACCATCCTCGCCCGGTCGGTACAAAACTTCGACCGCGCACGCCATCTCTACAAACCGTGGAAGGCACATGGTGTCAATGTGTTTTTCCGCGATCACGGTCTCTCCGACAAGATCGGTTTCGTATACAGCAGGAATCCCGCCAAGACCGCGGTGGACGATTTCATCGGTCGGCTCAAAAAGATCGCTGCTCACGGGCCATCGGGACGGTGCGCGAGCATCATCCTTGATGGCGAAAATCCGTGGGAGTACTTCCCGGGTAGCGGGCGTGAGTTCCTCGACCAACTCTACGAACGCCTGCACGCGGAACCTGATCTGGAACCGGTGAGTTTCTCGTCATACCTTGAGAAGCACACCGTAAAGGGTACTGTCAAATCCATCTTTCCCGGTTCATGGATCAACGGGAATTTCGATACATGGATCGGCGACCGCGAAGAGGTCGATGCCTGGGACGCTCTCAACGATGCCCGCGATCTCCTCGTCGCCAAACAGGACGCGCTATCTGCGGAAGACAGCGCCGAGGCATGGAACGAGCTGTACCGTGCCGAGGGTTCCGACTGGTTCTGGTGGTACGGCGATGACCATTCCTCGGCCAACGATTCCGAGTTCGACCGTCTGTTCCGGGCTCATCTGGAGCGGATATACCGGATTATCGGAGTAGAGCCGCCGATTGCGGTCACCAAACCGCTCCTGGTCAAGCAGGTGATCCGTCCCGATGCCGAGCCCACTGGGCTTGTCACGCCGATAATCGACGGTCGCGCGACGACATTCTACGAATGGCAGGCCGCGGGATGGCTACCCTCTCCGGGCCCGTCAGGAGCAATGAGCACGGGTGAAACGGTGCTCGGGTCACTCTATTACGGATTCGACATGGAGAACGTGTTCCTCCGGCTGGATTTTGCCGAAAGAGAGGAAAATGAGATCCCGACGAGCTTGACACTTGAGATACTGCTACGTTCTACAGATATTTACCGAGTGGAGGCGGACCTCGCCGATCCCCGTACGTATATGCTGTATCGCCGGTCGCACGACCGCTGGGTCCGTCGGTTTCGTCGGGACGACATCGCCATCGACCGGATTGTCGAGCTGGGTGTTCCCTTCCGTGATATCGGTGTAAAGCCGGGGGACTCCATACAGTTCCACGTCGCGCTTCTCGAAGGTGGCGTGGAACGGGAACGCTGGCCTCAATCCGGGACCATCTCGTTCGTTGTGCCGGACGAGGAGTACGCATCGAGAATGTGGCAGATATAGGCACCGAGAACCACCGGTGGGTTTCATGAATATTTCGGAAGTGTCCACGGCAACGCGCCTGTGATCCGAGATGGCCCTCATCGCGAAGTGGGCCACACATGAACGAGGATGCCATGTCAATCATGGATACTAAAGGGAGACATTCTGCGTGAAAGATCCCGAGAACATATATTCGCTAGCATTCCGTCATGGACAGGGCGCGATAGCCATCATGCGATTAGATGACTGGCGCATCATTGAGGTGAACGAAAGCGCGGTCCGGTTGTTTGGATACGAGCAGGAAGAGATTATCGGCAGAACCGTGTTTGAATTGAATCTGCCGGTCAATCCGGAACGGGCCGGTAAAATCCTGGGCGGCTTGAAACTCGACAGCCACTTACAAAACGTCGAAGGGAAGTTCCGCCGCAAGAACGGCGACATTGTCCATGGCCTGCTGTCGGCTACGACCATCTCCCTCAACGGCGAGAAGTGCATACTTGCGGAAATCACCGACGCAACCGATCGGGTCGAGGCGGAAAAGGCGTTGCGGGAGGCGCGCGGGTTCCTGGAAACCATCCTCAACCATCTCCCCAACCAAGTGTTCTGGAAGAACCGCGACCTGGAATATTTGGGGTGTAACAAGCTTTTCGCCGATGTGATAGGCCTCGATAATCCCGAAGATGTCGTCGGCAAAACGGACTACGAGTTCAACTGCGATACGAAGCACGTTGGAAAGTATCGGGAATGGGACCGGAAGATAATCGAATCCGGCACACCGGTCTTTAACCTGGAAGAATCCTATGACAGCGCCGACGGCACTGAGGGCACGGTATTGACAAGCAAGGTCCCGCTTCCAGATGATGACGGGAATATCATCGGATTGCTCGGCATATGTACCGACATCACCGAGCGTAAGAAAGCGGAAGAGGCACTACGGAAAAGCGAGCAGACTCTGGCGCGTGCCCAGCAGGTCGCAAATATCGGAAGCTGGGAGTGGAATGTTGCGGACAATACGGTGATATGGTCGGAACAGACCTGCCGGATTTACGGTCTCGATCCCGCATGCAGAGAGGTCGAGTTGGCGACATACATGAAAATCGTTCATCCGGAGGACCTGGAATTGGTCAGGACCAAGATAGAGGAGGCCGTAACTGGCCGCACTTCAGTCAATACAGAACACCGCATCCTGCTTTCGGACGGTACCCTGCGGTATGTGCATCAGGTAGGCGAATTCTTTACCGCCAAGCACGGAGCGCTGATTCACATGACCGGAACAGTGCAGGATATCACCGAGCGGACGCTGATTGAAAATGAACGAAGAAAGATCGAAACACGGTACCGGGACGTTGTTGAATCGGCAAACAACGTGATCGTGAGGTGGAACTGTAAAGGTATCATCACCTATATGAATCCATACGGGCTGAAATTTTTCGGGTACTCCGAGGATGAATTGATCGGCACCACTATGTTTGGCACGATCGTACCCGAGGTGGAGACCGGAACAGAGAGAGATCTTGAAGTATTGATGAACGATATCCTGAATAATCCGGATAAATACATCGAGAACGAGAACGAAAATATCCGCAAGAACGGTGAAAGAGTCTGGATGGCGTGGTCGAACAGGTCAGTCATCGATGATGATCAATTCGTCGAGATACTGAGTATCGGAGCCGACATCACCAAGCGTAAGCAGCTTGAAGAAAAGCTGGACAGGATGTCACGCACCGATGCCCTGACCGGTCTCGCAAACCGGCGTGAATTCGACGAAATTCTTACGGAGGAAATCAACCGTGCTCTGCGGAACGAACAACCGCTTTCACTCTTGATGCTGGATATCGATTTCTTCAAGCGGTATAATGATACGTACGGGCATCAGGCCGGGGATTCCTGTCTGAAGGATATCGCCGGTGTCCTGAAAGAATCGACCAAGCGGGCGGGTGAGCTTGCCGCACGGTATGGTGGAGAAGAATTCGCGGTGATTCTCCCCGCAACCGCGAGCGAGGATGCATTCCTTGTCGCGGAACATATCCGTTACGCCGTAACCGGTCTCGAAATCACACACGATGCATCGAGCACAGCGCCATATCTGACAATCAGTGCGGGTGTCACCACATGTATTCCCGAAATTGGCATGACACCCGATGAAATTATCAAGCAGGCCGACGATGCTCTTTACCGGGCGAAGGAAAACGGACGAAACGGGATTGTGATCGACTAACCCCACACAGTGGGGGTGGGCCATGCAATGGCCGAGCGAGATGGGATGATTCTGTACCGGTAATGACAGTGACAGCATGTCGTTTTTATTATAAAACGGCCTATGGCCGCCGGTAAAGACAGTGGCAGCATGACAGGCATTGCATATAAAGCGCTTACCCCCCCACGGCTTCGCCGTGTCCCCCCTATCAGGGGGGATGTCCGAAGGACAGGGGGGTCATGAACCGCACAGGGGAAAACAGTGTATTGAGAAGATTCCGTACTTATATAAAGCGAAGAAGTGTGACGTTTTTATCATAAACCGGCCTCTGGCCGAGGGTTCGATATTCATGACTGATTCCATAACGCTTTCGATCATCCTGCATAACCATCAGCCGGTGGGCAACTTCGACTGGGTGTTCAGGAACGCGGCGGACGATTCCTATATCCCGTTCCTTGACATCCTCGAACGCTTCAAGGGCATCAGGGTCGGGCTTCACACCACTGGCCCGCTTCTGGAGTGGTTCGCCGACAATGAGCCCACCTACCTCGACCGGGTCGGGGCACTCATCGAGGCCGGCAGGATCGAAATCCTCGGCGGCGCATTCTACGAGCCCATACTCTCCATCCTTCCCGACCGTGACAAGGCGGGTCAGATCGAGCGCATGAGCGACTGGCTTCACAAGCGGTTCGGTAAGCGGCCGGAAGGATTCTGGGTAGCCGAGCGCATATGGGAGCCTGGTTTCGCAGGCATTTACTCCGATCTCGGGCTCACCTACACCACTCTTGACAACACGCACTTCCGATATGCTGGGGTGCCGGACGATGATATCTGGGGCTCATACATCACCGAGGACCAGGGGCGTGCCGTACGTGTCCTGCCCATCAATTACAATCTGCGCTATCTCATTCCCTTCCACGAGCCGGAAGAAACCATCGCGTATCTCGCCAGACTCCGCGACAGAGGTGTGACCGCGGTGACCTATGCCGACGATGGTGAGAAGTTCGGTGTCTGGCCCGGCACGAAGGAATGGGTGTTCGAAAAGGGCTGGCTGGAACGCTTCTTTACCGCGCTCGAAGCCGAAGCCCACTGGATCAATATCGCATTGCCCGGCGAGTATGTGCGCACTGCGCCACCGCGTGGACAGGTGTACCTCCCCACGGCATCCTATCGCGAGATGTCCGGCTGGGCGCTCCCCGTGGAAGCACAGGCCACACTCGCGGGTGCCGTTACGCTCATGGAGGATGAGCCGCGTCTCGCCGCCATCGAACCTTTCATCCGTGGCGGGTTCTGGCGGAATTTCCTCACCCGGTACCCGGAGTCCAACGCCATGTACCGCCGCATGCTCATGGTGAGCGCGGAGGTGGATGCCGCACGCGGAACACAATCCTACGCTGATGCCGTATCCGAGCTGTACCAGGCACAGTGCAACTGCGGATACTGGCACGGTGTCTTCGGGGGATTGTACCTGAACTTCCTGCGCCGCGCGATCTATGAGCATCTCATCAAGGCGGAGACGCTCGCCGCACCCGAACTTCCGCCGGTGACGGTACGTGACCACGATGGCGATGGGTACGATGAAGTGATCCTTTCCGGTGGCGACCTTCTGCTCTTTCTCGCTCCGCGTCAGGGCGGTGCCGCGTTCGAACTGGACCATCGGCCATCGGCGTTCAACTGCTTCGATACGTTCACCCGCAGCCCCGAGCTGTATCATGCCGACATTCCCGACACGGTGGCGTCGGCCGATGACGAGCATGCCTCCATCCACGACGGTATCAAGGCCAAGGAGGAGGGTATTCGGCGTTTTCTGGTCTACGACTGGTACCGGCGTCTGTCGTTCGTCGACCACTTTATTCCCTCAGACGAGACACTTGAGAACTTCGCGGCGGCCCGGTTTGCCGAGCTGGGGGATTTCATCCTTGAGCCTTACGAGATAATCGACTCACGGACGGCATCCGCACCCGGCGCGACACTTGAACGGTCCGGCACTCTCAGGCCCGAGGGCCGTGAACTGCCCATGTGCGTGCGCAAGAATATCGCGCTTGCGGATCAGGGCGCACGGGTAACCGCGGGATACCACCTCACATACCCCGAGGGCGCGGCGGGATCGTTGTTTGGCTGCGAGCTGAACTTCGGGCTGCAGAGCGGGTACACGGACGATTGCGCGGTCGAGATTCCCGGCAGGAAACTCGATGATTCGCGGCTGGCATCAACCGGCATTGAGGAGGATGTCTCCGAAGTGCGGCTCACTGTGGGATGGATGCCCCTTGCCATAACGCTCGTGTTCTCGCATCCGGCAACACTCTGGCGCATGCCCGTGGAGACTGTGTCCCAGTCGGAGGGCGGAGCGGAGCGCACATACCAGAGCACATGCCTCGTGCCGCTCTGGGACCTCGCAGATTCTGACGGCGTATTCGATGTGTCAATAACCCTGGAGGTATCCTCGTGAGTAAAGGAAAGCTGGTATTCGTCCTGCACAGTCACCTGCCTTATGTTCTCTCGCATGGCAAGTGGCCCCACGGTACCGACTGGATCAACGAGGCCGCCGCGGAAACCTACATTCCGCTCCTCCAGGTGTTCGAGCGGCTGGTGGGTGAGGGTATTTCACCGGGAATCACCATCGGCATCACACCGGTCCTGACCGAAATGCTCGCTGATACGCAGTTCGCTGTCGAGTTCGAGGAGTACCTCGAGCAGAAGATCGAAGCTGCGAAGGTGGATGCGGAGGAGTTCTTCCGCACGGGCGATGAGCGTCACGATCTGGTCCGGATGTGGGAGGACTGGTACTCCAATACACGTACGGTGTTCGTGGAAACCTACAACCGTGACATCGTGGGGGCCTTTCGGCGGCTTGAGGAAGCGGGCCACATCGAGATCATCACCTGCGCCGGGACACACGGTTACCTTCCGCTTCTCGGCGAGGACACCGCGGTACAGGCACAGATCAAGCTGGGTGTCGACACCCACAAACGGCATTATGGCCGTGACCCGCGGGGTATCTGGTTGCCGGAATGCGCATACCGTCCCGGCTACGAGTGGACACCGCCGGTGGAGGGTTTCGGCGGCCCACGGAACCGCAAGGGTGTGGAGGAATTCCTCTCCGAGAACGGCATCAAGTATTTCGTCGTAGACACCCACCTGCTCAAGGGTGGGCAGGCGGTCGGTGTGTACCTCGACCGTTTCAATACGCTCCAGCAGCTCTGGAAGAACTTCGAATCCCAGTACGCCCCGGTGACCGAGGACACCGATAAGAGCGCCCACCGTCTCTACTACGCCGCGAGCGCCGAGGGCAAAGCGCCGGTGGCGATCTTCACGCGCGACGCCAAAACCGGGCTTCAGGTCTGGAGCGGTGAGCACGGTTACCCCGGCGACGGTGCTTATCTGGATTTCCACAAGAAGCATTTCCCCGGCGGACACCGGTACTGGCGGGTGACTTCCGCAAAGGCCGATCTGGCCGATAAGCTTGTCTACGCCCCGGAGAAAGTGGATGCCCGTATCAGGGAGAACGCTCGCCATTTCGCAGATACCGTGAAGGCCATCTGTATCAGCGAGGGTCCGCAGGGAGGCAATCCACCCATGATCTGCGCACCGTTCGACACAGAGCTGTTCGGCCACTGGTGGTTTGAGGGTCCGGAGTTTCTCTACCATGTCATCAGGTATGTCCACGATGATCCTGATATCGACACCGCCACGATGGGTGCTCACTACGAGTCGGCACCTCCCGTGGAGGTCGTGGCGCTGCCCGAGGGTTCCTGGGGCAAGGGCGGTTTCCACTGGATCTGGCTCAACGACCTGACCGCATGGACCTGGAAGCATATCTACGAGGCCGAACGCGCAATGCACGAGGCGGCGGCGAAGTACGCGGATCGCACGGATGAGCCGGTGGCATCGATCCTGAAACTTCTGGCGAGGGAGCTTGTGCTCATGGAGAGTTCGGACTGGCAGTTCCTCATCAGCACATTGGCGGCCAGGGACTACGCGGAGATGCGTTTCGCCAACCATAACAGCGATTTCCGTAAGGTGCACGTGCTCCTCGAAAAGGCGGCGGGCGGCGAACCGCTCACCGACACGGATCGGGAATTCATCCACACCATCGAGGACCGCGACCGGCTGTTCGAACACATCGACCCGTCGTGGTGGGCTAAGATCGAGTGGAAATGACGTCTGACTGTTACTAAACATGGACTCCTTGTATGAATAATTGTACACAGATATTCTTGGTTTTTTTTGCTATTTTCTGGGGTGGAATATTTTCCGTCATTTCACGGTTCAAACCGTTCAATTGGCCAATGGCATTTGCAATAAAGAGAGTGTTTTTGAGAGTGTTCTTATCAATAATCTCGAAAATTCATTGTGTAGTTTTGACAACATTTGTCAAATCTCTGTTACCTTTTTTCGCAGTGTTATTCCAGCTATAGGTATATTTGGCATTTTCAGATTATGGGGGGGAATAATTGAGTTTCGGCCAAACTGGTTCTATTTCAATCACAAGTATGAAATGGAACTGAAATATCGTGATGGGGAACCAATAATAAGGGATTTGTGGCCGGAATTTGCAAAATTTCGATACTCTCTAATGCCACATAGAAACAGAGTGTCAACAAGTCTGCGCAACGTAACATTCGGATTTCTCTATGTATTTATTGGTTATATATTCTCTTGGTTGCCAAGTATTATTAAATGGATTGGTAAATACCTAATAAATTGGATATACCCATGAACATACTCTTCATCGCATCTGAAATGACACCATTCTGTAAGACCGGCGGGCTGGCCGACGTTATCGGTGATCTCCCGCGGGCCCTTGTCGCGCTCGGCCACGATGTCAGTGTCATGCTCCCCGGCTACGCCGCCATCGACCGCACCGCCTTCTCCTACGGCAATACCCCCACCTCCCTCGTGATACCCGTGGGGACGGAGTGGAAACACCTCAAGATTGCCTCCCGCATCTGGAACGGTGTCACTGTCTACCTCATCGAGAACGAGGGTTACTTCGACCGTCCGGGACTGTACGGTGATGCCGATGGTGATTACCCGGACAACGGCGAGCGATTCATCTTCTTCGCACAGGGCGCGCTTGAAACAGCCCGGCACCTGGGCCTCATGCCCGACATCATCCACTGCCACGACTGGCAGACCGGGCTTGTCCCCGCCTATCTGAAGACCTGTCCCGCCAAGGATGGCTGGTTCGACTCGGCCAATGTGTTCTTCACCATCCACAATCTCGGCTACCAGGGGCAGTTCCACCGCGACCTCTTCGACAAGACCGGGCTGCCCGCCGAGGCCTTCGACTGGCAGGGACTTGAGTTTTGGGGCAAGGTCTCATTCCTCAAGGCCGGGATTGTCTATTCAGACGTTATCACCACAGTGAGCGAGACCTACGCCGAAGAGATTACACACGAGCATCTCGGATTCGGTATGCACGAAGTCCTCGCCGCGCGCCGGACAGACCTCCACGGCATAGTCAACGGCATCGATCCCGAGATATGGAATCCCGCGACCGACCCCGTGCTTCCCGCGACATATTCAGCGGATAACCTCTCCGGCAAACGCGCCTGCAGAAAGGCGCTTCTCGATCACTGCAAAATCACCTGCCAGCCCGACGTGCCGATATTCGGCATGGTCACGCGGCTTGACGATCAGAAGGGGCTGGACATCCTCGAAGCCGCAATCGGGCGGCTCATGGCCCTCAATATCCGTATCGTTGTCCTCGGGACCGGCGCGAAACAACACCAGGAGACCATGACCGCTCTCGCCGAAAGACATGCCGGATGTCTGCACATTACCCTCGGATTCGATAACGACCTGGCGCATCTGATCTATGCCGGTGCCGATGCGTTCCTCATGCCGAGCCGATACGAACCGTGCGGACTGGGGCAGCTCATCGCCATGCGTTACGGCGCGCTTCCGGTGGTCCACGCCACCGGCGGACTGGTGGACACGGTTACGGACCTTGACGCTTTTCCACGGAAGGGTGACGGGTTCTCGTTCAGCTCGCACGAGGCGGAAGCGCTCGTGGACACTGTGGCACGGGCGTGCGGCGTGTTCCGCGCGGTTGGCCATAAACGCTGGACGGCGGCGGTCAGGCGTGCCATGACCCGTGATGACTCCTGGACACATGCAGCCGGGCGCTACATCGCACTTTACCGGTCAGGGGCCGATTTATGATTATGTCTTTCATGGTGTTACACTCTATGCCGCTACAGAACTCTCCCATTATGCTCGGCCATTGCATGGCCCCCCACCGTGTGTGCGATCATAGATCGATTTAAGATGGAGACTATCATGGTGTCACAGTATTTATCGGTACAGAATCCTCCCATCACACACCCACCGTGTGGGTGGGCGGCGTGATTGAACTTGAAAGCTGTACCTACGCCTATCCCGGTGCCACACCGGTGCTCCATGACCTGTCCCTCACTGTCCCTGATGGGGCATATGTGGCGGTCACCGGCGACAACGGCATGGGCAAGACCACGCTCGCGCTCCTCGTCAAGGGCCTGCTCACGCCGATTGGAGGTCGGGTCATTATCGATGGTCATGACACCGCCGACCCGGATGGCCGCAGTCATGCAATGGCGTCAGTCGGTATGGTGTTCCAGAATCCGGATGACACGTTTGTCGCCACCACTGTGGAACGGGAACTCGCATTCGGGCTGGAAAATCTCGGCATAATGCGGGAGGAGATGCACAGCCGAATCGGGGCGACGCTTGAACGGTTCGATCTTGCCACGCACCGGTTCGCCGATCCTCTCGCACTCTCCGGCGGTGAAAAGCAGCGGCTCGCACTCGCCGCGATCATGATAATGCAGCCCCGGCATCTCGTCCTCGATGAGCCCACATCATTGATCGATCCCTGGAATCGCGACCACATACTCGCCCTGATCGGTGAAGCCGCGAAAGCAGGCACCACGGTCATTCACATCACGCAGCATATCGACGAACTCCAGGTCGCGGATTATGTCCTCGACATCGACAGCGGTCACATCACGGAGCGTGCCAACCTCCCCGAACCTCCCCGTATCAGCCAGCCGTCGCAGGGACTGACTGTGGACTCGGCATCGGTCATCACCTGCGCAGGTATCACCCATGTGTACGATGCCGCCGGGCCGGAACCGCACATGGCACTGTCCGACCTTTCCCTTACGCTCGAACGCGGCACTGCGCTCGCCGTACTCGGACCGTCAGGAGCGGGAAAAACCACGCTGCTTGAGATCGCCGCGGGACTCATCGCTCCAACAAGCGGCGACGTCACGTTCGATGGTGCTGCGATACGAACCATGACATTCCAATTCCCGGAACACCAATTGTTCGGCGACACTGTATCAGAGTATATTGCGTATGGGCTGAAGAATATCAGTGTCCAGGAAAGCGACATTGATGACGCCATAGATGATGCGCTCATGCGAGTCGGCCTTGATCCCGCACGGTTCCGGGCGCGCGATCCCCTGACACTATCCGGTGGAGAACAGCGGCGTGTGGCGTTTGCCGGAGTGTTGGCCATGATGCCTGATCTGCTTGTGCTCGATGAGCCGACCGCCGGGCTGGATCCGGATGGTATTGCCTTGGTTGTCGAACTTCTGCGGAAGTATGTTGGTGACGGTGGGACACTGATGGTGTCATCGCATGATCTGGCGCTTGTGGCCGTGACCGCGCACAAGGGGCTTGTGCTCGACCGGGGAGTATGTGAATCTTACGGACCCCTCGAATCAGTGTGGCGGGAATCGGTACTGCTTGGCAGGGTGCTGCCGCGTGCGTGATGTATAGTCCTCGCCACATCAGACCGTTCCAGCGATACGGTCTCTTCTTCATAAATCAGGCTCTGCCCGCCACACGGTGGTGTGTGTGGGCCATGCAATGGCCGAGCGTGAGGGAAAATCCTCGCCACATCAGACCGTTCCAACGATAATAGCCCGCATCATAAAACGGGCTCTGCCCGCATTATAAATCAGGCTCTGCCCCACACAGTGGGGGAGTATGATGGGATACAGATTGCCACATCAGATCGTATCAACGAACATGGCCTCCATCATAAAACGATCTATGATCGTCAATTACCGATGAGAGGTAAGAGAGAATCCGAGCCGGTGGGCGTCTCCTCCTGCCAGACTGTCTCGCCGCGCCGGTTGATGTAGCTGATAACACCGTTATCCTTGACCATCGCCAGTGGACCGTAGAACGGTTGTGCCCATTCGAAGCGTGGCTCGATAGCGAACAGTCCCCTGCGGTCGATGTATCCCCACAGCAGCATATCGGTGTCACCGAGTGTCGTCACCATCCGGGGATCCTTCCCCTGATATGAGAATCGCGGGGCGACCTGCACCGCTGCAAGTCCTTCGCTGAAATCGAACGCGGCGTTGAATCCCGAGTGAATCGCCCGGGTGCCTTCAGGCGTGATGTAGTACCACTTTCTGCCGGTTCGTGCCCGTGCAAGGCCGCCCGCGAATGGGCATGCCTGCTCGAACTCGGGAATGATCACCACCGTGCCGGTGCTGTCGATGTACCCGTACCGTCCATCAATTCTAACCGCTGCAAGCCCCTCGGAAAACAAGTCCGCAGCCTCGAAATCCGGAGCTATGACCGTTTCGCCGGTGCGATCAATATATCGATACGGTTCAGGTTGAGTGGACTCCGGGAGGACAGCGGCATATCCTTCGCTGAATTTCCCGGCGTCATGGTACCGGTCGGGGATTACCATTTCTCCGGCCCTGTCGAGATAACCCCATCCCTTCATGGTCAGAACCGGTGCGCGCCCGCATGAGTACGGTTCGGCCTTGCGGTAACTCGGCTCCGTAATCACCGCCCCCGTGGCGTCGATGTATCCATATCTCGGCCCGACTCTAACAGAGGCGAGTCCCTCACTGAAGTCGCCGACAATATCATACTGCATGGGTATGGCGATGCTCCCTGCCCTGTCGATGAATCCCCAGGTGTCACCGTGCGAGACCGGCGCACGCCCTTCGCTGAACGACCGTGCCTGAGCGAACGGCGTTCTGAACAGCACTGTCCCGGTGGTATCGATATACCCCCATGTGAATTCTGTGAAGACTCGTGACAGCTTCTCGTCCCGTCCCGGTACCGTGTGCTGTTTCGCATCGGATTTATAGTGATAGGTCGAGTTTTCCGGAATCGTGTACATGCCCCATTTCCTGTGGACCGAAGACAGCCAGTCGCTGGATGTCTTGTTATCGGGATTGTCGTAGCTGGAGTGACGGAGTTTCACCGGCGCAAGTCCATCGCAAAAGTGACCGCCGTCATAGAAGTCGAGACCGATTGCATAACCGCCATCGACACCCAGATACCCGATCTTTCTGAGCGACCGGACCATGGCATATCCCTCGCGGAAGGGTTCGGCCACGATGTACTTTAGCGGAACGATTTCCACTCCGGTCGAGTCTATGTATCCGTGCCAGTCATCACTGGAAACCAATGCCCGCCCATGCCTGAAAGGTCCGGCAGACGTATATCGCGGCTCTATCGTGACAGCTCCGGTGCGGTCGATATACCCCCATGCATCACCGATCATAACCGCGGCACGTCCATCGTTGAACGACTCGGCACCATCGAATTTCGAGGGGATCACCAGCATGCCCGACCGGTCAATGAATCCCCAGCGACGGGTTACTCTGACCGGCGCAAGCCCCTCCGAGAACATACCGGCATCCGGGTATCCCGGTGTGATGACCGCCCGCCCGTCGGTATCGATATAGTGAGTAAGACGGTCTCCGGCGAACCCGGAGGATACCGCGGCGTAACCATCGATAAAGACCCCGGCCACCTCGTACCGTGGGCTGATGATCATGGCACCTGTCCGGTCGATATATCCGTACAGCCGCCCAATCCGTACAGCCGCAAGACCATTCGAGAACGGCCGCGCGAAGTCGTACTCCATCGGTACAATTTTAACGCCGGTGGTATCGACATATCCCCAGCGGGAGCCGACCTTCACCGCCACACAGCCATCGGACGCGTCCTGTACCGTGTCGTACTGCGGAGCGAAAACCTCTTTTCCGGCGCGGTCGATAAGACCCCAGCCACAGTCGCGCTTAACCCGTGCATACGATCCCCGAAAGGTATACGCATTCTCGTACACCGGCTCGATAGCCATCGTTCCCGAAGCATCGATGTAGCCTGCAAAACCGTCATGAAACACAAGATACCGGTGCAGCCCGTCATCCTCAGCCGCGCAAGGAGTCACGCAGATGAGCAGCAGCAACACAGTCGGTATGGCACTGAGATATCGCACACGCAAACTCCATTAAGAGAGCGGGTATTACAATAGAATCATTCTACCACGGTAGAATGATTCTGTCAAGCAAAATATTACCGAGGTAAAATATTTGTGCAGGCAGGGCCTGTTTTTTATGATGCAGGCAGGGCCTGTTATATGAAGAAGAGACCGTATCGCTGGAACTGTCTGTTGTGGCGAGGACTTTTCCTCACGCTCGGCCATTGCATGGCCCACACCCCACCGTGTGGCAGGCAGAGCCTGTTATATGAAGAAGAGATGGTATCGTTGGAACTTATTTGTTGGTGGGGTGTTCAAAAACATGACCGGGTAAGGTGGAGCGACCCTCTCCTCCTGACACCGGGTGGTATGTACTCTTGCATTACTTACCACTGCTTCATTCCCCCTTACCGATGCAAGAGGCAACGATAGCGGTGCCGGAGTTCTCCGGCACCGCTTCGTTATTTCAGAAGCGCCGTCGGTATCGGTTTTCGTGTCCCTGGCTGCCGACCCAGCTCTTCGGGTCAGTCGTCGGAGGCCGATCATCCTCGCCTGCCCCGACGCGGTCATTCTCTCTTTCGACCACGCACCAGTGGCCCTCATCGCCTATGAGGACACCGAGCATTTCCGCGTGTACCGGGATTTTCTTGATGGGCGGTGTATCGGAGATACCTCCATGTGAAATGCATGCGTCCTGTGGTGGTGAGATTTCAGTATTTGGAACGTGGAACTTTGGCAACTGGCAGTCAGGAGGTGGTCTGTTCTATCCCGACTGGCTTCACCATTGTTTTCTCTGGACTTAGCGAATTGGAGCTGAGTCCTTTTTCATTTTTGGTTGCGTATAGGTTACGGAATTGCATCTTAACTTTATATTCACAGTCCAGCCCCCATATTACCTCTAACTCACCAAGGTATTCCCCTTGACGGATCGCATGCCAAAAGATATATTTCAGTTGCGGGTATGATAACTCTGGTGGTGGTACAAAGAATGGGGGAAAGCCAACGTTATTCACAAGTTGGCTGTTCTCATGGAAAAACAAAATATGAAAAAGAAACCTGTTACAATTAGAACTGCTTGGATTAAATTTGGGGGGGTTGTTCTAGTAGCAATAATTGGATTAGTAGGTATTTATTTAAATAATAATCATCAGGAAAACACATCAAATATAACTGTTGACAAGAATAGTAATAGTCCTCTTTCAGGTAAAGTTGAAAATCAAACTAACAGTTATATTCAAATTGAAAATATGACAGGGGGTGTAGCTGTAGGAAATGTTGAAATGTTAAACATAACTACTGAAAAGGAAGTTAAAGACCTTTTACCTTTTGATGAATGTTTCACAATGAATGTTTCTTCAGAAGTAGATAAGTTTATTATCGAAATAAAAGTAATACAAGGTGAATGGAGCCCATTCTGTATTGGAATTCCTTCTAATGAGGAATCTTTTATTAATCCATTAATTTATGATTCAAAATCATCAACAGTACCAGGAATGATAAGCTTTCAAAGTAAGGGTGGTTATACTATGTATCAATACTTTACAATTGATAATGATTCTATAAAATATTGGATTTCAATTTTTCAAGAACCTATTGCGACCATAAATAACAGTTATTTAATACGTTGCGATGAACTCCCATCAAGAATTATATTCGGTGTTTATCCTGACAATATCATAGGTTATAATCTTGAAAATACTGATTAGTATTTTTTTTGGAGTCATGATTTGTGTTTAATTGATAAGAAGCACATAACAACAGCATTAACGCCGACCAAGGGTTGTTGTATATTATTAATTTAGTGCTTTTGTCTAAGTTCATACTAAATTTAATTTCGGTGCGTGTATGCCCCTTGACGTGTTATACTTGCCGTTAGAGCGCTAGAGTCATCAATAACGAACGCGGCACGCAATTATCGCTCTGATCCTCTGACCATCGAGCACATCTTCGAGCTGAGAAGCCTTCAAGTGATCGACTCTGCTTTCGAAGACAACCTATATGAGGCTCTAACGGAATCCTTTTCCGAGGAGAACATGGGGAAGTGATACTGAGGTGCTAATTGATGCATCCGGTTGCGTATAGGTTGCGGATTGTGGCCCAATTTCCGCAACCACTCATTTTGTAAGTGATTGTTTATATTGGGCCACAACCCGACCTCGGACGCTGGCAGTCTGGAGGTCGTCGGTACGTTTCTTTGACTCGGAGCCCACTTTATCAATCCCCACCCATCATCTGTTCCCGCGCCGCCTCGACAGCCGACTCCAGTGCAAGCCATTCCTCCTCAAACCGTCCGAGCCGGACCTTGAGCTTATCGTATTCGTTCAGGGCAGCGTTAAACGCATCCGTGCTTTCGAACGATGACGGGTCCGCGAGCGCCTGCTCGATCTCCCTGATCCGTATCCCGATGGCGGCAATCTCGCGCTCGATGACACTGATGCGGTTCTTCTGCTTCTTCGTTTCGCGATGGAATTTGTTTCTGCGGTCGGCCTCGATCCGCTTGCGGTCCTTTTCCTGCTCGCGATGGGATTTCGAGTCATCATCGTCCGAGGCCGAAAGCAGCGACGCCCTCCATGCGGCATCCTCGGAGGCCGACTCGCGCTTTTTTGCGAGGTAGTCACGGTAATTGCCGATGTACGGGATCACCATGCCGTCACGGATGTCCAGCACCTTCGTGGCCGTGCGGTCGATGAGGTCGCGGTCGTGCGTGATGAGACAGAGCGTACCATCGTAGGCCATGAGTGCCTCGGCGAGCACATCACGCGAGGGGATATCGAGATGGTTTGTGGGCTCGTCCATTAGAAGGAGGTTCGCCGGGCGGAGGAAAAGCCGTGCCAGAGAGAGCCGTGCCTGCTCGCCGCCAGAGAGGGTGCGTACCACCTTCTCGACATCGTTGCCGCTGAACAGGAAGGTCCCGAGGATGGTACGGAGACGCTCATCCGCCTCGTCCGGTGCGGCCCGTCGCATCTCGGCAAGGACAGTGTTATTCGCCACGAGCTGTTCCGCCTGATGCTGGGCGTAGTAGACCGGCTGAACGTTGTGCCCGAGCCGGACAATCCCCATGGTCGGCGTAAGGATGCCCGCCAGCAGCTTGAGCAGTGTGGACTTCCCCGCGCCGTTGGGCCCGATGAACGCTACACGGTCGCCGCGGACGAAGTTCAGGTCGAGATCCTCGTAGAGCGGATTATCGTCATAGCCGAACCCGACACGGTCCAGCACCGCCGATGTCTTGCCGCTCCGTGGCGCCGGTGGGAGTTTGAGCTTCATGGTCCGCTCCTTCTTCCCGGCGGTGACTCGCTCAAGCTTCTCCAGCTTCTTGATCCGACTCTGAACCTGTGTCGCCTTGGTGTTCTTGGAACGGAAGCGGTCGATAAACCGCTGCTCGCTCTCGATGAACCGCTCCTGGTTTTTGATGGTGGCATCGCGGATCTCACGGTCCTTTTCGCGGCCCACGAGGTAGCTCGAATAGCCACCGTGATGCAGCCGGACACCATCCGCATCAAGTGCCACCAGCCCGGTGGCCACCCGGTCAAGGAATCGGCGGTCATGGCTGATCACCATCACCGCACCATCGTACTGTGTCAGATAGTCCTCCAACCACACAACGGCTTCCAGGTCAAGATGGTTGGTCGGTTCATCCAGGAACAGGATGTCCGGTGCGGAGAGAAGCAGACCGGCCATGCCCGCCCGCATGCGCCAGCCGCCGCTGAATGAGGCAAGTGGGCGCTTGTGGTCATCCGGCGTGAACCCCAGCCCGCCGAGAATGACCGCCGCCTCGTACTCCAGAGTCCATCCACCCGCGTGCTCGTATCGTGTCTCAATGTCGCCGAGTTCGACAAGAAGCCGGTCGTGTTCGGCGGGATCATCGGTTTCGGCGAGGAGATCGTGGATCAGATCGCGGCGATGTTCCAGATGTGCCGTGGCGGGTCGTGCGGCAAGGACCGCCTCCATGAGCCCACGACCATCATCCACCTGCTGAGACTGTTCGAGCACGCCCACGGTCACGCCTTTTTGACGGATCACCACTCCGGCGTCCGGCTCGGCGCTTCCCGCGAGGATGTTGAGAAGCGTGGTCTTCCCGGAGCCGTTTCGGCCGATGATGCCCAGACGGTCGCGAGGCCCGAGGGTGAACGAGAGTCCCTCGAACAGCATTCGCTCACCGAAGCCCTTTCCGATGTTCGTGATATGCAGCATATGGTTTCGACCGCCTCAACGTCCGGGATCAGCCCTTGATCGTGTGTGGTTACTCTGTCAAAGGCCGGTGTGGATCACCGCTGTATCATGCCCGTGACAGTAAAAATGCATCGCTGTGCTCGAATGGGTGGGCGTAAGGATTCTTTCGCCGCCCGTCTCAAATTATCAAGTCATTTAACCTGCTGGCATTCATCGGCATTCATGTGGTATATTTCGGTTAATGGATACCAGGCACTTCGAAACACGGTGGACAGTATGAACGATACGCCCGGCACACCGCCCGGACGCATTCCGAAATTCCGCATCACCCTCGCTATCGAACGATTGATCGGTCGGTGGGCGCCCGGATTTTCTGTTCCGCACCGTCGATATCTCACACGCCCGGTGCTGCTGCTTATTATCGCGTGCACCATCTTCTTCTCATGGCACATCGCCATGAACCGTGCCCGCACTGCCGGACGGCGTCTCCATGAGGCCAACAGCCTCATGATGCACGGGAAGTTCGGCGAAGCCATCGACACCTATGACCATGTCCTGTCGGTGTTTCCCCGTGCAAAGCTTGCCTGGGCCGGACGTGGTGTGTGCCTGCTCCGGCTTGGCCGGTTCGACGAGGCACTCGTGAGCTACGAAAGGACTCTCAGGCTCGATCCATCCTATTTCCTTGCCTGTGAGGGAAAGGGAATCTCCCTGGAGGAGCTCGGCAGGTCTGACGAAGCCATCCGCTGGTACGTTGTCTGCGAGCGCTACCACCCGAACAATACGCGGCTCACGGCTCTCCGCGCTCGAATTACTGACTCAGAACCTCCCGCAACCGGCCTCTGAGACCGACACGCATTACCAGCCCTGAAATCCTACAAGTAACGCGATAATCCCGGCGGGCATTGCAATTTTCAGCGCCGCGGATGCCTGTATCATGCGCGATAACCCCGTTCCGTAATGTAATAACCACACCGCGTATACAACCGGCGGCATAACGCCGATGACTATTACCACCAGGTATCCCATCCCGAAATACCCCTTTGCAACGGGGATAAACACCGCGAGGCACAGCAGCACGAGCACCAATGTGGCAAGTCTCGCGGCTGTAAGGGTGCCGAATACGGTCGCCACGGTGTTGATGCCCGCTAATCTGTCGCCTGGCTCGTCGGCGGCATCCTTGATGATCTCCCGTGCGAGGTGGATCAGCACCGCGAATGATGCCGGGATCAGGGCATGTGCCACCGCATGTCCGGCGATGCCACCATACACGACAGCGAGCCCGCCGAGGAGCGAAACCGCGAGATTACCGGCGATGGGTACACGCTTCAGGAACATGTCGTAGCAGAATAGCAGTGCGACGGCGGACAACGCAACCGTCACTCCCACGGGACCGAGCACCACGGACATCGCGCACCCGCCGAGTGCGAGGACAGCGGAGAACACTGTCGCCGCGAATGGGCTCACATCACCTGCGGGCAAAGGGCGTTCGGGAGCATTGATCCGATCGGTGTCCAGATCGCGGACATCATTGAAGGTATTTCCGGCGGCGAGGATGAGCGCCGATGAGAAGGCCGCGGCGAGCGCACGCACGACCCAGCCTGAAGGCGGATTGGCTGCGATTGTGAGCGGTGGACCGGCCAGCAGTGCCCCGACAATAGTGGAAGCGGCGCAGATTACCATGTTCAGCGGGCGTGTCAAACTCGCGAAACCAGCAAGCGTACGCATCATTGCTCCTCTTTCGGCTCTTCTTCGACGGGGAAATGAAAACGTCCGGTGCCATGTTCGATGTTGATAGGATTCGTGCCGGGGACCGATGCCGGATCGTACGTTGCGGAATCGAACAGGGGATCGCACGGCCGCTCACCGAATACTTCCGGATGGAATCCGGCCTGCTTCAGCGCCTGACGGATCCGCGGGACATGCTTTGTGGAGACAATTGCCGCGACATCGGAGATACGCTCTATGATGAACGGGGATATCGATGGTGTATGAAGCACACCTGTGGCCATTTCAGGATCGTGAATCCGCATGAGTGTCACGGACTGGAAGGTGATCTGACCGTACCCATCTGCCCAGGACGAAAGCGAAAACCGCACGTTTTGCGGCAACGGCGTCCGGGAGTGACGTTCGAAGAAGCCGATGACCTCCTGGGTGGTCATTCCCCGCTCCATTGCGCGCGAAACACCGTCCCGTGTGATGTGGAAGATCAGCACCGTGTCGCGCTTCTTCCGCTCGGCGAAGAGTTCGAGTATGAAGCGTATACGGGGATGCAGCTCCGGACCGGCGATAACCTCGAATGTCGGCTGCACGATGAAGAGATCACCAACCGCAGCGTCCAAAGGAATGCTTTCCCCGGTAAACAGCATACGTCCCGATTCGGTCATCGTGAACCGGCCATCATCGTAAACCATCAGTCCAAGCCGCCCAAGCACAGCCACTGCATCACGCACCCGCCGCTCCAGCCGTGACATGCCGCCTATCGACATGGTCCGCTCCACGAGAAGCTCCGCGATATCGTCCGACGACATCCGCGCACCGGGAGAAAGCTCCCTGAGAATACCAGCGAACACCAATACCGCCGTATCATCCGCCAGCAGACGGTGCAGAGAGAACGACACAAAGTCGGCGAACCGCTCACGGGGAAAAAGTTCAAGCCAGCCGCCGAGCGCTCCTGCGGCAGTTACCGACTGGTGGCCGAAGGTGACAAGTCCGCGCGTTTCGGCATACTCCAGCACAAGCGTGTTCCTGAGCCGCGTACTCAGCCCGTCAGGCGGAATGCCGCATGCTTTCGAACCGGAGAATATTTTCTCAAGCGCCGTCTTACGCACCGTGCCCTTCTGTGTGAGCTGAATGGGCTCGCGATACGCAGCGGTGAGGAAGGAAAAGAGATCGTCCATGAGATGTGGCTGCGGGAACGGGCTGACCGCTATGTCTCTCGGCTTCTCGATGAGCGGTCCGAGAAAGATGTCGCGAAGCTGTCCGGCTATCTCGTCCGGGCACCTGTATCGGATACCGTCGTCATCATCATCCGCCGCGAAGAGGGCATGGACGACAATCTCCCCGAGGACGGTTTCAATGCTTTCCCGACCGAAACCGGTAAGACGTTCGAGCTTGCGGACAAGGGCCTTGCCGGAAACACCGCGCTCGTACTGGAACACAACGAGAGACAGCGCCAACCGGTGCGGATCGTCAAGCCGTGCAACAAGCCGCTGTAGAAACAGGGGATCCCAGAAGGCGCGGTCGATGGCGTTCATCAGCTTTATCCGAGCGTTGTATACCACGGACAAACCGAGATTTCCGGCGATCGTCTTGAGCGCCCTGAGAGGAAGATCATGGAGATAGTCGCGAAGGTACATGGTGTCTCGACGCCTCATCAAACTATCCCGTCACGCTCGACAACCGATCAGGGAGCGGGGCGGGTGTTCTTGTTCACGATATATTGACCGACGGTACTCGGATCGCTCCATAGTAACGTCAGCACGTAGTTTCCGGTTCGTTCCGAAAGTATTCTTCGGTGTTCATTATCTCGTAAGAGTATCCCTGCTCGGTAAGGAAGAGCTGGCGCTTGGCTGAAAACTCCTGGTCCTGGGTGTCGCGGGTCACTACCGAGTAGAACCGCGCGATGGAGCCGTTCTGTTTGGGACGGAGAATGCGACCCAGCCGCTGGGCTTCCTCCTGGCGTGACCCGAATGTGCCGGAAACCTGGATTGCCACGTTCGCATCGGGCAGGTCCACCGCGAAGTTGGCGACTTTCGACACTACGAGCAGTGTGATCTCCCCGCGACGGAATGCGGAATAGAGTACGTCCCGTTCCGCAGTGTCCACCTTACCGGTTATGATCGGGGCGTTGAACTCTTTGGCAAGCGCCTCCAACTGGTTGAGGTACTGCCCGATCACCAGCACGAGGTCGTTGCGGTGGCGCATGATGAGCCGCTCCACAACCTTGGTTTTCTCAGGATTCTCCGAGGCGGTGCGGTACTTCTTGCGGAGCCCAGCTGTGGCGTAGATGATCTTGAGCTCGTCCGGCAGTGGAACCCGTATCTCCGTGCAGGTGGCGGTCGCGATCCAGCCCTGCCGTTCCAGGTCCTTCCATGGCACGTCGTATTTCTTCGGTCCGATCAGACTGAAGACGTCGGTTTCGCGTGCATCCTCACGCACGAGGGTGGCGGTGAGCCCGAGACGCCGTTTTGTCTGGATTTCCGCGGTGTAGCGGAACACGGGGGCGGGCAGAAGATGCACCTCGTCGTATATGATCAGTCCCCAGTCTTCGCGGTTGAACAGCGAGAAGTGGGGAAACTCGGCCGTCCGGTTCTTTCGGTATGTCAGGATATTGTACGTGGCGATGGTAACCGGACGGATGTCTTTTCTCTCGCCGGAGTACTCGCCAATGTGATCGTCGGTCAGCGTGGTCTTGTCCATGAGTTCATGCCGCCACTGCCGGAGCGCGGTGATGTTCGTGGTCAGGATGAGCGTCCGCATGCCGCAGCGGGCCATGGCGCCGATGCCGATGATGGTCTTGCCCGAGCCGCAGGGCAGTACGATCACACCCGAGCCGCCCCGGACGCTGCCCTCGGCGTGGAACGCACTGACCGCCTCCTTCTGATAGTCACGCAGCCCGAAGGGTTCGCCGGTAAGCGCAGCCTCCCGCATGTTGATTTCCAGCGGCGCACCATCAGTGTAACCGGCCAGATCCTCCACCGGGTATCCGAGCTTGATGAGCGCATGCTTGAGTGATCCGCGGTAAGTGGGTTGAATCGCCAGCGTGAAGTTGTCGATGAGTTCGTCGATGAAGGGCCGCACCTGGTCGGAATGCCAGAGTTCGGTGACGAGGCGGTCCTCACGCGCGGTCAGGAGCAGACGGTCGACGTCGGTGGTGAGACGAAGCAGCCCGTAGCGCCTTATCTGGTCGAATACCTCGACGCGGACGTTCTGTGGGATTTCGTACTTGCTGAACCGCTCAAGATCAGCGATGACCTGTTCGCTGGTTAGCCCGAGGGATGCCGCGTTCCAGAGGGACAGGGGTGAAATGCGGTACGTATGAATATGCTCTGGGCTCTTCTCGAGTTCGGCGAACGAACCGAGAGCCTCCCGCGCTGCCTCGAACTGTGGATTGTCGACTTCAAGGAGCACGGAACGGTCACTCTGGACGATGACCGGATTTTCCGGATGGTAGATCATACGCCTGCTAACCCCCTATTTTACGGAACTTTGCAATATAACAATTTTAAAACCGTCCGTCAAGCGGGTTTTTTGCGTGGTGTCATAATCCGGGAGGGTCATACGATGGCTGAGAGAGATGGGAAATCCTGTACGGGCAAGAAATGTGGCACCATTACGACATACATTAATATACGCGATATATGCGGAGAATGAACCGGCCCGCCCGAATTTATCATCGTGGCGTGCGCGTGCGGTCCTTCGGATCAGTCGTCCCTGCCGTACCAGCCGAGAAGGAGGTTTCCCCGACCGAGTACCAGCTCAAGCGCAGCAGCCGGCAGCAACGGGATGTCGCTCCGAGTGCGCGGGAACTCGTATGTCCGCTGGACCTTGGAGATCGTTTCGCGGGCGCGGCAAGTGAATCCCGCATCACTGAACAGACGATCCAGTGAGGACGGTGTGAACCCGGTGACATGCAGCGGATAGAACAGCGACCCGAATTCGCTGATGAGACCGGCACGGTAAGCACGGCGCTTGAGAGCGTTGGTGATGCTGGCATCGTTGGGGACGTGGACTGCGCAGATGCCGCCGGGCGCGAGGATGCGGCGTATGTCGGTGGCCATGGCGCGAGGATCGGCGATATGTTCGAGCACATGCCGGAGATACACCACATCGAACGACGCATCAGGGTATGCCGCCGATGCCAGGTCGCAGGTATTGACCCGGAGACCGTACTCACTTCGCGCGGATTGGGCGGCAGCGTCCGAAAGCTCGATACCCTCCACCTCGAATGCGGAATTTCTCCTGATGTAGTGCAGCCAGTGACCGCGACCGCAGCCGATGTCCAAAAGCCGTCCCGCAGGCACGAACGCACGGAGCCGACTGAGGAAATGCGCCTCGGCGGCAGGCACCCGTCGCGTGCCCTCATTGTCGGGAGTGTAGTACTGCGAGGTATGGAGCCGTGCGGATTCTTCGGCGGATTGGACCCGAAGTTCCGAGAAGCCGCAGCCGCACTCCCGGCACCGCAGATAGCGGTTCGCGGTATCGAACCGGTCGGAGGCGATGACGGTGTTTTCCGATGATGTGCAGACTGGACAGTGTGTCATAATTTTACCTCACCCCTGTCCCCTCTCCATTGCGCTGCGCTGATGGAGAGGGGAACCTTCTTCCGGCACCGTGCCAGTCTCTGATTGTGAAGTGCTGCATTGCCATATGCCATGAAACAGATATTTGCCATGATGAATACACACAGTCCGTAACGGGTTCCCCCTCTCCGCTGACGAAGGAGGGGGAGAGGGCGCCCACACGGTGGGGTGTGTGATGGGATGTGCTCCCGCCACACCAGCCAGTTTCAACGATACCCGTCTACATCATAATCCGGTCTCTGACCGGGGGCGCTACATCCCCGCAAGCAGTGTGGTGTAGACACGTGCGGCGTTGGTGAGCTGATCCAGATCGACCCACTCGTCCTCGGTATGGGCCTGGGCGATTGAGCCGGGGCCGCAGATGATCGCCGGGATGCCCATCCTGATCAGCACCATGGCGATGGTCACAGCCGGGCAGCCGCCGATAGTCGCGGGCGCGCCGGTGGCATGCTCCACCGCGGCGGCGACACGCTGCGTGAGCGGATGGTCCGCCGGGATTGCCTCCGCCTTTTTCTTGAATGTCGCGGGCCGCCACTCCGGGGGCTGGGCGATCTCGCGGATGTCGATGCCTTCACCGGCAAGCCGTGCAATGAGGGCGTCGATATCAGCTTGCACCACCTCCGGCGGCGTCTCCGGGATGAGCCGGGAGTCCACGTTCGCCTCGCACCGGTCCGGCACCGCAGACAGGTACAGTCCGCCCTTGATGCGCTCGAAATTCACGGTGCACCGCCCGAAATACGGGTTCTCGACCTTGAGGTACGGCAGCTTGAGGTACTCGGTGATGAAGCGGACCATGTTGTGGATGGCGTTCACCCCGAGGTGCGCAAGCCCGGAATGCGCCGAGCGGCCGCGCACCTCGAACGCGGTGGCGAAACAGCCGCGGTTGCCGATCTGCACCTCAAGCATCGTCGGCTCGGCGGAGATCAGCCCCTCGTAACCATCGTACATCCCCTCGCGCTCAGCCCAGTAGAAGCCGTTGCCCGCGCCGTACTCCTCCTCGATGTCGCTAAAGAACGTGATGCCGCCCGACGGTGTGTGGCCCGCGCGGACGAGGGTCTTGATGGCGCAGAGCATGGCCGCGATCCCGCCCTTCATGTCGCAGGTGCCGCGCCCGTACATGCGGCCGTCCTTGATCTCCGCGGCGTAGGGGTCCACGGTCATGCCATCGACCGGCTTGATGTCCATGTGGCCGTTGATGAGGTAGCGGCTGGGGCCTGTGGTCGCGCCCCAGTCGGCGAAGAAGTTCGCACGCGCACCGTCGGGAGCAGGGTACACGCGGACCGGGATGTCGAGGTCGGCGAACCAGCGCTCGAAGTAGCGGACGATGTCCATGCCCTCGCGGCTGGTGAGTGTCGGGATGCGCACGAGGTCCTGAGTCACCTGGATGACTTCGGCATCGTCGATGGAGGCGAGAATGGTGTCGATATCGATCATAAGGCAAATCCCTTTTGCCACAGAGGGCACAGAGGAAAATGAGAAATGATGTTATATGATAGTTGATGCGGAGGAGATGGGCAAGAGGGATCAGAGATCCGTTAACGTCTGATAGTAAAATTATAGGTTGACCGCACACGGTGCTACGCGGCCGTGTACTACCGCGACAGGATCACCGAATTGTGAGTGATGAATAAAAACGAGATTATTGCCCATAAATATATTGCAAACACTGTTTCTAAATTGCATTATTATTACTTGTGGTCATCACAATAGGAGAAATTCATGGAAATCAAACATCAAGTGTTTGTGTCCTCTACATTTAAAGATCTTATCGATGCACGAAAAGAAGTGAGTCATGCTTTGTTAGAACTTGATTGTATACCATCAGGAATGGAACTTTTCCCTGCCGCCGATGAGGATGCATGGACATTGATAAAAGGGGTTATTGATAGCTGTGACTATTACGTGTTAATTATTGCCGGGAAATATGGATCAACTAACAAAGAAGGCATAAGCTATACAGAAATGGAATATGATTACGCAGTTAGTATAAATAAACCAATAATTGTTTTTCCTCATGAAAAACCAGAAGATCTTCCGGGAACAAAAAATGAAAAAACTGAGGAAGCGCAAAAAAAACTTGCTGCTTTCCGCGAAAAAACCAAAGTAAAACATTGCAAATCCTGGTTTTCTCCTGAAGATTTAGGTGGCAAAGTATCTCGTAGTATTGTTCAATTGCGAATAAGTCACCCTTCTCCTGGGTGGATTCCCGGTAAGTATGCTGCATCAGAGTCGCTGTTAAGTGAACTACAGGAGCTTCGTGCAAAAGTCAACCAATACGAATTGCAGGTTGTACTTGGCTCTGGAGAACCACCTGAAGGATCGGAAAATCTCGCACAAGGAAGTGATTCTGTTGTTGCGAGGTTGAGGGTAATAATTGACACAGAAGGAACAAAGAAGATAACAAAAATCACATCTGATTGGGATACAGTATTTTCATATATTGGCCCGTCAATGATGAACGAATGCACAGACGAGGATTTGATGTCGAAAGTGTCACTAGCATATCTTCATGCGCTACCTGCTGATACTAGGGAGTTTAATTTTGGGAAGAAAAGAGTCTTACCTTATGTATTTCAAGATGTAATAAGAGTTCAATTTCAAGCGCTGGGACTTATAGCACCTGGAATCAAGAAAAGAGCTGTTGCCGATAAGGCAAACTATTGGCGTTCAACTCCATATGGAGAAAAGTACTTGCTCAATCTAACAGCAGTTAAGAGACCTGTTCAATCCGAGGAATAGACAACCAATTCGTTCGCAAGACCACCCTCTACCGCCCTTATCGGCATCATCATTCCTTAATCAGGGATATTTTTCATCGTGTGACCCCTGTGAAGCAGTACCAGGTCGCGCAGCACCTTGTACGTGTTTCTGACACGGGACTATCAGACCTCAGCGGGTCCCTGATCCCCGGGCTCAGGGGATCAATCATCATCGTCACAGAATATTCCGCCGCCGCCGATTGTGAGACAGACATACGGTCCGGCGAGACCGCCATCGGGATCATCAGTCAGGCTCAATTCATCCATGTACCATCCGCTGCTGGCCGGTGAGAATACGTACCCGGCGCGTAAACCGATCAGGAAGTATTCACGATTCGCTTCATTGCCCGAAATCGGAATTTTACAATCGGTTTCAATCCCCACATTGAGCAGCAAACTCATTGACGACACGCTCGCGGGACCATACGGATTAAAGAGGATCGATTCGAATGAGGACTGGGCGATCTTGGCGCGTATTCCGCCAAAGCCGATCCCGAGAATCGGAAAGAC
>FLOH01000562.1_pt1 | contig 75931 bp, 78 predicted proteins | sample 756751 | NCBI WGS metagenome assembly FLOH01 (sample SAMEA4026879, study PRJEB14308) | marine metagenome | biome: coastal water; material: water | depth 74 m
AGTCCTTCTGATGGCATTCCAGGCAAAAGGCTTGAGAGGCAAAAGCGCCGGCATTGGTCTGGACATTGGGATAACGATGGCAGTCCAAACAATCCCGCTGTTTTCCTTCAAGAAGGGGGGGCATCATGGAGGTGGTTTCATTGGCCTCAACAGCCCACACCGAAACACTCAAAAGCGATGCCAAACAGAGGATCAGGCATAAACCCTCAATTATGATCAGTCGATTTGCTCTTTTTCTCATGTTATCCCTGCCTTTATGATGTTGGCGGCCACTCCGCAATCCACAATCCGCATTCCGCAATTTCACAGGCTCTCCCATTCCCCCGGATGCTCATGCATCATCTTTTCCCGTGTGGTTTTGCCGGTAAAAATGGTTGTTTCAACGGGGAATGTCTCCGGCCTCAGATGGGTCGTTACAATATGAACTACGAATTTCAGGGCCACGGCAAGAATGGCCTCGTACAGGTGAAGCACCTGGGCCAGGTTGATGAAAAACCCTGGCAGAAGGGTGGTGAAAAATTCCGGGAACCACAAAAACAGTCCGGTGAGTCCCATGGTGTTCATGCCCAGGAACAGGGCCAGGTAATCAAATTTTTCCCAGTAGGTAAAGCGATTGAACCTGGGGATGCTCCGCTTGCCGAAAAAATACCCCATGTGCTGAAACATGTCTTTTATGTCCTGCACTCGTGGAAAAAGGGATTGGGGGCCCGTGATGCTCCCTTTCAGCGCCAGCTTGAAATAAAACAGCCAGATAATATGCATCACCACGCAACCATAGGTGATCACGGCAAAAAAGCGATGCAGATAGGCCAGATGCCCGGCCCCCCCAACCAGCCAGGCGAAGCCATGGGCCCACCACTGGGCGCTGAATTTGAGGGAGAAGCCGGTAATCGCAAGTCCGGTAAAGCCTATCATCACCGCCAGATGGAGGAACCGTTGAAGAGGGGAGAAGCGAACAAAGGTTTTCGCTTGCTGTTTTTCCTTTGGGTTCATTTGTGTTTCCTCAATTTTTCGTGAAGTTCCCGTAATATCCAGACAAAACTGTGACCGTAAAAGAAGCCCACAACCAGGAGCACCATGATGGCCATCAGCACGGTGACCACCCGAATGAGGGCCACATGCGCCCTTTTTTCCTTGTCGTTTTCAGGCAGATCCTGGAGCGTGGGATGAATGACCACCTGAGTAAAACCTTCCTTTGCTTCCGGGTGACATCTTCGGCAGGCATTGAGTGCCGTCTTTTTGTCTTTGAGGGAAACGCAGTGGTGTGCTCCATGACAATCGGTGCAAAACGCCGCATTTTTGTCCCCCAGATTCACGGCGGCTTTGCCGTGATAGTTGTTAAGATACGTGGCCGCCTGGGCCGGATGGCACGACCCGCAGACCGAAACCGTTTGTCGTCCGATCTCTACCCGGGACAAGTGCCCCTTGGCGTAATGGGCCGAATGACAATCGCCGCAGGTGGGCGCTTTTTTGCTTTCAGGGAGTTGTTCCGATTTGGCAGGGGAATCGGTTTGCTCTTTTTTCAGTGCCTTGGCATGAGCCCCTTGAAGGTATTGTTCATAGCTGGGCTTGTGACAGGTTTCGCACCGTTTGTAGTTGTAGAGACGATTGGCATCCGCCTTGAGGAAAGCAGGGGTTTCCGAGTCGGGGTGCATGATTTTCCCCTGGTTCATATCCCCGTGACATTGCCCGCACGAAAAGGTGCCATGGGCGGATGCGGCAAAACGTCCCATGTTCACAAGCCAGCCTTCTCCCTCATTGGACGTAATGGCGACCGCGGGGCTTTGGGTATTCAGCAGCGCCGCAAAAAGCGTCAAATAAAAGAAAGCATGCCGCCCGGACCTTTTCGGTTTATGCAACCATTGATTTAATTTGACCATGAAAGCGTTCATATTCAGTTTCCCGGATTAAATGAAACAGTTTGTTTCTGAAATAGATCTCCAGAAAAAGAGCGCTGGTCCTGTTCAGAAATCCGAACAGCGCCCTGGCGGTTTCGAGGGTGTCCCTTTTGTTGTCCCACCCTCTCTTAATTTTTCTGAGGCTTTCCGTAATGCGCAGGGCCGTTTGGACCAGCAGGCCGTCTTGGCCTTCGCGTATTAAAATTGGGTCAATTTTTTCAAAGGATCTCATGCGTTGCCAGACGGCTTCCAGAAACACCCGAATTTTTCCCGCCTCATAGACCTTGTTGCCGATGGTCCATTTGAGCGGGTGCATTTCGAGGCCTGCCGCAACAATTCTTGAATTGCTCAATTCCCGTTTGAGGTCCCTGACAAAGGCCTTTCGCTCGGGACCCCTGAGGGTCACCGCGCCGTCTTCCACGTTTGGGGATGAGAAGGGCTGAACAGGCAGATCCCACATCATGGCATCCGCCAGAAACAGATTTGCCTTGAGGAAATGGGGATGTTCGAAATGGGGGCCGAACAGGTGAAGATGCCCCTGGCCCATTTTTTCGCGGATTACGGCTGCTTTTCCCAGAAGGGTTTTTTCAGCCAGCTTTCGATCCACCAGAAAAAGCGTCTTATCCGTGAAATTTGTGTAGGTCGCCAGAATGGATGTAGGGTTGGTGACGGTCATGGGCGGACCGCCGTAAAGGGGTGCTGTCAGGGTGGTGGATGCCCCAAATGGGGGCAAGGCGCAGGTGGTAAGCTCAACCGCTTCTCTAACGGGATGTTAAATAAATGAACACCCATAGCAGGTACAGAATTTTTCTTTCATACGGTGTGCTTCGGGAAGCGTCTTGGTCAGGTTGGTGATTTTGGCAGCGACAAAATTGAAATGATTCAGATGTTCCTTGGAGGAATTGAGCGGAAGGTAGGCCCCGGCGCAGGATCCCAGATAGAGCCCGCCGTCACTTATGAATGATTTGAGCTTTTGAGCGCCTTTCGGCCCCAGGGTTTCGGCAATGGCGAATGTGTCGCCGCCGGACATGGCCAGAACATCCAGATTCTCCAGACCGTTTTCCATCAGGTCGGTTTCCGTCAAAAATGCGAGGTCATAAAATCCCAGGCGCTCAAAGACGTCCACGAACCAGAGCCACGAATGCGAAGCGCCTTTGCCCGAGTAGATTCCGATTTTCGGATAGCGTAAGGGCCGGTCTTCTCTAGACTCATGGTGGTGAAGCCATTTCCCGGGTCCATGGGAAAAAGAGAGCGCTTCACCGGAAACCAACCTTCTGTTGAGGGCCATGTACCTGCTGACGGTCATTTCTCCTGCCTGGATAAAACACATTTGCCTGCGAGTTCGAAAGTTCTTAAGCCAGAATGTCAGCAATCACCTCATCCAATGTTTCCCGGGTTAATTCCAGTTCAGTGCCGAGGCCAGCCAGGTCCAGCAGTTTTTCTTCCGTGAGTTCAGGCGCCATTTGAAGCCATATGGGATGAATCCCCAGAATATAGGCCACGGCCTGTCGTCTTTCCCAGTTTTCGTTGATCTCCTTGCCCACTGCTGCCCAGGGACTGAAGACGCTTTTGCCGGTGCTTTCCACGGGGCCCTTGAGGTTCGGGAAGGTCTTTTCGATTTCCTCGGGTCCGGTCAGCCCGGATTTTGCGCTCAGTTCGGCCACGGCGGCGCCATCGATGCCGTATTTGGCGCAGGCTCTGAGAACAGTTCCAACGTCTTTTGCCGACAGGCCGGCTTTCTTAAAGGTCAACAGGGGAAATATGTCGGTCAGCAGAAATCCGGGTTCCGGCGCAGTGCTTTCCTTCAGAAGGGAGGGGTCGTCATCGGTAAAAATAAAAGTATTGGTGGCAACAGGCGTATTAAAACAGGCCATGTGCCGGTGCGTAAGGGGTTCAAGCCAATTGCTTATGTCTTCTTCTCCCAGAGCCGCCGCTGCCGCCGCAATCCCCTGTTTTTTGATGACGGGAGTGGATCGAATGCCGGATATCAGTTCCGCGCAGTCCTCTATAAACGCTTCAGGTTCGGAAATCTCCAAAAGGCCCATGCCTCGAAGGGCGATGAGTTTGAGCTTTTTTTCACCGCATAGCTTGCCGAATCCAAATCGGTCGGCGCTTTGCCAGTAGTTGATGCCCATTTGGGCCAGGTCTGACCCGTTTTCCCCGGCCGACCCGATGCCCAGGACCTGGATCAGGTCGTCCCCCATTTCATTGCGGATATGATCCGTTGCGGCCCAGGTGTCCTTCCCCCATAGGTCGCCGGCATCGTTGATGTCCACGATGCCGTCATGGATCCACAGGTAAACTGGTTTTTCAGCGTTGCCCTTGATGACGATATAGTCAAACCCTGAATATTTCAACTCCGCCCCCGCATCGAGAGTCAAGGGAACATGGGAGATTTTTCCCGTGGATGGACTCTTGGCGGTCATGACGCCCAGGGAAGATCCGGGGACCAAGGTTCCGGTCAGCAGGCCCGTTCCCAATACCAGGGGCCCGTTATCAGTAGGATGGGCAGATTTAAATCGATCGTAGAGATGTTTTGTTATGCCGACCCCGCCGATTTTTTCAAGAACGAGATTTTCATCCAGTTCTTCTTCGGTAATGTCGCGGGTGCCCAGGTCTACGATGGCGATTTTATCGGATGCCAAATATTCCATTATTGTATCTCCTTGTTCCTTTGTTTACGCCATGGAAATTGCACCTGTCGGACAAAAGATGATGCAGAGCGGACCATCGTCCACATCATTGCAGAGGTCGCAGGATTCCCTGAGCAACATGGGTTTTGCCGAGGCATCCGCTTCTTTTTCCGGATCCTGTTCTTCGCCGATTCGGTTGATTTCAATGCCCTCGGGGCGGGCGGCCACCAGGCTGTCCGCCTCTTTTAGAATCACACCCACGTAATTTTTTTTCTCACGTCCCCGGTAGGGCACGATGCATGATGAGAGAAGGGCGAAGGCGTCGTCCCGGTGATAACCGCAGGCCAGCTCACAGGCCATGCAGGCGGTACATTTTAACGCGTCGATTTGAATTCCCATAGATTAAGCTCCCTCCATAACGAAAAATAGTGCCCTGTTCCCATATACATAGGGCGTGCGAAGACACGATCATCCCTTTATGCTTCAGGGATACTCATATATGGGGCTATGGAGAAAGTCAAATAAAATTTTATAACATTTATAATATATGGTACTTTATAAATATTATAATATTTTCCTTGACACGATCTCAGGTCTTCTGTATTGGTGTGAAGAAATAGAAACCCGTCTTTCCAGGCAGCCATCATGTTCACGACCGCCAACAAATCAGAAAAAGTCTCCGATAAAATCATCGCACAGATTCGGGATGCCATCCTTTCCGGGCAACTCAAGCCCGGTGACAAACTGGCTTCGGAAAAAGAACTGATGGGTCAATTCGAGGTGAGCAAGGCCACCATGCGGGAAGCGCTCCGTGTGCTGGAGGTCCTTGGACTGATCGAAGTGCGAAAAGGGATCGCCGGCGGGGCATTTGTTGCGAAAGTGGGCATGAAGACCACCATTCACAGCCTCATCAATTTTATCCATTTCCAGCCGGTTTCCATCAGGGAAATCACAATGCTTCGTTATCTAATCGAACCGAGTGTGGCACAGGTTGCCGCATCCAGGATAACGGACGAAGATGTGCAGAACCTCAAAGAAATCATTGGGGAAAAAATCGAACCTGCCGGACCCGAGCTTTCTAAAGAGATTGGATTTCATCGGTATGTGGCCAGGATGGCGGGAAATACACTTCTGACCCTGATCATTGATTTTATTGACAACCTCCTGGAAGACATCAAGGGTCGTCTGAATTTGGGGACTGAATTTTACAAGGAAGTTCGCGAGGCCCATCAGATTATATTGGAGTGCTTCATTCAGAGAGATCCTTTGGCAGCCGGGATTGCCATGTCAAATGACCTGCTTTGGGTGGGAGAAGAGTTATGCAAAGTGGATGGCAGCATTCCTTTCGATCCCCTCTCCATGCGGGAAAATATTTCGTTGAACGATCTTCAACTGGGACTGAATGGGAAAGCACGTGTTGTGAGCGAAACCGACCCTTGCCTGAAGGAGGACGGGGCAATCATTAGAAAGATAGGATCGGGAAAACTCCGTCTTTTTTTGGACGGAGACGGCAGTCATTAGGCAATGCATGGGGTCCGTAACACCATTAAACAAATATTTTAAGGAGAAAAAAATGTCTGAAGAACCCAAAATACTGAAATATTGTGTCGGTGGTCAATGGCTGGAATCCAAAACCGAAAAATACATGGATTGTTATAACCCGTCTACCGGGGAAGTGATTGCGAAAGCGCCGTGCTGCACCTCGGAAGAGGTGGAATCAGCCATCGCAGCTGCCAAAGCGGCTTTTCCCGCGTGGTCCGAGACGCCCGCATCAAAACGGGTTCAGGTACTTTATCGGATGAAGGCGCTGGTGGATAAACACCTGGAAGAGCTAACGCATCTGTTGTGTAAAGAAGAAGGTAAAAACTGGAGCGAGTCCATGGGAGACGTCCTGAAGGTGAACGAGGTTATTGAGTTCGCCTGCGGTATCCCTCACCTTATGAAAGGTGTTTCGGGCATGAACGTGAGCTCGGGGTATGACACGGTTATGTACAATCACCCTTTGGGTGTCTTTGCTGGGATCGCCCCCTGGAACTTTCCGGCCATGATTCCCCACGGCTGGATGACACCCCTTTGTATTGCCACGGGAAACACCATCGTTTTGAAGGCTGCCAGTTTTGTTCCTGAAACTTCCTTGCGTCTGCTGGAGCTCTGGCAGGAAGCCGGTCTTCCCGACGGGGTGATTAACCTGGTCACCGCAAGCCGCGATGAAGCGGAAATCCTTCTGAGACATCCGGATATCAAAGGCGTTTCCTTTGTGGGTTCGACCAAAGTGGGTAAACATATCTACGCCACTGCGGCGGCCAATGGAAAACGCGTCCAAGCATTGACCGAAGCCAAAAACCATGCGCTGGTTCTTCGAGACTGCAAGCTGGAGAGAACCGCAAGGGGCATTATCAATGCGTACTGTGGTTGTGCAGGTGCCAGGTGCATGGCCTGTCCGGTGGTCGTGGTGGAGGATTGTATCGCCGATGAGCTCATTGCACTTCTCAAAAAATTTGTGGGCGAATTAAATCTGGGCCCGGCCTACGATCCTGAAACCGGAATGGGTCCCATTATGAATGAGGGGCACCTGAAATTTGTGACCGACTGGATCCAGAAAGGGGTGGATGAAGGCGCCGAACTTATCGTGGACGGAAGGAATCCCGTTGTTCCCGGATATGAAAATGGATTTTTCCTTGCGCCCACTATTTTTGATCATGTGACGGAAGAGATGTCCGTGGGCCATGATGAAATTTTTGGGCCGGTCCTCTGTATCAAAAGGGTGAAAGACTTTGAAGAGGGTCTTGCCATCATGAATACGAGCCCATTTGCCAACGGGTCGGTGATCTATACGCAAAATGGCTATTATGCCCGGGAATTTTCCAAGAGAACCGATGCCGGAATGGTGGGAATCAACGTGGGTATTCCCGTTCCTCTGGGGATTTTTGGATTCACCGGCCACAAAGATTCCTTTTTCGGTGATCTTCACGTCATGGGGATGGATGGGGTCCGTTTCTTCACGGAACAGAAAAACGTCACCGCCACCTGGTTCTCTGAAGATACGGAAGTTTGCGGGAAGGTGGATACCTGGGACGGAACCATCTCTTCCATGCCTGAAAATACTAAATAATTACGCCATAATCCGGGATCCTTGCCAATCGCAAAGGTTGAAAAATTTTATGGAGGGTGTGTTCGATGGTTGCTAAGGGAGAAGATAAAATTTTAGAAGAACTCGTTTCGATTGTTGGAAAGGAGAATGCAACTGCAGCGAAGCATATCCGTTATGCCTACTCCTATGACCTTTCCTTTGTGAAGCCGAAATTGCCCGACTATGTAGTCATGGCCACAACGGTTGAACAGATTCAAAACATCATGAAGTTTGCCAACCGGGAAAAAATCCCCGTTGTGCCCTATACCGCCGGCACCAACATCGGTGGATTATGTATCCCTGAAAGGGGCGGCATTCTCCTGGATCTCAAGCGCATGAACAAGATTATCAGGATTGACGACGAATCCCATTACGCTGTCATAGAACCCGGCGTCTCACATGCGCAACTGGCAACCGAACTGTACAAGTACAACCTCAGGTGGAGTTGGCCCGTTGGGCCGCCTTCGGCATCATCTTCCTCTTGCGCCATCAGTCATGGGATCGGCGGATTGAGCGGCCGATACGGATTAAACAGTGAAGAGATAACCAGCATGGAGGTGGTGCTGCCCACGGGTGAACTGGTGCGTGTGGGTTCCTGTGCCATACAGGAAGATTCCTGGCACAGTCTTCTCCCCCTTCCTCAGCTCGACGGGCTTTTCAAGGGATGGCTCGGGACTAGCGGTGTGGTGACGAAGATCGGGTTGCGGGTTCACCCCATTCCACCGGTTTTGAAAGTATTTACTGTTTCCACCCAAAACATCGAGGACATGGTTTCGTACATGAGGAACCTTGGCAATTATGAAATCTGTGATGACCTGACGGCTGTTTCCTGGTGGCTTGCCCAGGTTCCCATTCCTTCTCCCTACATACCGAAACCGGATAACGCCCCCGAATGGTTCTGCTTCGGCACCACTTTTTCGTGGACTGAAAAAGAGAAGGAAGCCCGGGAGGAGATGTGGCAGATGACTTTGGAGGAGGAACAGAAAAAGGGCACCTCCATCAAATACGCCGAATATCCTGAAGAAGCCCTGAAGGCAAGAACGCAACTTCCCAGCCAGATTGTAGGATCTACCAAGAACTATACCAAAATGGCCGGCGGCGGAATTTCCTGGCCGGGCACCTTTACTCCCGTAAACAAATGGGCGCCTGTCTATAATGAATGGAAAAAGATTCTGATCGATCATAATCTTTCACCTTCCGTTCGTGCCACCAATTATCGGGGTGTTCATTACGGTATGCTGAGGGCAATGATCCCCTTCAATAAAAAAAGTCCCGAGGCAACGGAAAACGCGAGACAAGCGATTGTTGAATGCCTGAAAGTCGATCTGGATGCCGGGGGAATCCCCTACAAACCGCCTGTTGATTTTGCAGCCGAGATCAACAAACGGGCGCATCCCGGGTACCTGTCGCTATTAAGGCAGGTGAAGAAGTTGCTGGATCCCAATGATATTATGAATTCAGGCAAACTGGGCATATGACCCTTTAATTTTCTACTTATATCCACATGAGGAGGTCAGTATGGAATGGGACATATCCACCCTTGAAGAGTTAGAAGATAAAATATGGCGCTGCACGGCCTGCGGTAACTGTAAAACAGCCTATAAGTTCGGTCCGCCGCCACAGTATGGAGAAATCTGTCCTGCCGGTGTGGAGTTCGGTTTTGACGGCATGATGGCCTCCAAGGGAAAGATCGCTTTTGCGAGAGGCATACTGGATGGAGAGCTGGAATGGACCGAGGAGTTTCTCGATGCCATGTATAAGTGCACCATATGTGGCGGTTGTCAGAATCAATGCGAACTGGATCACAAACCCTTTATTCCTGAAATCATGGAAGCCATGCGCCGAAAGGCTGTTCAGGAAGGCGTCGGGCCCATGCCGAGCCAGAAAAAAATCATCCAATCGTTGGCTGGGTATAACAACCCTTATCAGGGTCCCAGGAGGGTTCGGACCGACTGGACAAGGCCCTTTAAAAAAGCCAAAAAATCCATCAAAGACATTAATAAAAAACCTGCCGGAATTCTCTACTATGTAGGATGTACAGGCGCTTTTAACCTACCTGCCAGGGGCGTGCCCACGGCGACCGCATCCATTTTTCAAAAGCTGGATCTCGATTTTGGCATTCTTGGCGAAAATGAGATCTGCTGTGGCTCCACCGCCATGAGAATCGGCGATGCAGAGGAATTTAAAAGAGTGGCCGAGGCCAACCTGGAAATGTTCAAGAAGCTTCATGATGAAAAAGGGGTTCATACCATTGTCACATCCTGCGCCGGTTGCTACCGGGCCATCAAGAAGGATTATATCCTGGCGGCGGATTATGATAAAATGATGGAAGGCATCAAAGTCATCCACACCACGGATTTTCTCCATGATCTTTTCAAAGAAGGCAAACTCAAATTTACCGGTGAATTGCCTTTGAAAGTGACGTACCACGACCCCTGCCACACGGGTAGGCATCTGAACAAATATGAGGTGGATGAGGATGGGTCAAAGCTCTGGAAAGGGGCTTATGTGGGGGTAGATGAAAAAGAATGTCTTTATGACATCCCGAGAGAACTTCTTCAGGCCATTCCCGGTGTTGAACTGATGGAAATGGAAAGGATCCGGGATAATTCCTATTGCTGCGGTGGTGGCGGTGGCGTCACGACCGGATACGGAGACTGGGCCGCCAAAAATGCCTCCAAACGGATCGAGGAGGGCATGCGGACGGGGGCGGAAAAAATGGTTTCTATCTGTCCGTTCTGCCATTACAATTTAAATGAAGGTGCCAAACGGATCAACAGCGAGATGAAGCTGGTGGATCTTGTGGAGTTGATGGATCAGGTGATCGCGGAGCCGGAGTAGCAGTTCGGCATTAAAGGGGGTGATAGAAAAGATCTGGGTCGGAGTGAATTTGCCAATAAATCAGAGTCTAGTCTAGGGTGAAGAAAAGGAGGAGAAAGATGATAAAGCGGTTCCGAACGATGTTTTTATGTGTATTGGCGGTCGTACTATTTGCTTTTCCACTGAATTCCATGGCTGAAAAACCGATTAACATCGGTGTACTGGTTCCCCTCTCAGGTATTGTGGCACAGGGTGGCGAAGAAATGAAAATGGGCATCCAGATGGCGGCCGAAGAAAAAAAGACCATCCTGGGACGTCCCATCAATCTCATTGTTGAAGATACCCGTGTCAAACCCCCCGTCGCCGTGAGCAAGGCGGAAAAACTGGTATTCAAGGATGACTGCAAGGCCCTCATTGGCGTTTTTTCGAGCGGCGTGGGCATGGCACTGGCCAAGAATATCGATAAACTCAATGTACCGTTCCTTTCCACCCATGTCATGACCACCGATTTTTACGGGCTCAATCCTCTGGTATTTCGCTCCGGTCAGCTGGCCAACGACCAGACCGCCGTGGGGAATGTCAAAGGGATTTTGGCAACACCGGACCTCAAAAAAAGGACCTATTATGTGCTGGTCCACGATTATGCCTGGGGCCATGATGCCGCAAAACGGTTTATCAACCTGGCCAAAGAAAACGGTATCAAGATTTACAACGAGAAATTTGATCGAGCCCCCATCAAAACCAAGGACTGGTCATCTTACATCAGCAAGATCAAAGCTTCCGGCGCGGACGGCATTTATATTGCGTTGATTACCAATGTAATCCCTGTTTTCGCCAAGCAGGCCTACGATTTCGGTATTCAGAAATATGCCCGGATCGTATCCGGTGCGGCACCCGGTCCTGTGGAACTGGAAGCCGGCGGCGATGCCTGCATCGGTATCTTCGGCACTTCCGACTGGTGCTGGGATGTGAACAATCCCAAATCCGATGCCTGGGAAGGAAAATTCTGGGAAAGATTCAAGACCATCCCTTCGGATGCCGCATGTCACAGCTATGTGGGTGCCATGAACCTGTTCAATGGTATTGAAAAGGCAGGCTCCACGGATCCCCAGAAGATCGCCGCCGCCCTCAGGGGAATCAGCTTCGATGGCCCTTACGGTGTGGTTCGCATATCCGCGAAAGACAACTGCATGCGTAATGATGCCGTGCTCACGGAAACCGTCCGTGCACCGGGCAACCCCTACGGTGCCAAAATTTTCATGAAGGTGATCCATACTTTCAGTGCGAAAGAACTGGGACCGCCTGAATAGAGAGGCTTTCTATTGATTTTTCTGGCGGGAAACCATTTTCCCGCCAGACCTTTCAGGCATTCACAGTTAACGGTTTACGTTTCCCGGTTCACCTCTCTCAAACTGTGAACCGCGAACCGGTAACCGTCAACCCAGGTTTTTAAGGGGTTATCATGAGCGTCATTGCCACTGCCGTGGACATTACGTTGAACAGCCTTGTCCTGTCCGGCGTGTTTCTCATCGTGGCCATCGGCTTGAACATCATCTATGGTTTAAGCCGGGTCATGAACCTTGCCCATGGATCTTTATATGCCCTGGGCGCCTATGCCGGTTATACCCTGGTCTCCGTGGGGCTCAATTTTTTTGTTGCCCTCCTCATAGCACCCATCATTATCGCCGTTCTGGGACTTATCCTCGAACGGACCGTCATTGCGCCCATGCGAAAACGGTCCATCGTCTATACCCTGATTCTCACTTACGGGCTTATGTTTTTCCTGGATGGGCTTATCAAGTATTTCTGGGGGAATGAGCCCCGTTTCATCGAACTTCCCGCCTTCATGAAACAGACTCTTCCCATTCTAGGAACCCACTACCCGGTTTTTCGTCTCATGACCCTTGTGATTACGGCGGCGACCATGGCCGGGTTGATGCTGTTCCTTGGGAAAACGAAAATCGGCCTGATTCTGAGGGCCGCCAGTCATATTCCCGAAATGGTTTCCTGTATGGGCATCAACATGACCTATGTGCACATGGGCGCATTTGCCCTTGGGTGTGTTCTGGCAGGCATAGCGGGTGTGATCGCAGGGCCCCTGTATACCATCGATCCCATCATGGGACATGAAATGCTACTCAGTTCCTTTGTGGTGATTGTCATAGGCGGCCTGGGCAGTCTTCGGGGGGCTGTTGTGGCTGCGCTCCTCATCGGTGTGGTCCAGACACTGGCGGAGTTTTTTGTCACGGATCTGGCCATGGTGATCGTTTATATGATGATGGCGGTGATCCTCGCTTTTATGCCCCGTGGTATTCTTGGAGAAGGAAGGTTTGAGTAACATGGAAGAAATGAATGGCGCCCATATGAACAAAACAGGTGGATTTGTGATCAGGTTGGTGGCGCTTGTGGTGGTTGTGGCCTGCCTGGCCATTTTCCCCTTTGTCATCACCAACCGGTTTTATATCAGCCTGCTCAATGAAATGATGATCTACGGTCTTTTGGCCATGAGCCTGGATGTGCTTTTGGGCTATACCGGGCTGCTCTCTTTCATGCACAACGCCTACCTTGGGATCGGCGCCTATATGGTGGGGCTCTTTCTGATCCATGTTGCGCCGTCGTCCATGTGGCTGGCGCTCCTGATGGGTGTTGTGGGAACGACCCTCATTGCCGTTCCCGTGGGCTGGGTTCAGGTGAGGACCGGCGGGCTCGCCTTTGCGCTCCTGACGCTGGCTTTCGGGATGATGTTCTTTACGGTCGCCTGGAAGTGGTATGATCTCACCGGCGGGGACGATGGATTGATGGGCGTGCCGCACCCGGATGTGCAACTGGGGGGGTGGGTTTTGGGAAACTCCGGGGATCCCACGGTCATGTATTTGCTGACCCTTGCCATTTTGTTGATCTGTCTGGTGGTGACCTGGCGGATTATTCATTCACCTTTCGGTTCCGTATTGGAAGCTATTCGGGAAAATGAAGACCGGGCATCCTTTGTGGGGATCAACGTCCGTAAATACAAACTTCTCGGTTGGACCTTCGCCTGCATGCTGGCCAGCATCAGCGGTGGACTTTATATCCTTTATCGGGGGTATATCGGACCCACCACCATGCATGCGTTTGCCGGTGCCGCCGTGCTCATGATGGTGTTGCTGGGCGGTATGGGAACCCTGTGGGGTCCCATTGTGGGAGCCGGTATCTTTATTCTGATGCAGGATTATATCAGTACCATGACCGAACACTGGGAGCTTTTTGTGGGGCTGGTGGTGATTTTCCTGGTACTTTTCATGCCAAGAGGCTTCGTGGGTCTGGGCGACATGTTTCGGTTCAGAAAGGAGTAGGGGAATTCCGTGACACAGAGTGTGATCCTGCATACGGAAGATCTTCATCGTCACTTTGGGGGCGTGCTGGCCACCAATGCGGTGAACATCGAATTCAGGGAGAACCGGCTCAAGTCCATTATCGGACCCAACGGCGCCGGAAAGACCACCCTGATCAATGTCATCACCGGGCGCATACCCGCCAGTTCCGGTGCCATCGTTTTTGAGGGTCGGAACATCACGGGCCAGCCGGCCCATCGGCTCACCGCTTTAGGCATATGCCGTACCTTCCAGATCACCAGTATTTTCATGGGGCTAACGGTCTTTGAAAATGTCCGCATATCAAAACAGATGAAGCGGGGCGGATCATTTCGGATTTTTTCCAAGAAAAGCAGTTTGAAAAAGGTCAACACGGAAACCTGGGAGATTTTGGAACGGTTGGATCTCAAAGATAAGGCCCATGTGCCTTCCAGCAATTTGGCCCATGGGGATCAGCGGCTACTGGAAGTGGCCATGGCGCTCGCCAGCGAACCGAAAATTCTCTTTCTGGATGAACCCACGGCGGGCATGTCCCCGGGGGAAACAGAGCATATCGCACAGATGATTAAAGGCCTCAGTGAGAAAATTTCAGTGGCCCTGGTGGAACATGACATGGACGTGGTGATGAAAATTTCCGATGAAATCACAGTTTTGCACCAGGGGACTATTATTGCGGAAGGACCGCCTGAAGAGATTCAGGAAAACCTGATGGTGAAGGAGGCTTATCTTGGGGATGGATAACCGGGAATCGAAAAAGATCCTTGAAATTGAGGACCTCCAGACCTATTACGGAAGAAGCCATATTATTCAAGGGCTTAGTATGCACATCGACCGTCTTGAGGCCGTGTCCATTCTGGGGAGAAATGGCGTGGGCAAAACGACGACGCTGCGCTCCATTATAGGTCTCACGCCGGCGCGAGGGGGGAGCATACGGATTGACGGACAGAACACTACCCGTTGGCCGCCGCACCGGGTGGTCCGATGCGGTATCGGTTATGTCCCCGCCGAACGGCACATTTTTCCGGGGCTCAGCGTTTACGAGAACCTAAAACTGGCGGAAAAGCCTGCCAGAGAGGGTGACGTTTGGAATATTGAGAAGGTCTACAGCCATTTTCCGGTGCTGAAGGTCAGGGGGAAACAGGATGGATCAACCTTAAGCGGCGGGGAACAGCAGATGCTGGCCATCGGTCGGGCGCTCATGGGAAATCCGCTTCTTATGTTGTTGGACGAGCCCAGCCAGGGACTTGCGCCCCTTCTGGTTTACGAAGTGATACAACCCATTCTTCTGGTATGCGTTGAGGAAGGTCTCACCCTCCTTCTGGTGGAACAGAATTACCGTATGGCTTTGAAGGTGGCATCCCGCCATTACCTCATGGGGATCAAGGGGAAGATCGCAGGGACTGCCACATCAGAGGAATTGATGGCGGACGGCGAGATTATTAAACAGCATCTTTCGGTCTAATGATCGGGATGATGGTGCAGGAGGTGTAAAATGGCAGCAATGGGATTAAAAGAAAGATTCTGGAATCGGCTGAACGGAAAAGATGTGGATATGACCCCTTCGGGAAGCACCACCACTTATGCGGTGTTGGCGCTCATGGATCAATGCGGGTATGCCAGGCCCCTTGCGGACACGGACCCCGTGGCCATGACGGAGCTTGCCTATGCGGGGCACAAATATGGTCAGTTTGAGTGGGTTAAGGCCATGGGATCGGATATCGTGGGATTGAGCGAAGCATTCGGCTGCAAGCTGGGAACCCCCCAAAAAGATATCCAGTATTCCATACAGGGACACCCTTATGCGGATAGTATTGAGGGCCTCGATTTCCCCTCAGATTTTCTGGAAAGGGGCAGGTTTCCCATGTTTAAAGAGCATTTTCGTCTTCTCAAGGAAAAAGTAGGGGATGAATTGATCATTTTCGGTGAAACGGAAGGTCCCTTTACCTGCGCCGCGAATTTGGTGGGAACCGAGCAGTTCATGAAGTGGATTTACAAAAAACCGGAGGATGTTAAAAAGGTGCTGGAAGTGGCCCGGGAAGCAGCGGTTGCGGCTGTGAATTTTGCCTTTGACAATGGCGCCGATTATTATGTTTTTGCGGAACCCACCGCCGGACCCGCATTAATTAGGCCTAAATTTTTTGAGAAATTTGCTCAGCCCGTGCTGAAAGAGGTTGTGGATCGGGCAAAAGGGCCTGTGGTGCTCCATGTATGTGGTAATTCGGATGGCGTCATCGACATGATGTGCGATACGGGTGTGGCAGGCATCAGTATCGAAGAAAAAGCCGACATGAAGGCAGCGGTTGAAATTGCCCATAAAAAGGGTGTCAAGGTCTTTGGGAATGTGGCGACGGCCACGACGCTTTTCAGCGGAACCCCGGAGGAGGTCTACAAAGAAGCAACCCAGGCCCTTGATAACGGGACGGATTTCCTGTGCCCCGGCTGCGGAATTGCGCCGCCGACCCCTTTGGAGAATCTTCTTCAGATCAAAAAGGCGAGGGACGACTATTTTAAATAAAAGGAAACATTCCACAGGGCCATGTCGTTGACCGACGTGGCCTTTTTTGTTCAGCTTCCCGGCATTTCTTGGATCGTTCCCACTTCCGGCTCATCAAAATAGGCTTCGCTGCTCTGAGTGCATACCCAAGCCGGGATCCTATCCAACGTAAGATGGTAACGAGATATTCATGACTTTTGTTCTGAATAGCTGTTGCGCAGAAAACAATACTTTTTCTGAAAGCGACTTGGTTTTTCGAGTTCTCTTTTTTCGTTTTTTCTTTTTCATGTGATAATTCGTTTTTGATTTTCAATTGAGTATGACCAGTTTTCAGCTGCAAACGTTAAGCTCACCAGCGCCTGCACCGGCCCCCGCTGGGACCGCAGGACTTTCAGGCGTCTGGTGAAGCGTTTGGTTAGCAAAACGGTTGTCGTTTCAGGATGCACGATTTCCGCCGTGTTCGAAAGATCCCTTTCGATTCTCCACGAAATGTTTGTCAAGTTTATCTAAAATTGCTAACCCCTTTTCGGGTCTGCCTTCGGCTGCGCGCTTGCGAAATCGCATCTCTGCATTGTGGCCACGCAGTAGAGAAGAAGAAATTTCCTCATATAATTTGTTGATGCTCATTTTTCGTTGCGCCGCCACAATCTTTATCCCTTGATGAATATCATCCGGTAGCCGTAAGGTTATTGTTCCCATATTCGAAACTCCTTTAAAAATACTTCTGGGGTGATGATTCGGAAATCGTCAAAAAGCAACTCGCCACTTGTTAAATCCCGTATATTTCGCGTGATAATCAGTTCCGCTTGACCGGCAACCGCCAGTTCAATTAGGTGGTTGTCTCCTTCATCTCTTAAATTTGGGCGCCAGCGGTAATAAATGCTGATCCATTGGCAACAGTTCAAAAATGCATTCAGTAAATCTTCTCGCTCCCCGGCCAAAATTGGACAGTTCAAAAAAAGAGCATCGCGAGCAAGAATATCCTCGTACTCATAAAATAATGCCTCGCTCATCAAAGGCTGAAATTTTCCTTCCAGAAAGAGCCTCAATACGGAACGACAAGTTTTTGCAGGCTGCAAAACCGCTGCGAGAAAGATGTTGGTATCAAGAACAATTCGAGTCATTCGATTTTTCATGCAATGAATTTGATTTTCGGATTAAGATCAGACGGTTATGTATATCCATAGCCATTGCAGATTATCAGAGCAAACAATCCGAAGAATATTTCAATTCGCAATTTACACTATTTTACTATTCTTGAACAGAAAACAAAGTATTTGGAGGGGCATAAAATGTCAATAAAATATCAGTGATTCTAATTATTGTTTTCTGTCCACCCAGGGATTCAATCGACACCCATAACCGGCCAAGGGTTGCAACGGTTGCGCTGGAGCCGGTATGAAATCGAGAGCTATCTGCTTCACCCTCGAACCTTAAGTCGTTTTGTGGAACAAAAAGTGGGTGTTGGTACTGCCAACGAGTCGGGCAATGGCTTCCATATCCACATGGGCTTTGAAGTGTTCCGCCAGCAGATCGTATGCCCGATCTCTTTCCTGGTAACCGCTTGATTCCGAAACGGCAATATCCGGCAGGCCGATCATTCCCAGCCACCTGCGTGTCAAAGCCGGCGTATCGAACAGACCGTGCATATAAGTGCCCATGACATTATCCTTACTGGAAATGCACCCATCCGTGTCCCGGGAGGATACTCCATTCCTTTCGGTCATCTGAAACAGGGGATGGCCGCCTGTGAGAACGCTCTGACCCATGTGGATCTCGTACCCGGTGCCCTGAATATTGTCCCATTGAAACCGGGAGAGGGTGGTGGTTTTGGGGGCTTTGAGTTCCGTTTCTATGGGTAAAAGCGACAGCCCGGGCGTGTTGCCGGGCTTTGCTTCGGTACCTTCGGGGTCCCGGACCACGGAACCCAGCATTTGATACCCGCCGCAGATTCCCAAGATGTGTCCCCCGGCCCCGGCGTAGGACCGGAGTTGTTCGGTCCATCCGGTGTCATGGAGCCATTGAAGGTCGAAGCGGGTGTTCTTGGAACCGGGAATGATGACGGCATTGCAAGGCGATAAATCTTGCACTTTTTCCACAAAATAAACGTTGAGCCCCGGTGTGCTGATCAGGGGGTCGAAATCCGTGAAATTGGATATGTGTGGGATGCGGATGACCGCCACTGCCGGAAGGGGTTGTGTTTTGATGGAGGCGGTGGACGGGTTTTCGATGACCACGGAATCTTCCGCTTCGATCTTGAAATGGGAAAACCAGGGGAGCACGCCGAATACCGGTTTTCCGGTTTGGTTCTCTATCCATTTTTTCCCGTCTTCGAACAGTGTGATATCTCCCCTGAACCGGTTGACGATGAATCCCGCGATCAGTTGCTGTTCCCTTTCAGGCAGGCAGGCCAGGGTGCCCACCATCTGGGCGAAAATACCGCCTCTGTGAATATCTCCCACCAGGATGACCGGAGCCCGGGCATACCGGGCCATGCTCAGGTTGACAATATCGTATTCCATGAGATTGACTTCGGCGCATGATCCGGCCCCTTCCATGACAATGAGATCGAAATCGGCCTTAAGCCGATCCAGCGCGCCGTTTACAACCGTCTGAAACGATTGTTTCCGCTCATGATAGTCCCGTGCCGTGGCATTGGACACGGCTTTTCCCATCAAAACGACCTGTGAACCCACATCGCTGGTGGGTTTGAGCAGTATGGGATTCATGTCCACATGGGGCGGGGTGCGTGCGGCTTCGGCCTGCACGATCTGGGCGCGTCCCATTTCCAGGCCTTCGGGTGTGACGCCGGAATTGTTGGACATATTCTGGGCTTTGTAGGGAGCCACCCGAAGCCCCATGTCGGAAAATATCCGGCAGAGGGCGGTGGCGATGATGCTTTTGCCCACGTCTGATCCCGTGCCCAGCACGGACAGGCAGGGAGCCGATTGTCGATTGTCGGTTGTCGATTGTCGATTGACCATGTCTTCGCTTCCTTATTTCCTGGCAACTTTTTGATATTATAGGCTAATGGATATTCCTACTTAAGATGCTTTAAATGAGGATATAACCGAAAGCAGACGGTCATTTTCCTGGGGGATTCTGAGACCCATGCGAAAGAAATTCTTTTCAAGCCCTGGGAAATTCCGACAATCCCTAAGGTACAGCCCTTTTTCAAGGAGGTGGGCCAACAGGTGGTCCAGGTTATCGGTTTTGAGCCATTGGCATAAAATGTAGTTGACGGAAGGCGGAAACGGAAGGATGCCATCCATATTCTTGAGAGCCAGAAAAACCCTTTCCTTTTCTTCATTGTGGGCGGAACGGCTATTTTCATCATAACCGCTGCAATCCGAGAGAAGGGATGCCACCCGATCCGCGATGCCATTAATAGCCCAGGGTTCCTTGGCGTGTTTCATTCGAGAGATGACCGTTTCATGCCCCACAATTCCGCCCAGACGAAGGCCGGCAATGGCGTAGAACTTTGTGAGTGAGTTCAGCACCAGGATATTGGGCTTAGGGTCTTCAGCGAGAAGACTTTTTGCCTTCCAATCATCGAGGAATTGCACAAAAGCCTCATCCACGATAAACCATTTTTCAGGAAATCTGTCCGCCAGTTCCAGAACCAGGTTTTTCTCAAACAGGTTCCCCGTGGGGTTGTTGGGGCGGGCGATCCAGAGGGCGTCAACGCCCTCCAGCATCTCCATCAGATCTTCTTTTCGAGGGAGCGCGAAATCGTTGTGGGGAGACAGGGGACACCGAATCACTTCAGCGCCTGCCAAAAGCGATGCCCGTTCATAATCATGAAATGAAGGGGTCATGATGGCAGCTCTCCGGTATTGGAGTACCCTGGCGACAAGATAGATCAGCTCAGTGGAGCCGTTACCGGCCAGAAAATTATGAGGGGAAACCCCGCAGGCGGACTGATAGTAACCGGCTACGCCGTCCCCGTTCACGCTGGGATATTGCTCAATGGTTTCAAACAGCTCCGGCCATTTCTCTTCTATGATGGGGGGCGGTCCAAAAAAATTGAGATTGACGCTGAAGTCCAGAACCCGTCTCTCGGTAACGTCCAGTCGCCGCATGTCGGTTTTGGGGACCCCGCCGTGTATATATTCTGAATCCGAATGGGTGGTCATGAGTGATTTCCTTTTTATTTTGCGTTGGATCAAGCCTTGAATTGAATCCGTAAAGGATTCAATCGCAAACGCTCGTTTATGGTCGTTTCATCATTTGCTCGATTGTTTTGAGGGCTTTGGTTGCTTTCAAGGCATTTCGGCTCCCTGAAGCTGCTTTTTGAAGGACCGATTGGAAGGCGGTTTTGGCGGAAGCCAGCTGATCCAGCTTCCAGGCAGCGTATCCCATGCGCAAGCTGTTAACCCCTTCCGGGTCGTCCAGTTGTGCCGCCTTCTGAAATGCTGCCATTCCTTTCTGGCAATCCTGTTGTTCCATATGCATCAGACCCAATCGGGACAATCGTTTGGCTGTGGGCACAAGTTTTGCGGCCCGGGTCGCGGCAGCAAGGGCGTCTTCCATTTGATGCGCGTCCCCATAGGTCTGGGCCAGGAGATCCAAGTCGCCGGGGGTGGGCGTTTTCCCAAAGGCGCGGATATATGCTTCACCGGCCTTTCGAGGCACACCCGCAAGTCGGTAGAGGTTCCCAAGCCTTTTCCAGTCTCCGGATTTCGGCGGATCAAGGCGGAAGGCAACTTCCAGGGCTGCCGCAGCTTTTCCATAAGCTTTCTGTTCAATGGCGGTCCAGGCTGCCAGCCGCCAGATTTTTTCATCCTGCGGGTATTGATTCAGGAGCGTTTTTAGCGGGACATTTGCCGCTTGGGGTTGGCCCGTCCGCACCAGGGCCTCAATTTGTGCTAAACGACAGCTCTTGGATACGTTTGGATTCTTCGCCATTTTTTCCAGCAGGGGGAGGGCGCGTTTAGGGTTGTCGTGTTGCAGCCAAAAAATGGCAACTTGTAAACGCATATTTGAGGACAGGGCAGGGGATTTCGTATCCACCTTTTCCATAACCGCTATAGCTTCCTCGGGTCTATGGAGTTTATCCAGGGTCGAGGCCAGGGCCAGGAGCCATTGAGCGTCGGGATTGGCGTTCGCTGCAAGTTTTTCAAGGATGGGAAGCGCCTTTTGGGGAGCGTCGTCCTTAAGATGCAAGAGGGCCGATCTGAAACTGTTCGCCGAGGCGTTTCTCACGGCGTTACTACTGGCAAGAACCTGGGTGGCCTTGTCGTTTTTTTCCAATCTTTCAAGGACATGGGCAAGAGTAGCGCGCCACTGGGGTGACGGGTTGGGCCTTGCGCACAACCCCTTAAGCACAGAAATGGCTTTTTTCGTCTCTTTGGCCATGAGCCAAAATACGGCAACCTGATATTGAAGATCGGGATTTTCAGGCCGTATCAGGGAAAAAGCCTTTTTCATGGCTTCGGCTGCCTTGGCGGGGCGGTTTTGCAGATTGTAAACGGCGGCGAGATTTTGCCAGGCTTCACCCAAACAGGGATCCCGTTTAACGGCCTTTTTAAAGGATGTCTCCGAATCGTTAAAACGCTTTAAATGATATTGAATAAGCCCCTTCAAAAAAGGAAGCTGAGAATGTGTTTCTGAGGGATTCTTGCGGGTGTAATCCGCTAACAGGTGCAGCGCTTGTTCGTTGCGACCCTTTTCCATTTCCGTTTCCGCATGGGTTAAAACACGGTGAAGATCCGATGAAACAGGCGAAGTATCCTTTTGGCAATCTTTCGCAGAGACGCTGTTGCCCCAAAACGCGAATATGATAATCAGAATTGTGACGCCCAGGTTTTTCATTACTTTTCCATCTCGAAATTGATGGTCTGTTCCACCCATACATCCACGGGTTGGCCGTTCTTACTGGCCGGTTTGAAACGCCATCGGGGAACTGTCTTCATGACGGTTTTGTGAAAGACCCCGGTGGGAGATTCCTGTAAAACCGTCAGATTCCTGACCCGCCCGTCTTTTGTCACCAGAAAGCGGACCTTCACCCACCCTTCGATTCCCCTGCGACGGGCCCTGCGGGGATAGGGCGGTAGTGCCTGCCCCAGCACCCCCGGTTTTGAATCCACTTCTCCCACGGAATATTCCCGGTTTTCGGTCACCCCTGAAGTGTTCTGTTTTGTAGTGGGGGCTTTGGCAACGGTTCGGAGTACGTTCACGGCCAGGGGAACCGATGACGCGGAAAGGGATTTCATGTCGATTTCCAGGGTAGGAACTTCAGGCATCGTCTGGTCCACAGGGGTGGGAGGACGCAAAGGCGGTATTTCCATTTCGGGCATTTCCAGCTCAGGGGGTGCTATTTCAGGCGGTTCGGGGAGCTCCTTCTCCATCTCCGTTTCCATGGGTGCCAGTTCCAGTTGAGGCAATTCTTCCGGAAGTTCAGGCTCGTCCATGTCCGGTTCCAGCGCTTTGGGCCGCAGGGGCATCATGAGGTTCAACAACGCATGTTTCGAAAATTTGGAAATAACCCGTTTGTCCAAAAGCACGGGGGCCACGGCAAAAATGGCTACGTTTACAAGGAGGGACAGTATCAAAGCAACGGCTGCGCGATAAAAAAGCCCATCGGTTTTGAGGATGCCCCGGGCGGCACTCATGAGTCACCCCTGACCGTTGAGACTGCAATGTTTTCGGCGCCCGCCATTCGACATTGATCCAGGACTTGAACCATTCGACCGGTCATACTGTTACGGTCCGCCTCAAGCATGACGGCCCCCGACGGGTTTTCCAAAAGGAACTGCTCCACAATACCCCGTATGCTTCTGAGGTCGACCCGGTTTTTGTCAACAAAGATGTCCCCATCCTGAGTGACGGCGATAAAGATGCCGGCCGCGTCTTTTTTTTCTGCGGATGCCGCTTCCGGTCTTTGAATTTCCACACCGGATTCCCTGACAAACGTGGCGGTCACAAGGAAAAAGATCAGAAGAATGAAAATCATATCGATGAGAGGCGCCATGTTGATTTCAGCGTCGCCCGAATCCTGTTTGTTCATGCTCCCGAGGCTGCTGCCCACTCTAAACATTATTTTGTCTCCTTTCCAGCCACTGATCCACGGCACGATAGAATATCATGAGGTCCCCTTGAATATTTCTGATCTGTTTACGAAGGGTTTGACCTACCAGTAGGCCGGGTATGGCGATCAGAAGCCCTGTTTGCGTGGTCACAAGCGCTTCCTCGATACCTGATGCAAGGGCCTGGGGGTTACCTGTGCCCTCCATTCCGATTACCCGGAAGGTGTCCACCATTCCCGTGACAGTTCCCAGCAATCCCAAGAGAGGCGCTACGGCGGCTAGGACCAGTATGGCGCTCATGTGGTGATTAAGGGGGGAGACCTGTCTCTGGACGGCCGCTTCCCAGATAATCCGATCACTTTCGGGGTCGAAACGGCGGTTGTGGAGAAAGTAGGCGAGGGCTTCGCCTTTAGGTCCTTTATCATTGAGCTCATTGTCTTTAGCGAAACCGGATTTTTTATGTGACATATATTCAAGCGCCTGGGACATCCCCACACGATTTCGCCGAACGCGGAATACCCACAGAACCTTCAGGGCGATCAGATGCCACATCCAGACGGAGACCACGATCAGCGGGAACATCACCGGCCCGCCGGTCTGAATGGAGGCCCATATGCTGTCAAGCGCTTCCATTGGGGAGCCTCTGGTCTCGCAAGAGCGCAGCGATCAAGGCCATGGCTTTTTCCTCCATATCCGAGGCGATGCGACTGGCTTTTCGTCCCAAAAGGGCGGTAATGACCAATATGGGGATGGCTACTGCCAGACCCAGTTGCGTGGTGATGAGCGCCTCGCTGATGCCTCCGGCCATCAGCCGCGGATCGCCTGTCCCATGAACGGTGATGACGTGAAAGGTGTTGATCATGCCGGTCACGGTTCCCAGGAGGCCCAGAAGTGGGGCGATGGCAGCCAGAACCTTGAGGGCGGGTAGAAATCGTTCCAGACGAGGGGTTTCCTTCAAAATGGCCTCCGCCAGACTGCTTTCGATGATATCCCGGGGTTGTCCCTGTTGTGCAAGGCCTGCCTTTAGAACATTGCCGACGGGACGCTCGGACTGGGCTTCGGTTGATTTCACGGCTCCTTTGTAATCGCCCTTTTCCACCAGTTCCGTCACATGGGTCATGAGCTTGTCCGTATTCTGGCTGACCCTGCCCAGGAAAAACAGACGTTCCAGTACCAGGATGGCAGCCACAAGACCTACCAAAAGGATGGGCCAGATGAGCAGGCCGCCGCTTCGAATCTGTTCCCAAAGGGTGGTTTTTCGTGACAGTTGTTTTACGGCAACGCCTCCTGAAATATCCATGTAGACCGCATCCGCGTCCCCATTAAAATAGCTTTTCAGATTTCGTCGAATGCTCCATCCGGGAGAAGCCGCCGCCAGAAGGCGCCCGGAAGCGGGGCTCATGTTGAGATAACCCACATTTCCCTTTTCCCGGTAGATGGCTGTGAGATTCCCCATCCGTATGATGTCGCTTTCCACTTCACGTCCCTGGCGATCAACCATGGCGCCATCGCGCTTGATGATTTGTGCTGACGCGGCCATATCTTCAAAGGCCAGCGCTACCAGGGTTTGAATATCCTGAATCCCAAGGACCTTTTCCGTGTTCAGAAAGTCCTTGAGGGACCTTAATCGCTTCGGATCTTCAGCGTAATAAGGCGATCGTTCAGCAAGTCCCGAAAAATCACGTGCAAAATCCCGCAACACGGCATCCAGCTCTTTCATGTGTCCCGTGTGGGCGCGAATGTTTTGTTGCAGCAGAAGGCGTTCTTCCCGCATGGAAAGAAGACGCTTTTCATCCGCCTCAAGGGCCGAATTCTCCTTCCGGATCTGCTCCTTAAGGCGGGTAATGTTGTTCCCTAATGTTGTGCGTTGCTGATCCGCCTCGGCTTTTGTTAACGCCTTTTCTTTTCGAGCTTCACTCAAGTCTTCACGGATTTCCCGGACTACCGCTTTAAACTTTTCTTCCTGGGCAGAGAGCCCGGCGGGGAGGATCAAGAGACATATGAGGCAGAGTACAGTTTTCACTGGCTTATCTCCTCCGCGCGTTCTTTGGTCTGCCCCACGGGCAATTCCACCAATGATACCAGGCGGGAGCGTTCCGTAATTTGAATGACCTCCTGAATGGATCTGGCAAAATGGGGAACAGGTTCATAGCGGCCTGTTTCGCGATTCCATTTCCAGGCGTCCCGGGCGTCCCCACTGAGGGCAAACAGGGCCAGACGACCCACGTTCAAGCGTTGAACTCGGACCAGCTTTCCATCAATGTCAATTTCGGCCTCACCCGGTTCAGAAAAGTAGCCGTATTCCAGGGACTGGGTGATGGCCTCAAGCAGACTTCTTGTTTTCTGTACGATGTTTGCGTCTGCGTTATTGAGGATTGCTGCCACAGATCGGAGTCGAGGGGCCTGCATTTCCGCCAGCATGGGAAGGTCGTTTTTAGAAAATGCCTGTAATTTTTGAAGGGTTTGATCCAGAAAAGGCTCCAATTCATTTCGGATTTCATGGGCAGCCTGCTCTTTTGCTTTGAGAGTGGTCATTTTATCTTCAAGGTCTTTCATATAGCGGACGGTCTTTTCTCTTCGCCATTTGATGGTCTCCAGTTCCTGCTCCAGGGCTTCTGTTTCCGTCTGGAAATCCGTAGCCTCTTTGGCCCAACCATCCGCCAGTTTCTGACTTTCACGCCGCACTTCAACCGCCTTTTCAGCGGTTTGCTTGACCGTAGTGGCCGATGAAGGTGTTTCCGCGGAGGCAGACAAGGTGAAAAAACCAACAGAAACTGTAAAACACATGGAAAGCAAGCAGTAAAAAAGAACGTTCATCAGGTTGCTCCTTATAAGCTAAAAGCGAATGGCTAATGGCTGACGGCTCTAAACGAGATGCCGTTTAACAATGCGTTCAGGGACATTTTAAGGGGGACAGGTATGTCCTCCGTATTGACGAGATCCCTTAATTTGGGAATTTTTTGGCCTGCAATCTCTTCAGCCACGTTTTTGCACCAGCGTTGATAGCTTGAAAGATCGCTGATCAGCTCCCTTCGGTAAGCATCGCTTAATGCAAAGGAGGCTTGTACGAACCCGGCATAGCGCGGGTCCATGAGAATCTCTTCAAGATCAATGGTCGCTTGCCCTTTTTTGGCCATGCAGTCGCACTGAGTCTCGGAAACCAGTTCATAGAGGCTGATGTGTCTGTCGTGCAACCGTTGGAAAATATTGCGTCCCGCCACAAGTGCGTTTTGTTTTGAAACCGCTTCCAGGACCCCATCGTATACGGCCCGGGCAATGAGTTCCCCCATCTTGGAGTGCCCTCCTGCGTTTTTAATGGGGGTTCCCGTCCCCTGGACCACCAGGATATTGTCGGTTCCCGTACCCGTGGCCTGGTAACGCCTGGGGGTGACGGTGCTTCGCACATCCAGATCCATCATAGCCGCTGTTTTGGCTTCGGTGGCACTGATGATGGCCCGGGTCATGGCACGGGGGGTGAGTTTCATGTTGGATAGAAGGATGATGTTTATGGTTCCCGGCTCATAGTATTTTCCTTCATCCTGACCCATTCTGAGCGCATTGGATTTGACGCCGGCGGTGACCAGGGCATAGACCTTCATTTCTTTGAATTGTTTATGAATGACGGCCAGGTGATCCATATTAGCGCCGGTAAAGAGAAAGGAAGATGTGGCGGCCGATACTCCGATAACACTGTAAACCAGGGTACGCGACTGTGTCAGTCCTTTTTGGTGTTCGATGGCCCAGCAGGGAGGCGGGGAGTAATGGTTGCCAACGGATTGGATTTCCGTTCGCTTTCCTTCAAGTGTTGAAAGTATCTCCATGGGTTGGGTAAAGTCGATTACAAGGGTTTTATTCAGGAAGTCATTGATGGTGCTGTAAATGATTCGTGCGCCTTTCACATAGCTAAGATTAAGCTCTATTTTCCGGGTCCTTAATATTTTCCCTTCAGAGACCTGAAATGCCTCTTTTGAAAAGAGGTCCGAATAGATTCTGGCTGAAAGCCAACTTACGAAGCGACCCGTATTGGTGGCGGCCCGGCAGGTGAGCTCGCATGGGAAATAAAAGATCCGGCCGTTTCTGACGGCATCCACATCCTTCCAACCCGGACGATCAAAAAAAGCTTTAGCGGTCTTTCGATCTCCGCCGCATCCGTAGATGACTTGGGGGTTAAATTTTATCCACTCCTCCTTGCTGATAGGGGTCACAGCGCCTTTTCGGCCCAGCTGAGGCGGAATGCCTCCAGCAGCCCGGATCATCTCATTTTGAAATGAACCATCTCCCGGCGTCATTACCGTGTCTCGACCCATCAGTCGGATGACCCGTTGTCGTTCTTCCGGAGGGATCCGTTCCACTTTCCGAGCAATGGTTTGAAGTTGATGGTTTATGGCCTGAACCAGGGCTTGCGCTTGTTTTTCTTTGTTGAAGATTTTCCCTAACAGCAAAATCTTTTCCTGGCTGTCTTCAATGGATTTTGTTTCGAGTTCAACAAGTTGGCAATTACTGTTCTTAAATTGAGACTTAACCTTTTCATGAAGATTGGAAATAAAGACCATGTCGGGCTTTTCTGCCGCAATCACGTCGAGGGAAGGCGCAAAATAGCCCCCGACGATTTGTTTGCCGGCATTGGCGGCAGGATAGACATCGTGGTAGGTGATGGCTTTGACCGCATCTCCCGCACTGATTGTGTGAAGTATTTCGGTGATGGATGGAACCAGGGATACCACCCGCGAAGGTGGCTTGGTGATCTCAATGGTGTTGCCCCCGTCATCCACAAATTGAAAAGAAAAAGCATTTGCCGGGAGCGCTATCAGCAGAAGCAATCCGAATAGACAATGGAGCAGACGATGTTTTGTGGTGAATAAAATGCGATTCAAATTATTCATTTGTAGCTCTCCTGATGTGTCGTGCTGTCGGGGGGCAAAAAAAACCCCGAGCCGAAATGGATCGGACCCGAGGATTACCCTTTTTTATCCATAGGTTTTTCTGGTTTGCCAACAGTCCGCGAAGGCAAATCCACTAGTGTTCAGGCAGGTCTTCTGACTCTCGGATCTTTCTACTTCCCGCGCCTTCCCATTCCCGACATTTCAGAACAGTGGCGTATGGCGGCTTTCGTCCCCGATTACAGCGGCGGGCCCGTCCCGTATTAACGGCGTTCCCTATTAAGCTTAAAAGCGCACCTGAACGGCAGAAATCTAACCGGAAATATGGGGAAAGTCAAATGAAATGTTAGATATTTGATATTAGAGATCCGGATCAACCAACCCCAGTTGTATGGCAAAATGAACCAGCTTCACAGATGATTTGATTCCCAGCTTTTCCATGATTTTGGCTTTGTGGCTTTTGATCGTACTGATACTGACGCAAAGCATGTCAGCGATTTCCCGGGTGGAGTGGCCTTCCGCGATGAGCTGGAATACTTCCCTTTCCCTGTTGGAGAGCTGTTTGTACAGTTCGGCTTTGGAAGAACTTTTGGTGGGGGAGAGGTAGGAATCGACCACTTTTTTGGAGATGGAAGGACTCAGAAATGTCTCGTTTTTGAGAGCCGCGCGAATGGCTTTTATGATGTCCTGGCCTCCGGCATCCTTCAGTAGATACCCTGAAACGCCGCATTCCAGAAGCTCATGAATATAATGCTCATGGGAATACATGGAAAGGATTATAATCTTTGTTTCCGGCAAAAGTTTTCTGATGCGTTTTGCGGCTTCAATGCCATTCATGCGCGGCATAGCAATGTCCATAATGATGACATCCGGTCTCAGCTTTTCGGCTTTTTCGATGGCAACCTGTCCATTAACGGCCTCTCCGACGACTTTGAGGTCACGCTGTTCTTCAAGAAGACGCGCAAGTCCCTGTCGCACAATGGTATGGTCATCGGCGAGCATTATTCTGATCGGGTTAGGCATCTTTTGCCTCCTCTTTATGGGGTACCTTGATTCGGATCCGGGTGCCCTTTCCAGGAGCAGTGCTCAAGTTGAACGTTCCACCCAGAAAAGAGCAACGTTCACGCATCCCGAGGAGTCCCAGACTCCTTTTATCTCTCCTGGTCATGTCGTTATTAAATCCCTTTCCGTTGTCCTCGGCTACAAAAACGATCCAGGGATAGCTCTTTATGATTGAAATTCTGAATCTGCTGGCCTCGGAGTGTTTCAGCGTGTTGGTGAGGGTTTCCTGGCTGAATCGGTATACGATGGTTTCCGTTTCAGGATCCAGCCTCTGATCAAAACCCACGATACTGAAACTGATTTTTAGACCCGAATTATTCTCGATTTCCTTGAAGTAGAGGTTCAGTGCGGGTTCGAGGCCCAAATCGACGAGGAGTGTGGGGTGAAGATTATAGGCAAGCCGTCTGATTTCAGATGAGGTCCGGGTGATCATCTTCCTGATTTCATTTATCTCATCATGAATACTCTTATCATCTACCTTCAAATGTCCTTCAAGGCTGTCAAGACCAAGTTTGATCGCCATCAAAGATTGCCCTGTCTCGTCATGGAGTTCCAATGCGATGCGGCGTCGTTCCTCTTCCTGGCTCTCGAAAAGCCTTTCCGTGAGCTGCCTCAATTCCTGTCGGTGAAGACGAATGGTCTGCATGAGTCGGACATTTTCAATGGGGCCGCCCAAAAAATTCCCCAAAGATCCCAGCAAATGTATTTCATATTGATTCAGCTTTTTCCAGGAAGGGACCTGGAATCCAAAAAACCCAACGGCTTTTCCCTTGAATGTGATGAGAAAGCATGAAAGCCATGGCACGGGGGTATCGTCAACCGCCTTATACCGTATTTTGAAAGAAGGAAAGGCGGGTTTGGGGGTCAGCGGCGCCTCCTTTTGGACGAGGTATTTTCCAAGCAGGTTATCTCTAAAGATGCTTTCCACAGATTCTTCGCCAGCTTGATCGGGAAGCCCTGTTTTCACGGGGAGTTTAATAGTCTGACTGTTGTGGTCAATGAGAAAGAGTCCGCCAGCCTCCAGTCGCAGGGCTCTCAAAACCTCCTTGAGGGTCACCTGCAGGATATGTTCCAGATTCAAGGTGTTGTTCAGGACCACAGCGACGTGGTTGAGAATAGAGAGCTCGCGGTTTCGCTCCTTGATAATTTGTTCCGATTGTTTGCGGTGGGTAATGTCCTTTACGATACCTTCATATTCGACCTCGCGTGTTTCATGGTTTTCATACCGCCTGCTTGAAATCAGGGTGTGGATGGGTGCTCCGTCTTTCTTCTTAAATTCCACCTCGTAATCCTTGGTGAAACCGTCGCGGCTGATAACTTCCACGAACCTTTCGCGGTCAATTTCATTTTTATAAATCTTTTTGATATTTATCTTTTGAACCAGTTCCTTGATGTTTGAATATCCCAGCAAATCAACGCCGGCCTGGTTCATATCCAGAATGTTGCCCATGGGGTTGGTGGTGTAGATCATGTCATGACTGCCCTCGAAAATGCGGCGGTATTTACGTTCCCGGCGTGCCAACTCTTCCTGTAATTTTTTATTCTCGGTAATATCCTTGAATATTTCAAGACCCCCCATGACCCGGCCGGAAGCATCCTGAAAGGCCGAAGTGGAACAGATAATCGGTACTTTCCGACCATCTATGTTGGTGATGGCATACTCCCGGTTATGGATGTCATGACCTTCGGCCACGGCGCGTTTGAGGGCACAATCGGATTCACAGATTGAATTCTTAAAAACATCTTTGCAGTACATCCCCACGGCGTCATATGCGGAAAAGCCTGTAATTTTTTCAGCGGCGGGATTGAAATAGGTAATGCGCCACTCCTGGTCGGTGGTAAAAAGCCCATCCGGAATCCGGTTCAGGATTTCCACAAAACTTTCTTCTTTTTGATAGAGTCTCTCAAGGGCTTTGACGTTGTATTCGTGAATCTGGTCGGCCAGGAATTGATTCCATCCTCCTAGATGTTGTTCACCTTTGATCTTGAAATAGGTACAGTTCAGGCAATGGGGTAATTTTTTGAAAAAATTCCCTTCCAGAAAATTCCCGCAATGGGTTTCGGGAATCAGCCAGCAGTCATTACGCTCCTGGTCATGGGCGGGGCACAGGACGTTGTGGCAGGACAACAACTCCCAACAGGGCTGTTGGGTGAAATCATTCTTTTTTCTCAGCGTAATTTCGATGAGATGATTTTCGAGCAATGAACTCACAGTAGGGATCTCCTTTTGCTCGGCAAAGGGGTTCTTCGGCCAGGAAGTCAAAGCATCCGTCCGGATAGTCCTCTCCGTATATCAGGTCCATAAAGGCGCCGGCAACGCCTCTGAGCATGTAACATTTACCTGAATTGGAATGGCCGTAACGTTCTATGTAACCGTTGGCCTCATAGGAATCACTCACATGGATGACGAGTTTTTCACCGGGGATCAGCTCTTCTACTTTCAGGTCCCCCCAGCCAAAGGCCACGGCCACGGCAGTGAATCCTGTGATCTGATCTTCTTTTTTTTCGATCATGGGTGTTACGAGCTCATCCCATTCCCAGGAATTACGGATACCATGAAAAGTGGCGTATCCACATTCCTGGGCGGCTTTTATGAGCAATAATTCAGATTCCGCCGCGCGTTCTTTCCCCAGAAGTTTTTCAAAGTCGAAGGAAAGTTGATTGTAATAGTGGGTTGAAAAAAGGGAAAGGTAAACACCGAAAAGGGGAATGATACCTTTCGATTCCCGGATCATACTTCCTTCCATGACCGCATGAATGATTTTGGTGCCGTCGATTGTCACATATGACTCCCGGATTCTAGCAAATAGGGATTAAAAGTAAGTCCAAGGTATTTAAAACCGGCAAGTGGAAATTTAACGGGTCCTCTCAAGATGGATTCACTGTTGCGTTGAAAATGCAATCCCCGTGTTGCACCATTTTACATTGCACTTCTTCCACGTGATAGTGGCCGATGGGATTATCAAACAGAGCTTCCAGGACGCCTGCGATCCAGCCCCTGGTAAAATGGCAACCCGGCGTTTTCCGACGTCCGTGTTTGGCCAGCCATCCCGTCACATGATGACTGCCATTGCTGACAATTCTCCCGCCTTCGGGTTCGATATCCTGAAAGTGAACGATGCCAAGACCGGAATTCTGGTACAGGACGGAAGCCATCTCCAATTTTGATTTTAATGTCTTAATCTGGCTGTAATGGTTGAGGATGGGTTTGAAGCTGTCATAAACAGCGTTTTCCACGGAACGGTATAACAGTTGGACGCCTTCTTCTCCCAGGATATCTTCCAGGGTTTTTTGAAGGTTTATGTTGTAATGGTGGCAGTGCATGGTGACCGGTCGCCCGGACAGAACCATCCTGTGCCCTTTTCGGGCCAGTTCATTTCTCCAGTCAAGTTGACCAGTCATCATCTACCCTCACAGCATCATTAATTGTTTAACTGTTTAACACGTGAGTCTAATATGGAAATGTCATTTCGTCAAATGGAAAAAATGTCTTAATTGTAATGCCATCTCCTCTCTTAGATATCGTCTAAAGGATGGTTTTTTTCATAAAGGGAGATGGTTTCAAAAGGAATTTGGCGGATCGTATTCATTTAGATTCAATTTCGTTGACAGATCATAGACAGTGTGAATATAAGGTTTCGGAAAGAGGCTGAACGGGTTGACTTTTCACAGCTTGTGAGACTGGGAAAGTGATTAATATTTTTTTAGGGGTTGGTAAAAATGAACCATAAACCAGATTCAAATTCGGATGAAAAAGCACGGATTCTTCTCCTGGCCGGATTCCTGGGTTCAGGCAAGACCACTCTGCTCAAACGAATCCTTTCCTGGGAGTCGGATTTGTCCAACAGTGTTGTTCTGGTAAACGAATTTGGAGACGTGGGTATTGATGGCGCTTTGCTCAAGGACTCGGGATCCGATGTGGTTGAACTGACCAGCGGATGCATCTGTTGTACGCTCAGTGCCGATCTGAAGTTATCTCTGGAGGACATTTGGAAACGGTTCAAGCCCAAGCGTATTTTCATAGAATCTTCCGGTGTGGCCGATCCCGCATCCATCGTAGCGGTATTGAGGGAACCGCTTTTGATGCAGACCATGGAGATTGGCAAGGTGATTACGGTCCTGGATGCCGAATTCTGGGAGGTTCGGGAGGTCTTTGGCCCCCTGTTTTTCAGCCAGATGGCAATGGCGGACCTGATTCTTTTGAACAAAATTGACATTCAGGAGAAAGCAAAAATTCCCCAGTACTTAAGTGAGATGCATGAAACTTTTCCCAATACCCAGGTGGTTCCCACCATTCGCTGCAACATCGATCCTGAAACCCTCTGGACAGATTCGGATACAAAAAAGAATTTCGAGATCAGGCCGACCCATCTTTTCAAAGAAATTCTATTGCAGGGGGAACTCCCCCATGGATCGCATGGACACCACGAGGATAATGGGGGACATGCGGAACACGTGAATGACGCCGGTAATTTTGTGACCTTTTCCTTTCGGGATTTCAGAGCATTTGATGAATCACGCTTCAAAGAGTTCGTTAAAGCGCTTCCCTGGGAGCTGTTTAGGATGAAGGGACCCGTCCGTTTTCAAGAGGGCATGACGCTGGTAAATTTTGTGGGTGGCAGAAGCGAGTGGCTTCCCTGGGAAGGCGATCAGGAAACCCAGCTTGCTTTTATCGGATGGGACGTGAACGGTGAAGAAATCTTAGGAAAATTGAAAGAATGTATGATAGATCAATAATAATTGGGATAATATGACAAAAGAACAATTTCTGAAGAACCTGGAAAAGGCGCTCCAAAACCTTGTTTTGAAACATTTTTTTGATGATGCCAATGAGGAGCAGAAGGAAGGACTTCGGTCCGATGTGAGCGAATTCATTGGGGAGAATGCGGGGAGTTATACCTTTGAAGAATTAAAAGAAACATTTGTTTCAGGCCAGACGGCTGTAGGCCTCTTTTTGGAATACCAGAACGCCAAAGAGATTTGTCAAGGTGGCGTGAAAAAACCGGCGAATCTTGAAACAGGGCTGGCCAGTTTGCTGAATTGTGGGCGATGCGGCTCTACCGGTCCTGTTTTTCCCTCGGATGAGTGGCGGGAGCCCATAACGGGAATGGATTTCATCTGGATGTCCGGGGGCAGTTTTCAGATGGGCAGCGGATCCTGGGACGACCAGGGGCTTGTGGATGAGAAGCCGGTTCATGAAGTGTGGTTGGACGGTTTATGGGTCGCGAAATATCCGGTTCTGGTTTCACAATATTTGGTGTTTGTAACAGAGACGGGGGGAAACAAACCGGCTTGGCTTGAAGAAGGCTCAAAGGTTAACATTCACTCCGGCAATGACGACCTTTTTAGGGCGCTTGGGGAGAGCGTTACTTCGGATTCGTATCCCGTTGTGGGGATATCGTGGTCGGATGCCGTAGCGTATGCCAAATGGATGTCCAAAAAGACGGGCTTTTATTTCCGTTTGCCCACGGAGGCTGAGTGGGAATATGCCGCACGAAGCGGGGGCGAGGAGGAAAAATATGCCGGTGGCAAGGATGTGGACGTCGTAGCATGGTACAGCGACAACAGCAACGGCGCGGCCCATCCGGTGGGGATGAAATCACCCAACGGCCTCGGTATCCACGATATGTGCGGTAATGTCTCGGAATGGTGCCTTGATTACTACCACAAAGAAGCCTACCGGAATCACAAACAGTATAATCCCCAGAACATGGAAGAAGGACCGTGCCGCACGGTCAGAGGGGGAAGTTGGAACTACGGCGCCAGGGATGTGCGATGCGCGGACAGGGGGCTTTTTACGCCCGAATATCGCGGCTTTGATCTCGGATTTCGACTGATTCGGCAGGTGTAGTTGGGAAAGGTTGTCGTTTTACTGCCGGTTTGATGTTACATGGTCAAGCGTTTGTATATGGCCGGCAGCATGGTGGGCAGCAGTTCCACCTTGGAGAGGACAATGCTCTGGGTCTGGGGGGCGATCTTCTTTAAATATTCGGAGCCTTTCTTGTCGCTGGTGATGATGAAGGGGTGAATCCGTTTTTGCCGGGCTTCCTGAATGGCTTTTTTGGTGTCCGCGATGGCGTAGTTCAGGTTCCCGTATTCAAAGTCGTAGGGCCTGCCATCGGTGAGGATCACCATCAGTTTGACGGCGGTTTGTATCCTGTCGAGCTTATGGGTCGCGTGACGGATGACGGCGCCCATCCGGGTGAGTTCCATCGGTTCCAGATTTCCGAGACGATACTGCACGGTCGTGTCGTACGGTTCCCCAAAGTCCTTTACATTGAACAGGTCCACCCGAAAACGCCCTTCCGAGCTGAAACCATAGATGGCATAAGGGTCATCCAGAGCGTCCAGAGCCTCGGCCATGAGGACCATGGCTTCCTTCTGAATGTCAATCACCCTTCGTCCGTTGATCCTGTCCTCGGTGGACTGGCTCATGTCGAGCAAAAAAAGGACCCCCACGTCCCTGATCCGCTTGTCCCGCCGGGTGTAGACATTGTCGGACAAAAACGCGCCGGATCGTTTATCCACAACCGCCTGGACAAGCGCATCGATATCGAGGGCATCGCCATATGGCTGTGCCCGGAATTTCTGAAACCGCTCCGGTTTGAGGCGTGTGAACTGACGGCGGATCAGGCCGATAATCCCGTGGAGGCGGGTGCGAATGTCTTCTACGAAATTATTGGGTTCGTCCTTGGCGAAACGTTGTCGTATGAGGCACCAGTCCTGTTTGTAATCGGCGATGTTCTGGTCCCATTCCCTGTAAAAAAAAGTTTTTACGCTCTCCTCCAATTCCTCGGCATCCGGGGATGCAAAATCAATCTGATCAAACATCTCCCGCATCAGTTTGTAAAGGTCGTCCTCTTTTCGGTTTCCTTCCGCCATCATGGCTGAGAGTAGCCCGTCAAGCACTTCCGGTTTCAGGTCCACCTGGAAAGCCCCTTTTTCCTTGAGCTTTGTAATGACATCTTCGGTTTCCCTGATCAGATCCGTTAAAATGTCCCCCCACCAGGGCATGGGAGGCGTGACGACCTCAGGGTCCAGCCAGGGATAATTCTCAGGCAGCTCGTTGTCGGAAAGCGCCGCCATTTCCATAAGAAGACCGGGCATTTTTTCGAGCATCCTCTGATCGGCTTCAAGATGACGCCGGTAGGCATGGCGGTTTTTCCGGTCTTCGGTTTCGGCAAGGATTTCATGGGTCGGAACCATGGTCTGGTGCAATGCCATCAGCTTGTAGAGTTTGAAGCTGGGGGCGGCATCCGGAAGATATATGGTTCGCCCATCCGTGGCCGCGGTGCCGGTAAATCCTTTTACCGCCAACAGACTTTGATTTGAGGCGATCTTCATGCGTTTGCCAAGAAGTGCTTCACAGATGAGGGCCAGGGTGTTGATCCGATCTTTGAGCAGAACCCCCCCCACAAGGTCGTCCCTCTTAATCATTGCGCTTGCTGAGATGCCGCTGAAGAAGCTGATCATTTCTTCTTCTCCAGCGCAAACCATCTGGTCCGGTGTTACTTTCCTCCTGAAATTGCGGTTTTCCACATAGGGTTGCAGACTGCACCCCTCAAGGCCCTTGTCGACCCATGTCCGGGTATCATTTTCGCCGAGCATTAGGCACATTTTGACGCCTTGACGAATAAAAACCTCAGCCCCCTCCGGTGAAAACTTCGAAATGCGTGCGGCCTGCTCCAGAAAAAAGGGCCATTGGGATAATAACACGGACCCCTCTTTTTGGAAGAGTATGGATTCTTCCAGATAAGTCCGGGTCGCCTTCATCATTTCTTTTCCCGATTGAATGGCCACGGCAGCCTGTTCTCCCCATCGCAACACATTTTCGGGACCCAAGGCCTCCAGAGCATCAGGCGTCTGTTTTGTGAATACAATGGCAACGTCCACATTCAGATCGTAGAGCTTTTGGGCCATTGCGATCCATTGGGACATCAATGAAGCATCTCTGGGTAGGGATGTCATGGCGCTAAAACAATGCTGTGCCAGTGCCCAATGGACGGCGCTCAATGAAACGGCGCCCTGTAGAATCAAATCCCTGGAGGGGTGATTTTCAATGGCTGCCAGGTCATGGAACCGGTCCAGAAAAAATGATCGGGCCCTTTTTGACCGCCAGTGGGATACTGAGGCGCAGATTTTTGTGTAGGCCGTTAGAGTTGAAGGGGCTAATCCGGAGACCAGACCGGGGTTATCCTCCAAGAAGACTTCCAGGGAAGTTTTTCGGTCTTTGATGTCATTTAAGATGTTTTTGAAACGGGCGGGTAATTCCATTCTGGCCCTAAAATACCCCTTCAACAATTTCTTTAATGGCATCCTGCATTTCGGGATCATCCGACATGGCGCGGGTCACCGCCGCTTCACAGGCGGTGTTGGGCGGGAGGCCCATTGACATCAATTTGGCGGCGTAAACCAGGAGGCGCGTGCTGATCCCTTCCTCAAGCCCGTGCTGTCGAAGGTTCCGAACCATTTCGCCCAGACGGACCAGTTTCCCAGCGGTCTTTTCGTCCACATCGCCTTCTTTCATAATAATGGTCCGTTCCGTTTCCGGGGCGGGGTAGTTAAACTCCAGCGCCACAAAGCGCTGGCGGGTGGAGTGTTTCAGGTCCTTCATGACGCTCTGGTAACCGGGATTATAGGAAATGGTCAGGGAAAAATCAGGATGGGATTCAAGAAGCAGTCCCCGTTTTTCCTGGAGCAGGATCCTTCGGTCGTCGGTAAGGGGATGAATTACCACAGTGGTATCTTTTCGTGCTTCAACCACTTCGTCCAGATAGCAAATGGCACCGTGCTTGACGGCCAGGCTTAAAGGTCCGTCGGACCATACGGTTTCTTCTCCCGTCAGAAGATAACGACCCACCAGGTCGGAGGCCGTCAGATCTTCGTGACACGCGATGGTCACAAGGGGCCGACCGATTTTCCAGGCCATATATTCAATAAATCGTGTTTTACCGCACCCTGTGGGTCCTTTCAGCATGACAGGAAGCCGCAGGCTATAGGCTGCTTCAAAAGACTCAATTTCGTCCTTTACGGGCAGATAGAAGGGTTCTTCGGTAATATGGTAGTTTTCAATTGCGATGCCGTTCTTTTTAGCGGATTTTTTGGAATTTGAGTCTGTTTTCATGTTCAGGTTGCCTTTTTGTAAGTTAAAATTGATCTTGATAAAGAATACAGATCGTTCAGGTTGATGGGATCAAAAGTATGCTACAGTTGAAGATCCGGGTCTTCTTCTCGCAAACGATCTTCGACGGCCTCAGGTCCGCCCATCTGTTTCATGTCGGCCATGTGTTTTTGAATCTCCGGTATGGCATCATGGGGATTCTCAAGGGTGGGTGGTGGGATTTTAACCTTGTCCACGATGGCGACTTCCGTAGTCAGGAGCGTTGCGGCAATGGATGCCGCATTTTGAAGTGCCTGGCGTGTTACCATGGCCGGATCAATAACACCCTGGTCCAGAAGATCTCCGAATTCCCCGTTCAACGCGTTAAACCCGATGTTGTTTTCCGCATGTTTGATTTTATGAACAATCGTATTGCCTTCAAAACCGGCGTTATTAGCGATGATGCGCGCAGGTTCCTCAAGCGCTTTCTGGGTTAACATTACACCGAAAGACTCGTCACCTTCCAGGCTCAGGTCGTCTAGTATTTTTGCGCAACGAATGAGCGCTGTGCCGCCTCCGGGTACAATCCCTTCTTTGCGGGCTGCAATACAGGCATTTATCGCATTTTCCACCCGGGCTTTCTTTTCCACCAGAGCCGTTTCAGTCTGCTCCCCCACATGAATGACGGCGATGCTGCCGGCGATGCGCGCCAGCCGTTTCTCTGTCTGCTCCCTGTCATAATCCCAGGAGGAGACTTTGATCTGACCTTTGACTTCACGGATCCTTTTTTCGACGGCCTCTTTGCTCCCCCTGCCGCCCACGATAAAGGTATTGTCTTTATCAACAATGGCACGGTTGCAACGACCCAGGTGATCAAGGGTCACACTTTTGATGTTTAGTCCGACTTCTTTGGAGATTACCTGGCCGCCGGTGATGGCAGCAATATCTTCCAAATTTAGCCTTCTTCTGTCGCCGAATCCGGGCGGTTTTGTGACCATTACCTCAAGGTTGCCGCTTGTTTTGTTCTGGATCAGGGTGGTAAGCGCCTCCCCGGTAACATCATCGGCGATAATCATCAAAGGTCCGTCGGCTTTGATAATCTGCTTGAGCAGAATGAGAAGATCGTTGATAGTGCTGATCTTGTCATCATAGAGAAGGATGAAGGGATTTTCCAGGGTGGCCCGCATGGACTTTTGGTCCGTAACAAAATAGGAGGATATGTACCCACGTTTGTAGTGCATGCCCGGCAGAACTTCCGTATGGGTATGAATACTGTTGCCCTTTTCAGCGATCACCTTGCCGTACTCGCCCGCCTTTTCGAAAGCGTCCGAGACGATCTCCCCGATTTCCTGGTCATTGTTGGCGCTGATGGCGGCAACGCGAGCGATCTCCTGTTTCGTTTGTACCGGTTGGGACGTGTGTTTTAATTCCCCCACTACTTTCAGAACGGCTTTGTCTATGCCGCGTTTTAAGGCCACGAGGTTCGCTCCCGCAGCCGCCAGTTTGCATCCTTCCCGAAACAGGGCCTGGGTCAGCACCGCCACGGTGGTGGTGCCGTCTCCAACCATCTTGGAAGTTTTACTGCAGGCCGCATAGACCAGTTGGGCGCCCATGTTTTCAAGGGGATCCGGAAGCATATCGATGAACCGGGCGACCTTCACCCCGTCTTTGGTAATGTGGGGATAACCGACGGCCCATTCCAGCATGACATTCTGGCCCCCCGGACCCAGCGTCACTTTGACCGCATCGGCCATGGTGTCCAGGCCCTTTTTAAGTTTAGAACGTGCTTTTTCGTTGAATCTGATGTTTCTGGCCGCCATGTAAATCCTTCCTTCCTGTTAATTTAAATCAACTTCCTCAATCAGATGTTTTTGAAGCATCATCTGAAAAAATTTTTCCACAGCCCCGGCGCCGTCTTCCACGGATACGCGATAATATTGCCTGATGATGTCGATGATCCCGTTCATATCCGTTTTACCATCCAGACTTGCGGCCATGAGGGCGCTACTTTTGCCCAGACTGTAAAGATTATGGTCGGAAATATCAATGATAAACGAGCTTTCATCGAAATTAAAAAATCTGGCATCGGGCTTGAAAGAGTATGATTTTTCCTTGTTCATGGCTTTCCCCGGTTTTGAGTACTTTTATTAGACTTGGTCCCAGAAAATTTGATCCGTGTTCAATATTTTCAATTCAAAGAGCGTCATGATCTCTTCCCTCGACAGGTCCTTTACGTGTAAGTTTTGTGAGGACTCAAGATTTGAAAATGTTCCAGCGGGTATTTCCTTGATGAGTTGGTTTCGCATGGATCCCACAAAGCATCTGTCGTGATATTTGAAAAGGAGCATGCCACTGATGTTCAATGTATTGTCGGGATGTTCAAGGAGCGTATTGACCGCTGAGTTGAGATCCCTCCGGATGAAATAATCGGCGGCGGCGCCATAAGCTCTTTCAACCAGATTGAGCTCTTTGTCATCCAGTTGGAGGGAAAAGGGGATGTTGTCCACCCGGATGGCCTTTCGGCAGTTGTTTGAATCAGCCTGAATATTAAATTTCTCAAGATTTCTGCCAAGGGCTGACTTTTTTGTAATTTCAAGCCGAAAAAAGGCGATGTTGCCCATGGTTTTTCTGAACTTGGAGATGAAGGCGATGTTGTCAAGTTCATCCGCAAGATCGGCAATGGGCGTTCCATACATGAAGTTGGTTTGAAAAAACCGGTAATCGGCTTTTTGGGCAGCTTCAAAGAAGGTAACCACATCACGGGCTTTGTAGCCTTTGTTGAAAAACTGCAAAACCCGGTCGTTTGCGGATTCAACGCCTACAGCCGTGAAAATACAGCCGGAGCGTTTGAGCAGCTCGAAAAGCGGGGCATCAAAACCGGTATCAACCCTCAGGAAAGAACCCCAGGTGATTTTAATTTTCCTATCCAGTATCCCTGTGGCTATGATTCGAGCGTCCTTGGGTGTCAACGCTTCGGTAATCAGAGAAATGCGAACGGGCTTCCCGGAAAAGCCTTCCAGTTCCGAAAGGAGCACCTCCGGATCTTTTCGTGTGAATTTCCCTGAATCCAGATAGATATAGGTGCAGTAAGTGCATTTACCCCAGTAGCACCCCCGAGAGTATAAAATGGGAACGGACGTGTGACTGAATTCCGGGCTGAAACCAACGGTCTGGGTATTAATATCCACATAGATTTTTTCGTTCAGTGCCTCTTGATCAAAGTTTTTTCCGGCTTCCAATTGATCCAGAATCCCTTTAACCTTTTCTTCTCCTGAGTATTTAACAAAATAGTCAAAATAGCCGTTGTCCACATAATCCGATAAGACCCCATCATCAAGGAGTGTGATGGAGCTTCCTCCGAGAATAATCTTCCCGGTGAAACCGGTGGTTTTCAGTTGCTTACCAAACAGCAGGCCGGGTACGAACTGATCAATATGAGGCACGGATATCAATATGGCATCGTATGCCTTTTCTGTAAGATCTTTGGCCATAAATGCCAAATAATCATTCAGAAGAGGCATTGCCTCAGGAAGACGCCGGTTGATATCCGAAACCGATTTTCCCGCGTAGTGGTCAAGGTTAAAATTGGAAAGAACCGTATTTTTAAAAAAATAGTCATAGCACAGGTTTTTTTTCAAACCCGATACTGTACCCAGTTGACGGATCTGATCCAGGTACAGTTCAAAATATTTTAAATAGGGAGAATCAGCGCTTTTAGCCTGGGCGATCCTGGCTAAAAAAAGCTGTGAGATAAGGCTTTGGTCGGAGAGCAGATAGGTGACCAGCGTTTCGTTCAGATCAATGCATTCCACATTGAAATTATTTTTTTCCAGGAAATCCACGATGAGATTGATACCCAGATAGTCTCTCATGCAATGTTCGCTGAATATGGGAAGAACCATGGCAATTTTCATCAAAGCAACCTTTGTCTTTTTTTCCTATGATGATTCCAGCATCAGAAGCGATTTCCGAAGGGATGGGGGTGCAACGGAAAATGATAGAAGAGGCGGGGTCACACCATGAATTCACAAATATGCGTTTAAAGAATGATTCCGGGAAGGGATAAAACCGTTCCCGGAACCATTGTAAGTTTGTTAGTATTTGCCGTAGAGTTCGGCGCCTTCCATCATGGTGACTGCCATGTTCAGGTTGCCGTTGGGCGGGAATTCGCATCCGGGGGCCAGGATGTAGCGGCCGCCGGCTTTGAGTTCATCACATTCCACCTTGATTTCATCCAGCAGTTCCTGTTTTGAGCCCAGGAACAGTCTTTCCGCCGGGTGGACGTAACCGAACATGGTGATCTTGTCACCGTATTTTTCTTTCATTTCCACGTGGGTTTCACAATCATCAGAAACGTAAGCATAGGAGATGCCGATGGGATCCATGGCGGCGATCTGTGCGTCAAAATAGACGTTGTTGCCGCAGTTATGGACCCATACCGTCGTCTTTTCCCTGATCTTGTCCGCCAGCTTCGCGGCCGTCGGGGCTTCGCATTTGTTCCACAGCTTCTTGCTCATGATGCCGCCGGAAGCATAAAGGGTATCCAGGCAGACACCGTGGACGCCGGTGGCCGTGACCTTGGGGATGTAGTCAAGCAGAACATCCTGAATGACCAGCTGTGCTTCCATCTGGTTGTCAAAATTCTTGACACAGTCAAAAAAGAGCTTCTCAGCGCCGCGCATCATGCCCAAAAGACCCAAGGTTCCGAAAACAAAGGCCACAACCGCCGTATCACCACCCACTTCATTCATCATAATGTCAAGAGATTTGACATATTCGGCCATACGGGACATGCCGCCCGGGCCCTTGGTGACACAAGGATCGATGGGTTTTACCAAGTTATACTTATCTGGGGCGGTTACCATGGGGTTGTCGTAGTTGGGCCGGGTGGTGTCATTTTCCAGGAACTGGGTGTCCTGGCCAAAATCATGGGCTTCCAGGGTCAGGTCCCACAACATGACATGGGCATCAAACCCAATCAACTCCTGGGCCGCGATAAGTGATTTGGCAAAGAGTTCTCCCTCTTTTGAAAACTCATCATAGCGGCAGCCATAAACGTTGCGCGCCACGCCGAGCATCAACGGGCAAACCGGAACCCGATCCGCCTCTTTACCTTCGATTGCCATTACTACTCGTTCTAAACTGTTCATCCGTTCTCCCTCCATTTACATTTCCGGCGGTCCATTGACGCGCCGCCGGCGTCCCCTTAAGGGATCTGGTTTCCTTTTACTTCGGTGATGGCCGGGTCAGGAAAAATCGGCTATCACCTTTTCGATGCCTTGGTCATCAGGAATGCTCACAGCAAGCGCGTTATCTGCCTGCGCCTCATTCCTTAGCGTCTCCCTGATTTGTTCCAACTTCTGTTGGTCCACAAGGTCAACCCGTGTGATGGCGACCCTGTGACACCCGGATATATAATTAATGAGTGTCTGTTTCCGTTCCTGCCATAAATAATCGAATTCGGGTGCATCCATGAGCGCAAAAACAGGACCTACTTCGTAAACAACATCCCTTTGTCCCATGGCGAGGGCGGTCAGGATCTCTTTTGTTACCACCAGTTCAAAAGGTTCTATGAACAGGTAATCGGGATCAACCGTTCTTTTGATGTCCTTGATCATGTTCGTCAGGCTGCCCGCCAACGTACAACCCACTCAGCCGCCTCTAAGATATTCAATGTGAACCTCGTTGGACCGGATGAAGTCATCGTCAAAGTTTTCCGTCCCCCGTTCATTGACGATAATGGCCGATTTTTTGCCCCGACGTCCCAGACGGCTGATGATTTCACGGATGAGCGTGGTCTTTCCGCTGTTCTGCACGCCGCAGAAAGTTACGATTCTCATGGATTACCTGAAATTATTGTGTTGCTTGCGATCATTGGTCTTCCTCACCCGCTTTAAACTGGTCCTCCAACTGCTGTTGATGCTCCTCCTTGCTCATGAGAAAATCAAACTTATCAAAATAGGTGTGCTCTTTTTCCTTTTCAACAAAGATATCATTTTGATCTGCGATCTCATGAATCCCTTCAAGGGTGGCGGCTTTGACGGCCGCTTCGGGGATCCCCTGAACAATGCTGTTGATGGCGACATAGAGGTCTTTCACCGGATGGGCGAGGCTGCCGCTGGAGTAGGTGCCATGAGATACCCCGATGCTGTCCGCCTTAACGGTCCCGCACTCGGTCCGAATATGACTCTTTATGTGTCCGATGGCCTTAGCCCCCAGATCCATGCATTTTTCGGCAATGGACATCATCATGCTTTCAGCCATTTCCATGACCTGTTTTTCAGGCATGGGCTGTTTGCAGGTCAACCGAACCGCTACGCCGTATCCGCTGACCCCGTGATCCGTATAGCATCCTTTGTCGGTGTTTCCGTTTTCAGTGGCTTCTGTCAAAGCACTTGCTCCTTCCCGGCTATAATGATTTGGGCAAGACGATCCAGCCCTTCGCCTGTGAAGGCGGAAATGAAAATGACCTCCGCCGTTTTGTTGTATGCCGTGACGCGTTGGGCTACGTCTTCCAGCAGGCTCGGATCAACGGCGTCTATTTTACTGATGGCCAGATAATCCGCATCTTTTACCTGGTTGATAACCAGATTTCCCAGCATATCCATATCCAGGAGTTCCGCGGGCCGGGTGGCGTCAAAGAGAACGATGGCCGACCCTACGGTCAGTTTGGCATCGCGCATGCCCATTTTGGCGGCTGATTTCACCTGGTGGGGTATGGCGACACCCGTGGGTTCAACCAGGACAAAATCGGGATTGAACTGTTTATAAAGGGCAACGAGGGTTTTTCCGAATGAGACGGCCACCTCGCAGCAGATGCAGCCGCCGCCGATATCCTTGACGGTCATGCCGCCTTCCTCTATGATTTTGCCGTCAACCGGGATTTCACCGATTTCGTTGACAATGAGGGCCACTTTACGTTTCCCTTTATCCGCGATCATCTCGGCCAACTTCAAAATCAGGGTTGTTTTTCCGCATCCTAGAAAGCCTGCGATCTGAGTTATTTCCATTTTTTCTCCTTCTCCCCCGGTCAAGCAATCCCCAGAGGCGCTCTCTGCGCTTAAAGTCTGAGCGTCATTGTCCGAGAATCATTAATGTAAATTAGTTTCCTGTTTGTTAGTTTCTATCCGAACCCTTCCATAAACAAAAGGACTTAAAATGGGTGTTAAATGGGTAGAAACGTATACCCGGTAATTAAATGGCGTTTTTGTAGGTCCGTTGCCAAAAGTGCGGAAAAGCGTGATGGGCTCTTTGAAAAGGATGGATGCGGGAGAATAGGGGCGGTGCAATTGATTCTTGAGCAAAAGGCCTAAACGAACACAGAATAGGTATAATGCTATACCCATATTGTGGGTTTTTAAAAGGCTGTTGGTAAATGGCGGTTTGGAGATCGGGGGGCTGCGGGCTCCCGATCTGTTGGGTTCAGGCCCATCAGTGAGAAAGGATATTCTGTAAAAACGGCTTTGAACTCAGCAAGGAAAAAAGGTTGACGCGCTTCCGACGCAACCCCAATTTTTTGCGGATATTACGCCGATGGGTCAGAACTGTTTCAAGGGAGATGCTCATTTTTTCGGCAATTTCCTTGCTTGAAAGCCCGGATTGGATGTGACTGCAGATGAGCATCTCTGTGCGGGTCAGGCTGAGAAAACGGCCATCAAGCTGCTTTGAAAAACCCCGTGTCAAATGGATGAGTTGGTCCTGCAGAAGTTCCAGGTAAGTGTTTCGGAGATCCGCTGAACTTTCATTCTTGATTTTTTCCAGGGCGGGCATCAACATCGTCTCGATCTTGTGGCTGACACCGGTCTCTATTCCGATTTTTTCCCTTTCAAAGGCTTTCATCATATTTCGAATGGTAATGTACATCTCGCGCCTGTTGGCCTTTTCCTGGCGCAATTGTTCCTTGAGGTTTTCACGGGAGGTCAGGTCGCGAACAACGATGCTGAAAACCAACGTATTTTCGATGGGAATGCGTTTGACCGTTAGCTTTATTGGGAATCGGATTTCATTGCGCAGACCCCTTAATTCCGAGGCCCAACTGATGTGGTTCCCGATGTTTTTTAGGGCGAGTTCAAATGACGGAAGATCTCTCGTTTCAATGAGGCTCCGACAGTCAGCGCCCAGAAGCCGTTGAATGGACGTCTGGAAGATCTGGCATAGACGGTCATTGGCGTTGGCGATTTTCAAATCGGAGTAGGCAAACAGAATTCCTTCGCCCGTATCAGGATAGAGGGTATGAAAGATAGACGTATAATAGTCAGGTGTTTGGTTTTTTTTGTCCGGCATTGTTTCAACTCTCAAATCAAGCATTGAATCAATCGCTTGATACGGAAATTATTTTCTCCTCTTGGCACCAATGATTGCCAGACCCATGATTAATACAATAAAGAGGGATGCAAACCATTGCACCCCTGAAGAAGACAGGTCCGTTGTTTCCTCGTTTTTTTGAATTTCCTCCATTTTATAGCCTTCGACGCTTTTTTCATCCACGCTTTCCTTGGAAGGTTGAGGTTCCTTTGTCGCTTTTGCTTGAGATTTCATTGGATCGGAGGTCTGGGTTTTTTTATCGAATCCCTCGTTTAATTTTTTCTGCAAGGCTTTTCTTTCCCGGACTTGCTCATCAAGGGGTTTCCCCATGGCCTGTTCGATGGCGATTTTGAATTTCTCCACCATCTCCGGGCTCATGACCCCCGGCATGCTGATGATGCTTACCACCATCTGGTTGAGAAAGGGATTGTTACACGTATGATCGCAGCAGGCAACGCCTTTTTCCACGACATTGACCGCGTATTCAACGGCCAGTTTCTTTTTTACCGCATCGTCCGCTTTCCAATACCCTTTGCGAATGGATTCCGCCATTCGAGCGGTCATGGATTGATAGGCCCAGGGGTTCTCCTTATTGAGGAATTCCTTGATATCCAGTCCGTATTTGTCTTCCACGTAAACCTCGTAGGTTTGTTCCCATTTGGCTTTGTCGATGGCCGATGACACCGTGACCTGCCAGCCCCACATGTATTCCACATAATTCGACATCTCACGGGCACCCGCATACCCTTCTTTTTTCATGCCTTCGATCCATTTGGGATTGAGATATCGGGTTCGGATTTCACGACCAAAGGTTTTTGAGGCATTTTCAACCTGCACCTGGCCGTGGGTGCGCTGCAGGGTGATCAGGGTGTCGGGTTCCTGTCCGCTTTCATGTTTTACCGCCAGGGATAGGCCTCCCAGGTATTGAAACATGTCATCATTATCCAGTGCGCCGAAAATGTTGGAGGAGAGTGAATGGATGGCGGTGCTGACGTCTTTCAGGTTTTCCTTGAACAGTTTTTTTGCGGGCGCTCCCCACTTACCCATCCCGAAGGCATGCCCTTCTCTATTTTCAAACACCTCAGCCACCTCCCCGGACGATTCCCACATCCCCGAATTGGACGTCATGGTGTCTACACCTGTACCATAGTCCCCCGGTTTTTCGGCGAAAATACGAACCTTCGAAAAGAGATCGGCCTCCTTTTCATCCATGCCCCCTTGGATCAAATGATCCTTGATTTTGCTGTTATGTTCACGAATAAGGTTTTGGATGTCCGTTTGAATGGAGGCCTTCTGAACGGCCTTGTCCAGGAAGAGCATGAAGTTGGGGAAGAGATCTCGATAGAGTCCTGAAGGGTTGATGAGGACATCAATTCTGGGGCGACCCAGCTGTTTTCCAGGGATGACTTCAACGCCCGTGATCCGGTTGCTGCTGTCCCATAGGGGTTTTACACCCATGAGATGAAGAATGGTGCTTTCGTTCAGACCTTCGTTCCGAATGGTTTCCGTGGACCACAGCACCACGGCGACTTTCTCCGGATATTTTCCGTTTTCCTTAAGGCTTTTGGCAATCAATTGATCTGCGGCCCTTTTCCCCATCTCCCAGGCTGTTTTAGAGGGGATCTTGTTGGGATCAAAACCGAAAAAATTGTTACCGGTGGGAATGACGGCCGGGTTTCTAATGGGATCATTTCCTTGCCCCGGGGGGATATAACCGCCGTCAAGTCCCTTTATAAAGTGATTGATTTCCCTGGGGCCGGAATCCATGAGCGCCCTTTTGACGGCAGAACTTTTTAATTCGGGGTTCTGCTTTATAATGGCTTTTACCGTGTCCGCCAGACTCTCTCCATCCGGGGAACGTCCAAAGGTGTGAAGGCCGTAGGGCATGAGGTTTTCTTTTAATTCAAGGAGATACTGTTCGATCCGGCGCAGGGTCTTTTCGTTGACTTCCGGTATCCCAAGATCTTTATCGAGTCCGATTTTTTTGACGGCCTCTTCCATTTTAAGGAGCTTTGTTGAATCGGTTCGACTTCCCATGGCGGTGGCCTGCCAATAGCTGTTGATCATGTCATAGAGGTTGCTGTATTCATGATGGAGCCCCCCTTCCTTGACCGCCGGCGTCAGGTGATCCACAATGACGGCCCGTCCTCTTCTTTTGGCCTGGATGCCCTCTCCCACCACATCCACGTTATAGGGATAGATATTGGGAATGTCGGTTATCAAGACATCAGGCGGGCATGAGGGCGAAAGCCCCGCCTGTTTTCCGGGGAGCCATTCGTGGGTGCCATGGGTGCCGAGATGGATCATGGCATCGGCGTTAAAACCGTATTTCAACCAGAGATAAGCCGCGATGTACTGATGATGGGGGTAGAGGGTCGTGTCATGATAGAGTTTCATGGGATCATCCCCCCACCCCCGGGCGGGTTCGGGCATAATGATCACATTGCCGAGGATGATGGCCGGTATGATCAAATGACCATTTTTCGTCATGAGTTTTGATGATTCCACTGTTCCCCATTGCCGAATCACATTTTTTCTGAAATCTTCAGGGAGTCGATCAAACCATTTTGTATAGGTGGCAATGGGGATCTGGATTGCTCTTTTGTCTTGAAGCAACCGGTCCAGTTCACCGGGAGCCCAACTGCCGATATTACGGCCGTATTTCAAGACCAACTCTTTAATGGCATCCTTAGTTACACGTTCGTCCATCTCGAATTGATAGCCTTCGTCCTTCATGCGATTCAAGATCAGTTCGAGACTGCCGAATACATTCAGGTATGTGGCGCCTACATTCTGTTTTCCCCGACTGTTGTTGTAGTAGAGGATGGCGACCCGTTTTTCCTTTTTGGGACGTCTTTGCAGTTGAATCCATTTTTTTAGCCTGGGCAGAAGCATTTCTAGGTTTTCCCGGATGGGTTCCTGGACAAACAGGCGTTTGCCTTTTTCGTTGGTTTCCAGTTTCACCTTTCCGGTCAAAAGGGTCGGTTCGATCATTCCTGAAATTTCAGGGTTTGCCATACTCCAGACCAGGTCCATACTGGGGATGCCCACGGGATCAATGCGCCATTCATCAATGGTGGTGGAATGAAGGTTGATGATATTGAAGATGGGGGTTTTAAGATCATCAAGAGCGCGCTGCATCTTAAGATTGAGGGCCGAGTAGAATTTGAGGGACAAGGCCAACACAAGATTCACTCTGGATTTTCCGTCGTTATCGGCCAAAAGTTTCGTCAGTATTCGGTACTCGGAACCAAAGCACGCGAGTACATTAAACCCTGCATGTTCGAGCGCCTTGATAATATCATTAATGGCCTCCACCTGTCCTTCTTCAAGATTGGAGGAAAAGACCATTATGCCGATCCATGGGTTATGTTCATTGTATTGCGGCTGGTTCCGGTACCATTTGAGGTATGTGTCATAGTCCTTAAAACGTGTTTTTGCATCAGTGTGGTAAATCCCTGTTTGGAGACCCTTTTCCACCTTTTGATAAGGTACATTGGGGTCAAAGCTTTGATGTACGATGCGATAAATCATGTTTTGAATATTGGCGATGGATGGGTTAATGAAATATTCCTGAATATGAGGATCAAAAACAAATCCCTTTCTTTTGAGCCCTTCATCGTCCCGTGATCGTCTTAAACCATGAATCTTTTTGCCGGAACCGTTCACGTTTTTCAGCACATAATCGGTTAGTTCAGTAGCCATCACATCCAGAACAATGACTTTTGATTGACTGAGGAAATCCCTGGCGGCCGGATCTTTGGTAAGATCGGAAAGGGTGAATGATTTGATTTGAATCTCTTTGGGAAGTGTGAGTCCTTTGATTGATTTATTGAGCAGATAGCTCTCTTGATCCATCATAAGAATCGACAATTGCTTGGAGAGAACGGTGGTGGGAAGCAACATGAATATGAAACAGAGTGTGATTGAAAGTCGCTTCTTCATGGAAATATTCCATCCATTGTTATTGTTCAGGGACATAAACCATTGAGCCATCTTCCAATTTGTAGGCTACGCCCAGTCTTTCACCCCGGCCTTTGGCTTTTTGTTTAGACACTTTCATGGCTTTAATTTTGTTCCCTTTCTTGGTGATGATCTCCATTTCTTTGTTTTTACTCATTTTCAAAATTGTCATTTCCGATTTTTCACTCAGGAGATCCTGGAGATGGTAGGCCGAAAAAATGGTAACGATCAGCCCCACGATAAAGACCAGGCCGATGTCAAAGAGATTGGCCACGCCCGTTAAGGGGTCGTTTCCCAAAGCTGTTTGATTCATGCTGCCCCGAGACCGCAGGCGGCTTCTTCTTTTTGTAAAATACTTCATTTTAAACCTCCTGATTTGCAGACGAATGATCCGCAAACAAATCCGTGGCCAGCTCAATATTTTTGATGTCTTCTTCGACCCACCTCTTTTTGACGGTGAAGAAGAAGAAGGCGAGCATTCCCAAAGCCAAGCCCACAACAGTGGTTGTAAAAGCGATGACGAGATCGGAGGAAAGTTTTGTCATGTCCCCCTGGCCCAGGGCTGCCAGGCCCGTTCCCATGGGGATCAATGTGCCGATGAGGCCTAAGCCCGGCCCGATTCGAATAATCATTCCGACTTTCTCGATTGATTTCATCAGGTGAAGGGATTTTTCCTGTAATACGTTCTCAGTTTCGATATCGGAAGATTTCCGGCCGTCGGCGAACATGGATCGTAATTTGATCATATAGTCGTCAACCCGCCGTGGAAAAACCGATCGATTGTCCGGGTTTAAAATAATGCTGGGCAGTTCTTCGGGTTCGTATCGGTCCAGTCGGACCCTCTCCAACCATTCGGCAAAAAAAGCGCCGGTACAAATAAGCATCCAGAGGGTCAACAGTACCAATAGGAACATGACCGGGTAGAGCAAGGAGGAAGAAATAAGATAGATGAATAATTTCAGTAGTGCCGCTATATCCATTTTGACCTCGTGTTCAGCTTTTTCGTCATTCTGATAAACCCCCATACAAAAAATGCGGTGATGACGCAAAAAAGCGGCACCCACTCATTTAAACCGATCATCTGTGTTTCACCCCGGTAGGCGGCCAGCCGGTAAATTCGCCCCACGTTTCCAAATTGTGGCAGAATAATGATGGATAAAAGGAAATATATGGCGATGAGCACCATTGCGGCCCCGATGTTTAATTCAGGGGTGCTGCTGGAATTGTATCGCCAAAAAGCCATGATGATGATGGTGGCCGAAATAATGCCCATAAATGCCACATAGGCTGAAATAGCCGCCAAATGAACTGCGTCGGGAAAGTAGGAAATCAGGAAGGATAAACTTAAGAATATGACGGTAATGCAAACGGGGCAGGGGATGATCAACGCCATCCATGCATGTTTTCCGTTGCCTGATTTTCCGCTGCTTCTGAGAAGCAGAACGCCCCAGATCAAAAGTCCGCCGGCCATCAACACATGTAAAACCATGCCGTATTTGAGAAATCTCTGAACGGTTTCGAAATATGAAATGATGTCGATGTTGTGGATGATATACGCGCAGGACAAAAACAGGAAAAGGTATACGAGACTGTAAAAGGAAAGGAATGTGAGCCTGCTTTTTCTCCCTTCCTTCCGGGTCAGCAGATAATGAATGCCTACGCCGCTTTTGACGGCAAAGATGCCCATGGCAAAAACGATACCGATGAACAAAGTCTTGAGTTCCATAATCATCACCTCTTTGAATAAAAAATCCTTTTTGTCTCAAAGAAAAATATCTAAACGGGAATCAAGTGTTGGTTTGCTTTAATCCTCCATGGCAAAATTCGGTCATCATATGTCATGCGTCGAACCGCTGGTTTTGATTTAAACTGTTCAAAATATCCATGGCCTCATCGATGGTGACCGGTATGCGATCGTTTTTAGAGGGGTCATCAAGTATCCTCTGAAAAAGCTGGGTCAAAATGGGCGGTTCGAGGCGCGAATCTCTTAAAAGTTTTTCATTGGTCAAAATATCTTTCGGTGGTCCATCAGCGATGATCCGGCCGTCAACCAGAACAATCACCCGTTTTGCGATTAAAGAGGCAATGTTGATATCGTGGGTTACAATAACGAAGGTATAATGGTGGTGACTGTTTAAATGCCGGATAAGGCGTAACAGATGATCCGTTGAGGCCGGGTCAAGGCCTGCAAACGGTTCGTCAAGAAGAATCAAGGGCGGTCGCATGGCGATAAGCCCCGCCAACCCGACCTTTCGGGCGATCCGGAAAGAGAGCCACCCGAAAAAAGCGCCCCCCACGCCCAGCGTGATCACGTTCGCGCCCCAGGTGGAAAAGCCTCCGTGGGCAAAAAAGGCTGCCTGAAGCAGCAGGGTCAGCCCGGTGATGGCGATTCCGACCCATGGACCCAGCAATATACCCACCAGGGGCGAACCGCATGGATGGGAGGTTGTGCCGGTAAAAGCGGGTATGGGTATGAGTGAGAGAAAGAATATGAAGGCTCCGGCCATTCCGAAAAGCGCTTTTTTTTCAGGATGCAGAGCTGCCATATCTTTCATTTTTTTGGCGCCGAAACCCACAAGGCATAGTGATCCGGCCGTGTAGAGCACAGCGGGAACACCCGTGATAATACCTTCTGAGATATGCATGCTAAACTCCTGTCAGAATAGCCTAGAACTTGATTTCAACAGCTTGTCGAATCAGTTCAGTATCATGATCCTTATTGCGTATGGCGCCTGCAACACAGCCATTCATATGCTCTTCCAGAATGACCGTTCCAAGAGAACGGAGTGCTCCGATGGTGGCCGAAATTTGTTTCAGGACGTCGATGCAATCCCTGTCTTCCCCGACCATTTTCTTGATGCCGCGCACTTGACCTTCGATGCGGCTCAATCTGTTAACATATTTCGTTTTGTCATTTCCGCAGAGCGTCATTTTCTATCTCCTATACCTATGGGGGGTATCAGTATGTGGGTTCGTTGAATGAGTGTCCATCATCCAAAGGTTGATGATTGGTCGTTTTTTGGTTGATATTTGGATTTATCGTGGTTGATTTCGGTGGGGGTATATGAAAAAAGCTACTGTCGGTAACGGGCTAATGCAAGGTTGATGGTGGAGATGCCGGTTTTGAAATGTCTTTATGAGAGAGTAGATATTGCGATTTTAACTTTTTGAACAGTGCAATCACAATATCGGGGTAGGGCGCATCGGCGTATTGATGGGGTATGCTCGCGAGTTCCTTTAAAAAGGTTTTGTCTTCGGGCATTAAATAGTCATGAACTTTCCACCAGTAGGATGCCAGATCCTGGGAAAATTCCACATTTTGGTCGGCCAGCCAGTAAATGGGCATGAGCTCCCTGAATTTACGGCACAGGAAAAGGGCTTTTGTCCATGGATGGGGTAGGGTTTTTTGATAATTGCCCCGGTCATCCACGATGGGGCTTATCCTGAAAAAATAAAAATGCGCCTGCTGGAAACCGCCGCCCATGTGGGTCAGTGTTTTCGTGGCAAGATATTTTGCAATTCCCCCCTCAAGCGACGCGACAAGTTCCCGTATATGGTTTTCAGCAAGCCCCGTTACCGGCATCAGGGGTAAAATATTTTTTCTGAAGTTGAACCCATTCAATTCAGGGCGAAGTTTTTGAACACAACGCATGGCCTCATATTCCATCCAACCTTGCAGTGCCGGGGAAGGGATATTTTCAAAAGGCTCTTCACAGATATGGATCGTAAAGCGATCCCGATGTTGTTCAGAATAAACGGGTCCGCCGTTTACCCTGCCCGTATTGGCTTCATAATCGGTCCGAGTTGGATAAAAGGAAAGATCTATCTCATAAGATGGCGCTGCAACTGTTTTACTGACAAATTCCTCAATAAAATATCGGGAGTATGTTTGAATTTTTTCCGCGGGAATAATTTGTGGAATGTTGTTTGGCATGGTATGATTTTTAACCGTTAATTTTATGGCGAACTTATAACACGGTACTGAATTCAGGGCAAGGGGTATTGCTTTAAACGTCATGTTCACTCCGGTGGAGAAAGGGTTTGAGAAGAATGAAAGCGTTGCGTAAGGCTGATTTCGAGGCGGAAGTTTTGGGGAGCAACCTTCCCGTTGTGGTTGAAATATGGGGAGATTGGTGAGCCACCTGTCAGATATTGACGGCTCAGGTGGAGACCCTCGCCAAGGAAGAATACACGGGAAAAGTCAACTTCTATATTGTGAACGCTGCTGCGGATCGGGTCCTCATAGATTCGCTGAATATCAAAGGTGTTCCGTCATTTTTATTTTACAAAAACGGACAGCTTTTCGATAAGTTGTCGGGCAATCATCTGAAGAAAGATCATATCAGAGATAAAACGGATGAGATGTTGTCTTCTTGAACTTCAAGAAATATCAATTTTATGATTAATTTCCTTAAATCATGAGCAAAAGTCCCGAGCTTTTATGGTGCCATCAGGCTTCGTCTATGGCTTCCTGAACAAGATCCCTCAGACAGTGGGGAAAACGTTTGATAATCGGTTCCGTGACCCTGTTTTTATGTTCTAATACGCACTCACAACAAAGACCATGTCTTGGGCAATCAGACTTTGGACAGGAACAATATTCGTTTATTTTTGTCCTGACAGGGCACTCTATACTGTTATTTTCCATTCCCATTCCTCCCGCTAGATATTTATCAGGACAGCTACCACATATTTGGGGAAATTGAAATTAGAAAAGGGTGTATTTTTAAGGACGAAGATGATACCAAAGACCCTTCTTTGCAGTATCATCATTTAGGAAACTTGAAAATCAGGAGGTTTATTCATGGCCGAAGACTATCAGAAACTGATTGATAAATGCATTCAAATGGGCGCGGACGGGGCGAAATTAATAGACACCGGCGAGATCTTTTTTGATCCTCGCTCCCATCTGAAATGCCGCTTTGGATGCAATCGTTGGGGAAAATTCTGGACCTGTCCTCCCCACAATGGCATTTCCCAGGAAATGTTTATGGACAGCTTCTCAAAATACAAGGTGGGACTAATCATTAAAACGGCCGACCCCAAAATGGGTCAGGATATATCCCTTGCCGTTGAGAAAGAGGCACTTCTTTCTCACGGTGCTGTCTTTGCCTTTGCATTGGCCCTGTGTGTGAAATGTGATGAATGCTCCTATCCTGATCCATGTCGCTTTCCGGATGTTGCCCGCCCATCCATGGATGCTTACGGTATGGATATCGTGAAAACCGTCGAGATCGTGGGCTTTAAGGTCGAATTTAACGAAGATGGACAAATGCTTCCTGCCTGGTATTCAATGGTTTTGTTGGACTGATATATTAAGCGTTTCCATTTTGGATTGGCCTTGTTGAAAGGAATATGAATATGTCTATCGGGGTTATTTGCTGCCGTGTTCTTGAAGCTGAAATGAAAACGGTCATTCAGGGTTTCCCTGAAGTTTCTCATTTTGAAGTTATGGAATGGGGGCTTCATATTGAGCCGGATCTGCTTCTTGAAACCGTGACCGCCCAGATCGTGGCGTTGCAGGAAAAAGTAGACGCCATCGTTCTGGGGTATGGTCGTTGTCAGATTTTGGATGAGCTTCCCGAACGTTTCAAGGTTCCTGTTTTTCGTCCTCAAGCAGATGACTGTATCGGCGTTCTTCTTGGGCAGGAGCAATATGAAAAAGCGCTTCTGGAAGAGGGCGGAACATGGTTTTTTACCCCGGGATGGACTGATCTGGGAATGGATTTCATTTTCCACGAACTTCAAGTCAGCCGGTTGGGGGAAAAAGGCTTGGACCCCATGCAATTAGCCCGGCGCATGTTAAAAGATTTTACGCGGGGGCTGTTTGTAGAAGTAAACTCGGGGGATCGTGAAGAATTGGAAAAAAAGGCACGGGAAATATCCAAAACGTTTAACCTGAGGTTTGAGAAAAAACAGGGGACCCTTTCCGTTCTTCGCGATACGCTTAATCAGGCTGTGAAATGTCTGACCCCACAAGAAGTGATATGATTTCCATGGAAACATTGAAGTAAATTTTATTCGATCAGAACCAATGCAAAATAGTTCCATCGGCCATAGGTTTCTTTTTGGGTATCAATTTCAAAACCATTGTTTCGAGCTGTTCTGAAAACATCAATGCCGCAAGCTTCCATCATGGGCCTTATCCGATTTTTTGTCTCCCCGGGTTTTTGAAGATCACACGGACCTCCCTCTTCTCCCGAAGGTCAGGTTGCACCGGAGTTGGATTCTCCACTTGAACCCGATGGAAGCGCCGTCAGCGCGAATGCCTTGTAGAAGCCCATTTTATATGCCTCCCCCTCCAGGCGAACGGCGGCATCTGTCAGGCCCTTTCCTTTTGGCCCATTCAATAATATCGCTTTGGTATATTCACCCAATACCTCTTTGGTTTCTTCGACGTCTGGTGCAAATGGTGGGTGATAACCATCTTTCTCGTAAAACGGACATCCATACAGGCACTTCCAACGGACCCATTTTTCTATGATAACCGTACGGGTATCGATGATCTTTGCCTTTTCACAGCCTAATGCATATGCGCTTTCAACAACTGCTTCTATTGAGTGCTCTGTTCTTTTTTCTTGAGCACCCGGCAACTTTTTATCACCATGTTGAATATTATCCGAAGATTCTTGTTTGTTTGCCGATGTTCCGGGCTTTTCCGCACGAAACAAAACACCTTTGGTTTTAGGCGTGCTGTTAAAGCCGGTTTCTCCTACAAGTTCGGCTTTTTCAAAGCCGACGCTTTTTAACAAAGCCAGGAAATCCATTCCCGGTATGGTACCGCCTTCTCACTGAAACCAACTGGCAAGACGGGCCTTCATATCTTTTTGGATGCCGCCGGAAGCAACCTGATCCGCCACCATCAATTGCCCTCCGGGTTTTAGGACCCTCAAGATTTCCGTTAAAGCACTTTCTTTGTCAGGGATCAGGTTGATCGCCCCGTTGGAAATCACCACTTCGAATGAATCGTCGGGAAACGGCAGGTTTTCGCCGGAGGCATTTTTAAACGTAACATTTTTAAGACCGGTCATTTTTAGATTGGTTTCGGCGCGCACAAGCATTTCCGGCACAATGTCCACCCCAACCACATTTCCCGTCTCACCCGTCATCATGGCGGCCAGGATTGCCTCCACACCAGCGCCGCAGCCAATATCCAGGACCTGGTCTCCCGTATTGATTTTGCCCAAAGAATAAGGGTTCCCCACACCACAGTAGGAAGAAGCGACGGCATCCGGCAGTCTGTCAATCAGCGTTTTCTCATAATTGAGTGCTTCAAGGCCTTTTTTGCCTGTGGGGTACATGAATTGACCTTCCGGGCTTTTTGCAACACCGGTGTATTTTTCACGAATGCCTGCCTCGATTTTTTTAAGGTCATCCATGGTGATTTGAAGATCCATGATTTTATTTCCTTATTAAGGGATAACAGTTACAGCTTTACGCTTTGGGATATATGGCCTTTCTGGCCGCTTCCGAAAGCGCTTCCATTCCCGGAATATTGTCAAAAGCGATATTTTCGTTGATGATAATTGAAGGAACTGGCGGCATCCTTCCACAGATTGTCTTTAATTCAACTTGCCTGTCAATCCCTTCTTTTGACCCCACATCGACAACTTTCCACTGAAGAAGCCCCGGCTCGAATTCGGGAGTGATTTCCTCCAATATGGCAATGGCAAGATCACACAGCATGCACCCTTTCTGTTTGGCAACGATTTCGATCATTGCTTTTTGAGGAGTCATATGCCGATTTTCCTTTATGGTAGGTTACCAAATTAAAAATTGAAAATTGTATTGTTTATCCCCCAAATCTTTTCATTTTGGAGAAAAGAGATGGGGGTTTATGCCGCTAGGCTTCAGGTTGTTTTACGGAAACATTGTCATATCGTGTGAGTTTTTCTATATTTTTGATGATCTTTTCTTCGTTGATCTTACTGGGATCGAATTTAACCCAGGCACTTGCCAATTTCAGCTTAAAGTCTTGAACCCCTTCTGACCTTTCCAAGGCCAGTCTGACCATGGTCTCTCAAGTCATTCACTGCATGGCCGGGATACTGAGATCAATTTTCTTGGATTGCGGATCGCTCAAATCAATCACCTCCTTTCCTTACTATAATTTTCCTTCCTGTTTCATTTTTTTTAAAATAAATTCAGATCCTTGGAGAGATATTCCAAAGCGTTTGGTCAGATCATCCGTATTGAGCTCATCTTTCAATTTGCGGTAGTCAAGAATTTCATGCTCAAGTTCTTCCATCCAATCGATAAACAAGGTCCGAATTTCCGGATTGGCTAGACTCTCAAGTTCAGCATGTTCATCAATGGTCGTGACAATCTGCCGGCATAAATTTTTTGGATCGACACCTTCGTCCATGCATGCGGCAATTCACCTGTTGACCATGCTGGAAAGTTTATCATTTCCCGATTTTCCCAGCAGTTTAATCATAAAGTCCTGTTTTTCGGATTCTTCCATAATCGGGAAGTATTGCTCAATTAAGGATAAAATCGATTTTTTGACTTCCCCAGCACTCAATGCGGAAAATATTTCGTTGATATCGGAATTTGACATGGCAGTCTCCTAAAATGGTTCGTGTGACTCAATGAGTTCTTTCGCTATTTTGTTGATCCGTTCAATCAAGGACAAGATGCCTTTGTTGCTGATATGGTAGTAAACAAAAGGGCCCTGACGCTCGACTTTAACCAAATGGCTCCTGCGAAGCTCTTTCAGGTGGTGGGAAACCAGCGGTTGGGACAATTCCAAATATTCAACGATCTGTGAAACCGATTTTTTTTCCATCCCAATGGTTTGCAGTATCCTCAATCGATTTTCATCGGAAAGGCATTTGCAGATGGCCGCAATCGGTTTGGTATCAATTTTCAAAATTGAGATTCCTCCAAGCGTCTCATTTAATAAACATATAAATGTATATTGATATATTGTCAATAAGATTTTCCATTATTGGGGAAGTCCGGATTCGATTTTAAAAAGAAATCATATGAAGGGGCGTGCAATTTTTGGGGGGGGATAGCTTGCCGCTAGGGGCGGGGCCCTTTATTTGGGGGACCGGTCATGCCGATCCCCCAAAATTAAAGGTGTCTAATCCCGGCGCGGCATTTGACACGCCGGTGACTCTTGGGTGAATGTTTTGATTACAGGCGACCCACCGCCGGGCTCGGTCCTTTACCGTATTCCCGGGCCGTCTTTACGATGGCACGCATGTTTTCTTCCTTGATGTCCGGCCACAGATCGCATCCGGGCCACACAGCGTCCACACCACCGTCGATGTTGACTTTGATGCCTTCTATGGCCTGTTCAACGGTGGTCTCTTCCTTGCAGGGAAGTTCGAATACATCGAAGTTTCCGAACAGGAGCACGTCGTCACCCAGTTTTTTGCGTGATTCCACGAGATCGTTTTTGATATCCACGCTGAGGGCGTCTGCGCCGCACTCGTTCATCATTTCGATGATCAGGTCCGTGGCTCCGCAGATGTGCAGCACTTTGGGGGATTCCCATGCATCGAGGATTTTTTTCACGCGGGGCTGGATCATGGTTTTCCAGGTTCGCGGGCTGAGTAGATCCGAACCGGTGGCCATCTCACGCAGGGTGATGTAATCCGCGCCGGCGGCCTGCTGGGCTTTGCCCACCTCGATGATCATATCGGTAATTTGATCAAGGGCTCTTTCAACGAGTTCTTTCTGTTTAAAGACACCTTTGAGCAGAACATCGAGCTCCAGGAGCTGTCCGGCCATGGTGAATGGTCCCAGTTGCCAGGCGCCGATGGCGTGATCGGGGGCTTCTTTTTTGGCGATTTTGATGGCCTCAATGATCATGGGCATACGGCCACGTTTCATGATATCCGAGGGGATATCCAGTTGATCCAACTTTTTCCACATCTTCTCGGGAATTGTGGGATAGAGAATGTCCATGGAATTTTCATACAGGCTGATGCTATTGCCGACAGCTTCCGACTCACAGCACATATCGAAGGGAACGATCACCGAATCGAAATCGAACATCTTGGCGGAAAGCATGGCCGCCTGGGCAAGCTTGTTTGCATCGGTGTGCACCGTGGGGAAGGCATAGCCCAGTTCTTTAATGGCCGGCATAACCACCATGCCGTAACCACTGAAAAACGGCATGGTATCAACGGGTTCTTTTTTGAAAACTCTCATGACTCTTTCTTTAGGTGTTAACGCTGCCATAAATCATTTGCTCCTTTTTTCAATGTTACCCAAACTGAACGATTTGTATTTTGGAAATGGTTGAAGTTGAAATAGAAACTATTCTCCATAAGTTTCTGTGGCAACCACCTCTGAGGTGGGCGGCCCAAAAAAAATCAATCAAATTGAGTGTTGGTAAATTGGTTTCCGGGTTCAGGCCCATGGGATTACAATGGCCATGATATCGATGCACAAGCAGTGGCATGATCGAACGCCGAACGCTTTCAATTGTTGCCCATTTACAGAACCATCACTAAGACCATATTCAGCGCATCCAGTCAAGTGGCGTTTAGACGAATTTTGATGGTCTATCGGCCTAATTTTCCGGGATATCGGTCTATGCAACCGTTTTTGATGCACTTCCATTTCCATTCACAGATATGGATTTAAAATTTCAAATTTTTAAGCGGGTAATATCCACCCATTGGGGGCATTATTACCCATGTGATAGTCATTTAAAATTATATCAAATATTTAGGGTTATATGATCTGGAGGAATGTTACAAAATGCCCCACCTCTGCCTCCATTCATTTGCGCCATGAATTCGGCTAATTTATTGATTTATATTACAAATCCAAAAATGTTGAAATCAGGCGCGTTTTATGCACGCAAATATCCAGATATGGAAAAGTGAAAGCGTTTCCAATAATTCTTAATGGGGGCTTTGATGAGCCGACATCCTTTGGGAGTACAATCCACCTAAAATGAACCTTTGGGTGTATTTTACCCCGTCAGGGTGTTTGAGAGATTTCCCAGCAATTATGGAGAAAGGAGGTGTTAATTTAAGATCATTAGATTAGAGATGAGTGTCAATCCTGTAAATGAAGAAGCGGTAAGAAAGGAGAGTCCAAATGGCTAAACAAATGTTAATTGACGCCTACAGAGGCAAAAAGACACCCACAGCGCCTTGGGTGCCTTATGCCGGCGTTCATTGCGCTTTTCTGATTAATGAACCTGCTGATAAAGTGCTGAAGGACCCCGAGCTGCTGGCAAAAAGTGTTGTCAACGCCGCAAAAAGGTACAAAGCTGACGGTATCCCATTGGCCTTTGATTTGTCGATTGAAGCCAATTCAGTGGGTTGTGAGCTCAAATGGTGGGAGGATAATGTTCCTTCCGTCAAAAACCATCCGTGTTCGGATAAGACCCCGGCGGAAGCGGGACTGAAACTCCCCACAAAGGACTCAGGCCGTTGGCCGGTCATGTTCGAAGCAGCCAGAATTGCCAAGCCTCAACTGGAAGAACTGGACTGCGCTATGATGGGTCTTTTTTGTGGACCGTTGACCCTGGCCTCTCATCTCGCCGGTGTCCGAATCTTTACAGATGTTTATAAACACCCTGACTTTGCAGCTGAAGTCTGCAAATTCGCGGGTGAAGTGGGCGCCAGAGCGGCTGAATTCTATGCCGAGATGGGTTGTGACATCATTGCAAACGTCGATCCTGTTGCCTCACAGATCAGGCCCGAGACATTCAGGACATACGTGACGCCCAACAGCCAGGCGGCAAACAAAGTTATCCATGATGCTGGAATTACATCGTCCTTCTTTATCTGCGGCGATGCGACCAAGGTAATGGAAGAGGTCTGCAAGATTGGAACCCACGGTTTTGCCGTTGACGAGCAGATGAACATGAATTTCATCCGCGACCTTGCCATGAAACATGGTGTGGGTTTCGGTGGCAATCTGAAACTGACCCTGGCCCTAAGCCTGGGTCTGCTCTCTTCCAGAGAGGATGCCATCGTCAGTCTTGCTGCCGGAGGTCAGCATGGATATACCTTCGCACCCGGCTGAGACATGCCTTACGATGTTCCGGTGGAACATATGGACCAGGCAATCGAAGCCCGCGAATGGTTTGATACCTATTACACCAAGTACCCGGATTCTTGGTAACCGACTGTCAGAAAAGGAGGATTCGGATTATGGCGGATAAAATTACGATTGATGTTGTCACACTGGACAGCGTGCAGTGTGCAGCCTGTGGATATATGATGGAATCCATTGCTGCCCTGCCCGACGATGTTCAGGAGATGATTCAATACAAAGAGTGGTCTATTAAAAATAAAGACGGTATCGGGAAGTTCATGGAACTGGGTGTAAAGGTTCTTCCGACCATTTGCATCGAAAGGGACATCGTGTTCCCGAGCATCATTCCTCAGTATGAGGAGCTCATTGATGAAATGGCCAAACGTGCGCCAAACGATGCCATGAAAGAGAGAATCGAGTCGCTCCGAGAAGTCGGATTCCAATTCGACAAAGTTCAGGAAAACCTTGCAAAGGCAGGCGCCGGGTTGTCTACGCGGACTGACTCTACGGTCAAGTAACACATTTAACCTAACTGAACGGGGCTGATTTTTAGGCCCCGTTCATTTTGAAAAGCTGAGTACCGAGGCTCTAAGGAGAAACTGCAAAATATGTCCGATGTCACCCGTGTGTATCTGATAACCGGATTCCTGGGCAGTGGAAAAACCACCCTCCTGAACCGGATCATTGAAAAATTCCCCAAGGACCAGAAATTGACCTTGTTGGTAAACGAGTTCGGCGAAATCGGTGTGGATGGGACCCTGGTTGAGGGCGACGACATCGATATGATGGAGATCAGCAAAGGGTCCATTTTCTGTGTTTGCGTCAAAACCGATTTTATCAAGGGACTTTATGAGTTGAGCACCACCGTTCAACCCGATGTGTTGCTCATCGAGTCTACCGGAGTCGCCAACCCGTCGGATCTGAAAAAGGATCTCAAACTGCCGATTTTTAACGATCGTTTCGATTTCAGAGAACAGTTCTGCATGGTCGACGCCGCTCATTTCGCCGATGCATATCAAGTTTATGCGTCCCTTGAGAAGCAGATTGCCTCTTCCAGTGTGTTTATCATCAACAAAACGGATATGGCATCGCCGGAAAAGATTGAAGAAACAAAAAAGATTATCGCAGAGTTTCATCCTGAACCCCTTTTCTTTGAAACCACTTATGCGGATATTCCGCTGGAACGTTTTCTGGAACTGGATGCGGGAGGAATATCTCTGGCAGCGTCTTTGAAGGGTCTATCTTCGGATAGACCCAAATTATCGGATGCGGAACTGGACCAGTTTCTGGATGATTTGCTCGACAGCCCGGACCTTGAAATCACGCCACCGGATATGCTCATGTCAGTGGGGTACCGGTGGAACGGCAATGACATCAGTGAAGTGGGAAATATTGCGGATGCACTCCCATCTTCCGTTGTTCGGGCCAAAGGGTTTGTGGAAGATGCGAGCGGCATGCATATTTTCAACTATGTTATGGGCGATTGGACCGTCGAAAAAACGGATATTCCCCGTGATCGCATCCAGCACGAAAACGTTGTGGTTTTTATTGGGCCGCCCGATTCCATGGCAGGAATTGAAACCGCATCTGAAACCGGTTCCTGGTCAAGCCTGGGGGTATTTCAACCCTACTCGGAAGAATCATAAAGATCGCCATAAGTGATTCGGAATTTGACAAACACTATTGTCCCCGGAATGGATTATTATGACTGAAGCCAATTCGTTTGATATTATTATCATCGGTACCGGCCCGGCCGGTTTGACGGCCGCCCTTTATGGGCAGCGGTTGGGACTTCGTTGTGTTGTATTCGGTGATATTCCCGGTGGAAATTTGTTCATGGTTGATAACCTTGCTAATTTTCCCGGTTTTCCAGGCGGTATCCCTGGAACGGAATGGGGCGTTAAAACCTTTCAGCAAGCCCAGATCGAAGGCGCCATGTTTACCATGGCCCGCCTGGAATCCTTGGAACAAGCGGGGAATACCTTTTCCGGGACGGATGTTAACGGTATGCGCTATTCGGCTCCAAGCGCCATCGTAGCCAGCGGACGGGTTCCCAGAAGACTGCCGGTGGCCCATTCGGAAATGAAAGGCGTCAATTTCTGCTCGGTTTGCGACGGCCCTTTGTTCAGAGGGAAAAACGCTACACTGGCTGTTGTGGGGAGTGACAACGCCGCAGCCCAGCATGCCCTCACCCTGTCCGGGATTGCCGATAAGGTGATTGTGGTGTACCGGAGCCATGAGCTGATAATGGATGCCGCCCACCGGGAACGCATTGCGAGCCAGGACAATATCGACCTGATGCCGGGAACAGAGGTGACCGGATATGTGGGGCTCGATTTGGTGGAAGCACTGGAAATTACAGCTTCTTCCGGGGGTACGGAAACGCTTTCAGTGGACGGTGTGTTCCTGGCCATCGGATGGACCCCCAATACTGAGATGATTAAGCTTCCGGTTGAAACCATTGATGGGGGATACCTCAAAACCGATGGAAAATTGATGACGTCCATCCCTGGAATGTTTGCTGCCGGGGATGTGAGAGATACCGACCTTTACCAGGTGTTAACCGGTTGTGCAGACGGGGCCAGGTGTGCCCTCTACGCCTCTGAGGTTATTAAAAGATCCTTGCCTTAACCCGCCAAATCTTATATTTTCTAAACCACATAAACACGATATAAGAAAAATGGAAATTTTTTGGAGCCTGTGTTAAACGATTTTTTAGGACGAAATCGGTGCAGATTCTGAAAATTGACCATTCAAACTAGATATAATGGAGGCACCTTTTGTCGGATTCAGAAAAAATCATTATCGAAGTAATGTACAAGGCGAGTTACTGCCTACCCTGTGTGTATATGGATGAAACCGTCCTTGAAATACTTCCCGAATACGATGGCTATATCGATTATAGGAGAGTCGATTTCATGCATAGCCCCGGAAAAGAAAGGTTTCTGGAGATTTCCTGCGAACTATATGGCGAAGAGGCTGTTCGGAAACATTGCCGTGTGGCGCCGGTTCCGTCCCTTTTTATTGATGGGGAACTGTTTTTTGATGCGATTCCCCCCATGTTCGAACTGAAAGAGGCCATTGAGGAAGTGCTGGCGCAGAAAGGCTTCAAGCAGGAGGGAGAGTCATCATGACACCCAGAATCATTCATATCGAAGTGCTCCACGAAGGCGCCCATTGAATTTCGTGTGAATACATGGCCAGGCTGGTCGAATCGGTGGTCCCTGAGTACGGCGAAACAGTGCGATGGGAAAAGGTAATCACCAAAGATCTTACAGGGGCGAAGCGTTTATTGACGCTTTCAAAGGAATTGGGTCGTCCCGCACCGGTCCCTTCCATCTATATCGATGGTAAGCTTGCGTTTGATACCACACCGGGAAGCGATGAACTAAAGGAATTCTTAGACAGACTGATTTCCCGTTAATAAGGAATCGAATTGATTCTCCTCTCATGAAAAAAGTTTCCATTACACTTTTTATTCTTTTCGTATTTATCTACATCCTTCCCCTTGGTTTCCGACCGCTGACCATTCCGGATGAATCCCGGTACGGGGAGATACCCAGGGAAATGCTGAATTCGGGAGACTGGGTTGTTCCCCGCCTGAACGGACTGAAATATTTTGAAAAACCCCCCTTTGGATACTGGGCGAATGCCCTTTCTATGGTCACGTTTGGCCAGAATGCCTTTGCTCTGCGGATACCATCGGCTTTATCCGTCATTATTTCCGCCCTCATGATTTTCCTGCTGGTACGGAGGTTTTCACCTGAGAGGCCGGTCTCCGTCATGGCGCCGGCCATCTTTTTAACCTGTCCTCTCGTGCTGGTCATAGGCCACATCAGTCTTCTGGACAGTCTGCTTTCCATGCTGCTTACCGGGTCTCTGGTTTGCTTCTTCTTTGCGCATATGGCGGAAAATATGCGGCGGAAGGCGCTTTTTCTCGCTTTTATGGGGGTTTTCTGCGGGCTGGCTTTTCTCACGAAGGGATTCCTGGCCTTCGCTGTACCGGTGCTGGCGGTGGTGCCGTTTTTGCTCTGGGAGGGCCGTTATAAAGATCTGCTCAAGATTCCATGGATTCCCATGATGACAGCTCTTGTGATCGTTTTGCCCTGGTCCCTGATGATTCATTTTCGTGAAGGGGATTTCTGGAACTATTTTTTCTGGACGGAGCATGTGGCAAGATTTTTGGAGCCGGTCCGGGGACAGCATCCGAAGTCTCTCTGGTATTTTCTGCCTGTTCTGGTGGGTGGTGCACTGCCATGGATGGTTCAAAGCCCGGCTGCCATTCCCACGGTTCTCAAATTCGAAATGAAAAAACCGCTCATACGGTTTGCCATATGCTGGTTCTTTTTCCCTTTCCTTTTCTTCTCCGTTTGCAGCGGTAAGCTTATCCCTTATATCCTGCCGTGCTTTCCTCCCATGGCTATCGTTTTTGCCATCGGTCTTGCCGGATACTTTGAAGCCGGAAAAAAACGGGCGGTTTCCATTGCCGCCTGGGTGCTGGCCATCTTTATCGGTCTCGGGGGTCTGTTTTTTCTGGTCTCCGGCCTGGTGCAAATGAACTGGGGCGCTTATGAGGCAAACAGGATTTATAATATTAACGAAGGGAATAAATGGCTGGTGGGTTCTCTGGGGGCCTTTTTATGGGCTTTTCTGGTGATATGGTCCACCCGGATGAAAGACTACCGAAAAAGAATGGCTTTTTACTGCACCGCATTCCTGACGTTTTTTTTCCTGGCGAATTTTGCCGTTCCCAACAGCGCCATGGATCGCAGAACGCCGGGGAAAATTCTTGAACGAAATCTTTCCAGGGTACCCCCCGATGCCATACTGGTGTCCAATGACAATGTGATTCGTGCAGTCTGCTGGTATTTCAAGCGGGATGATGTGAAAGTTCTGGAAAAAGCCGGCGAACTCACCTATGGTTTGAAGCATGACCACAACGAACCGGCGAAATTTCTGAATGTTGACGCGTTAAAGGCAATAATCCGGGAAAACGCGGGAAAACAGCCGGTGATTCTGGTTCTGATCAGGGATCACTACGAGGACTACAAGGACCAGTTGCCCGCTCCCATCTTTATGGATACCGATAACCATTTCATCTTCGCGGTGTATTAAGAACAAGGAAGGCTGAAATTAAAACTGCCTGATAAAACCATGGAAATCGAGCTTCAGCGAAAAATAGACAGGATTGTGGGGAAAACCATTTGCCGACTGCTTTCCCTGCTTCCCGGAAAGAAGGACAACGCGGGGATCACAACCTCATCGCCAAAAATTCTGGTCATACTCCTCTCCGAAATGGGGAGCCTTGTGCTGGCCCACCCCATGTTTACTTTTTTGAAAAATAATCACCCCGGTGCGGAAATCTTTGTGCTGGTATTTGAAAAGAACAGAGAATGCCTGGAAACCCTGAAACTCGTTCCCGAAAGAAACATTTTGACAGTCAATGGGGATTCGCTGACGGCAATGTTGAAGGACAGCCTCCGGTTCATATTCCGGATGCGAAAAGAGAAAATTGACGCGGTTATTGACTGTGAACTCTTTTCGAGGATCAGCAGCATTTACGCATTCCTAAGCGGTGCCGGGTTGCGTGTGGGGTTTCATCCGCATACCCAGGAGGGTCTTTACAGGGGCGATTTTATCAATCGGCCCGTTCTCTACAACCCCTACCGCCACATATCCCGGCAGTTTGTGGCTTTGGCGCAGTCAATGGAAAACGGGAATGGTTTCCCATTGGTGAAACGAAACGTGGGTGAAGAACTTTTTTGTATCCCAACGCTCAATCCAAATGCGGATCAACAAGAAGACTTGAAGATCAGACTGAAAACCGATTTTCCGGAAACCATCGGAAAAGATCTGGTCTTACTTTATCCGGGAGGCGGCCTGCTTCCCATACGGGCATGGCCTTTGAACAATTATTCCAGAATTGCCACGGACCTGATCGAAAAAGGGTATGTTGTGGGCATTATCGGAATGAAAGAAGATGCGCCCCTGGCCGAAGTCATCTTGTCAAAGTGTAAAAGTAAATATTGTATTGATCTAACCGGTTACACGCGAACCATCATGGAATTGATCACCCTTCTTCATTCTGCATCCCTTCTCATCACCAACGATGGGGGACCCGGGCATTTTGCTTCGTTGACGCCGATTCCATCCATTATTTTCTTTGGCCCGGAGACCCCGGCCCTGTATTGTCCGCTGAGTGAAAAGGCCGTAAGTCTTCATGTGCCATTGCCCTGTTCTCCGTGCCTTACCGCCTATAACCACAGAAAATCTCCCTGTGACGGGAACAATGTCTGTCTTAAAGCCATTGGCCCGGAAGAAGTGTTTGAAAAAGCCTGTGAATTGCTGAAAATAGACACCATTTCTCCTATCATCTCATGAACAGACCCTTGCATTCTATTCATTCAATAATTTCGTGGAGTTGGAACCAGCGTTACCGATTCTTCAAGTTCGGCATGGTGGGCGTCAGCGGTATCGTCATTAATCAGGCGGTTATCTGGTTATGTTACGCGCATATGTTCACGGACGTCCTGAACCTCTCACTTCGTCTTAACCTTTCCATGGCGATTGGAATCCTGCTGAGTATGACCAACAATTTCCACTGGAATCGTCGGTGGACCTGGAAGGATCGCGAGCGGACGCAAAAGCTGCCCATTGTACATCAGTACTTGCAGTACGCTGCCGCCAATTGGGTAGGTATCGTGGCGCAGGTGACCATCACCAATCTGCTGACAATATGGATGCCCTACCTGCTGGCCAATCTATTCGGAATCGGTGTGGGTTGCGTGGTCAATTTCATTTTGAATGATTTGTGGACCTACCGCCATGTGAACACCGAAGGCATCAACCCCGACGCCAAGCAACTGGAGCGCGCGGTGCCGGGGGTGCCGTTGACCATCAGCGGGCTCATTTTCGCTTTGTGTACCTATCTGTATGGCCTTGTCTCTCTGCACATTTTACGTAACGGCGACGAATTGGTATATATGCACATCACGCGCGTGACCAGCATGGCCAAACAGTGGCTGCCCCTGCAGGGTATTCCGGGTATGCGAAACACCAAGCCGCCATTGTTGTTTTGGCAGGGGCTGGTGAGCACGGATTGGGGGAATCACTGGTCGGTGGTGGCGTTGCGATGGCCCAGCGTGGCGTGGACCTTCGGAACGGCGCTGCTCTGCGGCCTGCTTGGGTGGCGGTTGTCCGGGCGTGATGTATTCAAGGGGGCTCTGGCGGCGCTTTTCTATCTGGCCTTTTTCAGCACCTATCGCTATGGACGGCCCTATCTGACCAATCCCCCTGAAACATTCTGGGTGTTCGCATGTTTCTTCACCATGCTGTGGTGGAAGCCGAGATCCTTCGATTCGCGATTCCTTTTCCCGACTATCCTGGGCGTGCTGGCGGGCATGGCGCTCTTGACCAAAAGTTTCGCCCAACTGCTCCCCATCGGCGTTGGGCTGGCGTGTTGGCACCTGCACGTACGCAGGTGGCGCGTGGCCTCATTCATGCGTAATTCATTGCCGGGAATCGTCTGGACAGCTCTGGTTTCGCTGGGCATGTTCTCATTGTGGTTCCTGTTCGACCCGGAGCCCGCTGCCATCTGGCGAGAATTCGTGGTGGGGGAAAATGTGGGCAAAATGGCGGGCAGCGTGGGCTCTTGGTTCGCGGGGTTGCTGTGGAACGGCGACACGGTTTGGTCCCTTGCCGGCAGCTGGTTCTTTAACGCCGGGTTGCTGGCCTTTCCCTTGTTCGGTTTGATGGTGGAATGCTGGAAACACCGTCGCACGCTGCTCGATGAGGAGCGACTGCTGTGGATCTGGGTGTTCGCTATTTTCATCGTGTTCTGCATTCCCAGTCAGCGGAGCGGGCGTTACCTGCTGGAAGGCATGCCTGCGCTGGCGGTGCTGCTGGCGACGCGTTGCCGGCATGTGGGGCGCTACGCCTTCGTTTTGACGCTGGCCGGCGTTATTGCGGTGCTGCTGTCCCTGGGATGGATTTCATTGCTGCTGGCGCGAGAGGTGGGTATCCAGGCTTTCTCTTGGTGGCATTTTCCCCTGGTGGTTGCGGCTACCGCGTTTACAGTGACCGCCATCGCAAGGCCGCGGTGGACCGCCATGTGTACCCCAATCGCAGCACTGTCGGTGTTCCTGGCGCTGTCCAGCTTTTTGTCCGTGTTTGATGCGCCGCTGGGAACTTACGGCACTGCTGTCATCAAGGCCACCGCTGATCGTGTGGTGTGGGCACCGGAGAAGTTTCGATCGAAGGCGGAAACCCATCGCTTCCTGCTGCCTCTGGCGGTGGTGCGAGGCTTTCCAGCCGGGGGGAAGGTTCCCGACGCACCCGTTCGTGGGCCCGATGACTTGATGGTGGTTCAGCGGCCACTTGATGCCTCTGCGCCTGCTGGTGCCATGGGCAGTCGCATCAATATCACCAGTCGTCACAAAGCCTGGCAGATCCGGGAAATGGCCACCGGCCATGTGAAGAAGCACTTATTCGCACGTGAGTGGATAGTCCCCGCGGGTTCGTTGCCGGCGCGTTAAAGATGTATTTGCTGATGCTTAGGCCGGGTCTTCATGATCCCTCCGAAAGAATGTTTTAACCAACCTTTCCGGTGGTGAAAACAATTTGGAAGAGTTTGTTATTTTGGTTTATTTTTGCTTGACGATCGACTGACAATTTTCATATGACCTTCAAAAATAGTTACGCCACGAAAAAGCAATTTCTTATGATTAAGACGCTTAAATGCGATTCTCAGGCTAACCATGAAACCCAAAAATGAGTTACATCGATTCATTTTTCATACCCGCGGGGTGTGCCCTCCCGAAATTCATTTTCAACTCAACCATTCAGTGCTGGAGGAGGTCCGGTTTGTGGGCGGGGGATGCCCTGGAAACGCTCAGTTAGTGTCCCGCCTCATCAAGGGACGGACTGTAGACCATATCCTTCCCCTGTTGGACGGCATTGAATGTCGCGAAGAAACGTCCTGTGCGGATCAACTTGCAGATGCTCTGGAGGCCGCTCTAGATGGAACGCTTTTGCCCGCTGATACCGTCCGTATCACGGATGATCAGGTTCCTCGGGTGAGAGTCGGTCTTCTGGGTGATCTGAATGGGAATCCGAATGTTTTGGCAAAAATCATTTCGGGAATGCAATCCCGAAATATAGAAGCTGCTTATTGCGTTGGTAACTTTACCGGAAACACTGAGGAAAAGCAGGATATTGTCCGCTTGCTCCGGCGTGAAAAGAAGGTCGTGTGCCTTCTGGGAGAAAGGGACTGGTCATATGCCGATTATCATGGAAATGGACTTTCGTCTTTGACGCCCAGAGATCGCGACTGGGTCTCCATGCTCCCGCAGGTCATCACGTTTCAGTTGGGAAACCGAAAAGCGGTCGCGTTTTATGGGGATTATCTTCAGAATCTACCGGGATTTTCGGATTATGCGCCATACGCCCTCGAAATCAATATGGTTTGTGGGCTGACGGATTTCATGCGGGACGAAACGGTTTTCCCCGCACTTGAAGCAATGATCCCGCAATTTCAGGGAGACCTCATTTTGTTTGGTCAAAGGCGAGATTGGGGGCACTGGTGTATCGGTGAAAAGGATTTCTTTAGTGTGGGGAGGTCTGAAGAGAAGGGCAAAGCAAAATGGGGCATTCTGGAAACCGGCTACGATGGTATTCGGTTCCATATAATTGAAGAGCCCATATGAGATTAGACATAATGAGGAGGAGAACCGCATGACAAAGAAGGTGCTTGTGGATGTACTCTTGACGGATTTCAACCAGTGACTTGCGTGCGTCTATATGGCGGAATCGGTAAAGGTGTTACCGGAAGAGATTCAAAGTATCATAGAGGTTCATGAATGGGACATGAGAACCCGGGAAGGTGTGGTGCGTTTCAGGGAACTGAAAGCGAAATCCCTCCCGAGTGTCGCACTGGATGGCGATCTTGTCTATGAGTCCATCATTCCGGGGCAGGAAGAGTTGATTGAAGAGCTTGAACGGCGGTATCGGGAAAAATAGGGAGTGGTTATCATGCATCTTGAAGATGTAAATATCGAAGGATTCAAATCGTTTTCCGAAAAGACCAACATGGGTTTTCAGCCCGGTATCGGAGTTATCATGGGAAACAACGGTGTGGGCAAATCCAACATCCTGGATGCCATCGTCTGGGCCATGGGGGAAGACGACATCGGGCGACTCAGGTGTTACGACCGTGACGAACTGTTCTTTAGCGGCAGCAAATCCTATTCACCCGCCGAAAAGATACGGGTAGATCTGATGTTTAAGGAAAATTCGACCCAGGAGAGCCCGGCTTTTAAATTATCGAGGGAGGTATCCAAGAAAGGCGGCCGCACCCGTTTCCGGATTGAGGATAAATTCTGCAGCAGGGCTGATTTTTCAAAAAAACTGGTGTCGCTTCGGCTTGGGCATTCTTTGAAAACCATTATCCGACAGGAAGAGATCAACGATCTCATTCAGCTTTCACCACAGAAGCGGTTTTCCGCTATCCAGGGTCTGCTTGAAATGGAAACCGGAGCAGATCTGAGCAAACATATCCGGGAGGATATCGCCCCCCTGTTTCACCGGTATATGTCCTATCTTATGCCCCAGGCGAAAGTGCAGTTGGATATCATATGGCAAAACGGCAAGCGGGGTATCGATATTGAGGTAACCCTGTCGGGGAACAGAATCAGAAGGGCACACCAGCTTTCCGGAGGAGAAAAATCAATTACCAGCCTTGCCCTCAAACTGGCTGTTTTTCATATGTTGGACAGCCCGTTCTATCTTCTCGATGAAGTGGAGCCTTCGTTGGATTATACCAACCACAAGTCCATGCAGGCGTTTTTAAAGGATGTGGCGGCCGATAAACAGCTCATTATGATTACCCATCTGCGAAGCACCATCGACCTGGCAGATACCGTTCATGGGGTCAGAACCCGATTCGATGGGTCCTCTTTCATGAAGTTTTATTTTCTTATGGATGAACGGTTGCTGCGGCTTTATAAATGTTGTTGAAAAGGTTGAAATGATGATTGATTTCAAGAAACTGGCAGATGCAGCGGAAAAGTCTGAAGGTGCGTTTCAAACGTTGTTAAAAACCTACGAGAAACTTCCCGAGACCATTTGCGGTTGCGACAATATCGGTGTCTGCTGCGTGTCATTGCCTGAAATGACGGTTCTGGAAGCCCTATCGTGGATGGAGACGATTACGGAATTGCCTTCCCATGAGCGGACGGTGCTTTTGCGAAAGTTCGTGTATTTCTATCTGACCAATCCCATCCGCCGGCCCGGTTGCCCCTTTCGCAGGGAAGGGTCCTGTACCATCTATCCCAGAAGACCGTTTGCATGCAGGGCATATGGTTTGTGGAGCCGGGAAAACGGAGCAGAACAGACTCAAAAAAATCGTGAACTCCAGAAAACCATGCTTGAAATGTGGAAACAGTTTGGTGTCACCATTCCTGCTAAATGCCTGGTAACCGAGATGGATTACTGCCGTGAGGTTACAACCCGTGTACCCTCGTCCATGTTAGACAACGATTTACTCAAGGTTCTGGAGGAGGTGTATCTGCTCAGCACACCCGTGGCGGACCTTCAGCAATTGTTTGAGAACGAGTATCAGTCAGATTTTAGCTTTCTCATCACATCCCTGATATTGGGTCAGAAAAAAGCATTTCTAGGCAAGTATGCCGTTATAAAAGAAATGGTTACCAAAGGATCAGAAACACGCCTTGATAAATTTTTGAAAGCAACATCATCGGATGAATGGTGTCTTAATTTCCCCAAAAGGTCAGCCGGGTAGTATCCACTTATTTCCTATTTTTATCATTTCCAATAAACCATCTTAATTTCCCAAAAAATCAGCCAAAGGGTTATGGAAAATCAACCTTTGGACTATTTTCAATTGATGGCGCTTCAGCTAAAACCAGCCATCTACTAACCACCAGGTTGTTCAAGGCAATAATTTCAAACCACAGAGGAGGGCAGCATGTTTCAGTTAAGCACGGAGCAAAAAGTGTGTGAGATAGGCGGTGTGAAGTTTGGCGGTCAGCCGGGCGATTACCCTTGTGTATGTGTCAGCTCAATTTTCCAGAAGGGCGACAAGGTGTTTACAGGGAAACGTAAGGAAGGCTTCGATGAAGCGCGGGCTGAAATGCTTTTGAAAACCCAGGACAAGTATACGGAAGATTGCGGTGTCCCCGGGATGGCGGATATCGTCGCCAACACGGGCAAAGAGTTTAAATCTTTTATTGATTTTGTCGTGGCAAAAAGTGACATGCCTTTTTGCATCGACGCCTGGGTTATGAAGCCCAAATTGGAAGGTGCGGCTTATTGTGCCGAAAAGGGCCTGCTGGACCGGATGTTCTATAACAGCCTGACTATCTGGGAAGCGGATCTTGAAACCGAGATTAAAGAGATCGCCGATATCGGCGTCAAGCATGTGCTTCTGGTCGCCTTTGACCAGGATGATCAGATGCCCTCCGGGCGGATAACCGGCACACAGAAACTTCTGGATGCCATTGAGAAAGTAGGCGCAGAATTCGAGAGCATCTTCGTGGACAGTTCCGTTATGAACGGCCCGGCTACGGCGTTTTGTGGCGTTGCCAACAGGATGATCAAAGAAAAATGGGGATTCCCCACTGCGAGCGCACCCTCTAACGGCAGCTACATGGATCTGAAACGATTTAAAGAGCTGTGGGATTTTAAAGGGTGGTCTTCCACGGATTCCGCTCTGGAAGCGCTTTCTGCTTTCAATTATCACGACATGATTTTTTCCGGGCCCATGGCCGGTGCCACGCGGATTCTGCCGGCTGTGGCTGAAGCCGAGGCATTTTTGGCAACGACCATGTTTGCCGAGACCAAAAAGCTTCCCGTTTGTCCGACGCATCCTTTGTACAAACTGTTCCCGGATTTCGTGGAACAACTCAAGGGATTGATGTAAACGGATACCATCAAACGGCAACCGGAAAATCAAGAAACAGAAGAAGATAAGGAACCAAACAACTAAAATTTCGAAAGGAGCTCAAGGATGGCGGAACTTACACCCAAAGAACGCGTGATGCGTTTGCTCAGAAAAGAACCCATTGACATCATGCCTTTTTTCAGTGGAATGGGGATGGTGGTCATGCCGGGGATCGAAAAGGCCGGTTTCAACTTCCCCACAATCCATACCAGTGCGGAAAGAATGGCCATGTCGGCAATCGAGTCAGCGAGGCTGATGAATTTTGACTGCGTCGTGATTCCCTATGACATGACCATGGA